>Ga0224723_1000857_pt1 | contig 19964 bp, 12 predicted proteins | sample Balambano_FR2_Me_FD_161647 | JGI IMG/M metagenome (GOLD analysis project Ga0224723, IMG submission 161647) | Freshwater sediment microbial communities from Lake Towuti, South Sulawesi, Indonesia - Balambano_FR2_MetaG | ecosystem: Environmental > Aquatic > Freshwater > Lake > Sediment | place...
AGGTGATCTGCTTTGCAGGTAGCCAGGATACGCTGGTCGTTTTCGCTCAGCTGATCAATTCTCTGAAACCCTTCCAACCCAACAGGGGCGATCGTTTCTCCACCTGCCATTGCGACTGAGCTGCTTGAGTCTAGTGCAATTGCGAAGGGGTATGAGGTTTGCTCATAGCTATCAACGACCGTCAACGCCAGCCGATCGTCTTCAAATTCGCCAGAAAAGCAGTCGAAAGACGATCGGGGCATATAAAACGCACCCACGACATCGCCCTGGTTCACTTCAAAAACCATATAGGCAGCACCCAGATGCTCTGGTTCCGGAGCCTGTCCATATAAATAAGTGCCATCTGACAGCGATTGGGGATTGAGATTCTGTTCCGACTGACCGTTCTGACTGGTGACTTGCCCAACAAACTGCTCGCTTGCCTGACGATCTGAGGTGAGCTGCATTCCAGAAAGCTCTAAACCCTCGGCAGAGCCGGGTAAGCCCACAACAGCAAGACCTAGCGTGACAAACAAACCTGTTAGAGGTTTCTCTAGCCGCTCAACCAGAGTACGCCACGGTTGAGATGCATGCTTCGATTGATAGACCACCGCAGTTTCCTCCTCTTCCCCTTAACAGTGTTCAACGGATGCTTAACGGGCGAAACCTGAAACACGGTTCTTCTACTCTACCGGGAAGGAATAGTTGCCCAATCAGGCGGAACGCAAAACTTCACGGAATGTCAAGAAGCACTGTTTTTCAGCATTGCTTCGCCCTGGAGAACTACAAGACTTCATTGGTTTATTTCTGAAACAAACAAAGCTTTTTCAAAAATCTGCTGCTGTCTCAGAAAAATTTGCTGCTCAGCTTGCGAGTAGCATAAAGCCAACTGAAAGCCTGGCGCTTCCTCCATTGAACTGATCCAGTCGGGTGATTATAGCGGAGTCGATCTATCGATCTAAGGGAGTGCTAATGATCGAGTTCTGTCTAAAGAATTAATTACATCGGAGCTAGCGACACAAGCAGCGATAATGTCATGCCCAGACAGTTTCTATGCTTGCCGCTGCCGCTTGCCTCGCGTTCCTTTCGTGCCCCCTGAAGCTGATTGGGTACGAGGAGCGGATTTGGATTTAGCAGCCGTCTTCGAGGCAGGACTCTTCTGTTTTGAGCTGGTTGCTGATTTCGTTGACGATCGCGTGCGGCGCTTGGTGGGGGTAGGGCTGTCTGCTGATTCTGATGCGATCGGCTCTTGCTTCGCGCCATTCAAACTTTCGCTGACTTTTGCAGCCGTTCCATTTGAAGATTGCGAAGGAGCTGACTCAACCACCATCAAATTTTCACCCAGGGCTTTGCGGCTTCTCCGACCTGTTCTTCCAGTTTTAGGAGCAGTTTCTTTTTGCCGTTTTGCTGCCGAGAGATAGCTTTTCAAAGAGGAAGCTGAAATTTCAATTCCTTTCTCAGTCAGCATCTTAGCCACTTCTTCATAGCTATAGCCCTTACTCAAAGCAGATGAAATATGGACTTGAAGATAGGCAACGGCTTCGCGTAGCGACCAGTTCTCCTTCGGCTTTTCGGGCAATTCCTCAAGAGTAGAGGTTGCATGATCGATGGCGGATCTTGTGACGGTTGCAGAAGCTGTGGTTTTCTTTGATCTTGGCATTTGTATTGTTCCTAAATCATACTTCTGTACACAATACTATTCCCAAATTTAAAAATAAGCACACTATCAATTGCCAAATTGAATTGCTTGAATTAGCTGGCTGAAAAAATAGGCTCTCACGGGCGCGATCAACTCTTACTAATTGAAAAAGTGAAGTTTCTCTTCTGTAGTGGTGCTTTTTTGATCAGCCGATCTTGTCAGTCCCATAAAGTAGTGGAAATGCCATGCTGGAATGCTTGCACAAGGAAACAAAAACCAATGATCTCTGAGGCGAAATTGCTGTGTTTCACAACTTCCTGATCGTATTTTGCTTCCTACTTGTTTAAGAGGATGTTTGAAAAGTATCAAAGATCCTGCATCGCCCCCTCAATCCCCCCACTTGTTGATTTGCCGCTCTAAGAGAGTGCTTTAAAAGTCGCCGCTGCGACCCTGCACGCCGCCTCAATCCCCCAACGATTCATTGCCGCACTAAAAATGCGAGGGGGGACTTTGAACCAGCAATACCGGATCGGAAGTCCCCCCCTTGTCACTTGCCGCTCCGGTCGGAGCGAGTTTGGGGGGTTGGGGGGCAATGCAGCACTTTTGAGACGTTTCAAACCTCCTCTAGGAGGTCAGACTGAAAGCAGAGAGTAGCTCTCTTTTCCAACCTGCCAGGTGCTGAGCGGAGTGACTCCCCCCCTACCAATCATTAGTACTGCTTCACTTACTATTCATGCATCTATGATTCCTCGCTAAAGACCCCCCCACTGATCCGGATACAGTTTCCACTTCTGGTAAAACTGATTGATGAATCCACTCTGAAATCAAAACTCGAATCATGATGACTGGTTTAGATGCAGCATGATCGATTTTGATCAAAGCGTTACGATAGAGAACCCTGCGGCTAGAACAAGGTTTGAGTAGTCAGTAGGCGGCTTATGGTGTTGCCTGTTACTTAAGTGAGGGAACAATAAGGACATTAGGAGAGCATTCTAAAATGATTGGCTGATGATTGACTGGTCATGAAACTTTGTCCGAAACCTGAAAAAGACAGGGAAAGGGCGGTTCTTGGATGATCAGCTTGGCTGCAGCACAAAGAAACCCGCTGTGGGGTCTGACCCCTCAGGTATACCAGGGGGTTCACGGGGACTTTAAGATGAGGCAATGTAACTTTAGCAACTCTTGAATCGTTTTCCGCAAGACTGCCACTCTTTCCAAAACCTACTAGAAAGATAATGATAATAGGGTGTAAACCGAGTCTCATCATCCTGACCGCGACACCTGGCGATTGATACAGCGAGTGATGCCGCATGAGCTACTGCTTAAATTCTGCCTGTCCTCATCCCGAAAATTTAACCCATACGGAGCTATGTCAGGCGTGCGGTGCAAAGCTACTGCTGCGCGATCGCTATCGTGTAGTACATGCGCTGGGGCAGGGCGGTTTTGGGGCAACGTTTTTGGCAAAGGACGAGTCTCTGCCAGGCAATCCTTACTGTGTGATTAAGCAGCTTCGTCCGGCTTCTACCTCAGCTCAAGTGATGCAAATGGCGCGGGTGCTGTTTCAGCGGGAAGCCAGCACATTGGGCAAAGTGGGCAGTCATCCGCAGGTTCCTCGCTTATTGGACTACTTCGAGGCAAATCAAGAGTTTTATCTGGTTCAGGAATATATCAGCGGCTCGACGCTCCAGCAAGAAGTAAAGCGATCGGGTCCGTTTAGCGAAGCAGGGGTCAAGCAGTTTCTGAGCGAAGTGCTGCCCATGCTGCAATACATTCACAGTCAGCAGGTGATTCACCGCGATATCAAACCTGCCAATCTGATCCGGCGATCGCAGGACAAAAAGCTGGTGCTGATCGACTTTGGAGCCGTTAAAGATCAGGTGAATCCGGCGAGGGCAAACGCTTCAGAAAATACTGCTTTGACTCAATATGCGATCGGCACGCCTGGGTATGCACCGCCAGAGCAAATGGCAATGCGTCCTGTTTATGCCAGCGATATCTATGCACTGGGGGTCACTTGCCTGTATCTGCTCACCAGCAAATCTCCAAAGGATATGGAATACGATCCGGCGACAGGCGAGATTTTATGGCGGCAGCACGTCCATGTCAGCGAACATTTTGCCGAAGTGCTGCAAAAAATGCTGGAAGTGTCGGTGCGCCATCGCTATCAAAATGCAACCGAAGTCCTGCGAGCACTGGATCTAGAGCCTTATCTGGACAGTCTGGCGCGGGGCATGGTGAGCCAGCCCAACCGTATTCGTCCGGCAGGGTCGGTTTCTAACGACTGGCAAATCTCAGGAAATCGCACCGATGGAAGGGCTGCCGAAGAGGCAATAATGCACTCCTCACCTTCTTCGCCCTCGGCGCGGATGGCTGCTGCAATTCGGGCAAGACAGGCAAAATCCGAGAATTCTCGCTCAGACATGACTCAGCTTCAGTCCGGTTCTCCGGTGCGTCGTGCAGCGTCTAATCGAGCAGATGCTTTGCCTCATTCAAAATCGGGCGGAAGAGGAACGGAAGATCGGTCTGCAGCGATCGCCCCCAAGCTGAATGCCGAAGATCTGGCGATCGCCTATGCAAAGGGCAAAAGAGATTTTACTTCCTATGATCTGAGCTTGCTGCATCTGCCCAAAGCCGAGCTAGCAGGGGCAAACTTTCATAGCGCGAAGCTGTGTAAGACCAATTTGCAGGGCGCAAATTTATTCAACGCCGATTTTGGCTATGCCAGCCTGACTCAGGCAAGTTGCCGCAACGCAAATTTTGCCAGGGCATACCTGAGCCATGCTGACCTGGGCGGGGCAGATCTACGCGGAGCCGACTTGAGCTATGCCTATCTCAGCCATGCCAATCTACGGGGAGCGAATCTCTGCGGTGCAGATCTAACGGGCGCAAAAATCACGGATGAGCAATTAGCAACGGCACGTACCAATTGGGCAACCATTCATCCCAGCGGCAAGCGCGGTTTGTGGTAGATCATGAGACAAGCGGCAGGTTGGCAGAAAAGTGGTAGGTTGACAGAAGAGCCGACAGCAAAACAAATCTCTCGATCATGCCCGACCCTTCATCTTCTCCAAATCAATCCTCAAAGCGATCTTCTCCAGAGCAATCGACTCGCCCTCAGCCTTCTAACCTTGATCCTGAAAAATATGCCCAGCTTAAAGCAGAGCTGCAAGCTCCTTACCGTGGGCTGAGACAGTTTATTTATATTTGCTGTGGGGCGTCTGGTTTTATCGGCGCGTTTATCTTTCTGACACAGTTGCTTGCCGGGCGCGATGTCGCTGCAGCACTCCCCAATTTTGCGCTTCAGGTGGGGGTCATTGCTTTGATGATCTGGCTGTATCGTCTGGAGCAGCGGAGAGATCGGAGGTCGAAACCCTGAAGTTAAGGAAAGCTTAAATTCCCTGAGAAGTGGGAGAACTCCTGGCAAACTAATAATGGTTCAAATGAGGTCAGCCAGTATAAAGACCTTAAATATAGATCCCTGTGAATACCTGAGGTAAAGCGTCAGCCCAACTGAATAGTGGCTGGCGTTTTGCTTTTGCATTTTGCTTTATTGTGGGGGATGGCAAAACGAGTCGATCGGTGAAACATGCAGCAGCAAAAGACTGAAGTGTTAGTTGTCGGCGGGGGAGCAGGGGGTGCTGCAGCGGCAGTTCAGGCGGCGAGAGCAGGAGCACAGACCATTTTGGTGAGCGAGTTTGAGTGGCTGGGGGGAATGCTGACTGCTGCCGGAGTCGCTGCGCCGGATGGGAATGAGCTGCTGTCATTTCAAACCGGGTTGTGGGGCGCGTTTTTGCGTGAACTCGAACGGCGGCAGCCCGAAGGACTGGATCACGCCTGGGTTAGCTTTTTTACCTATGAGCCGCGCACGGGGTCCGCTATTTTTGCAGACTGGGTGCGGCAATTGCCCAACCTGCAATGGATTACGGGTCAAATTCCCTGCAGTGTGATTCGACAGGAGGATCGCATCACAGGCGTTCACTTCGCTGATCGGACGATCGCAGCAGAGATCATTATCGACGCTACAGAACTGGGGGATTTGCTGGTGCTTGCAGAAGTGCCCTATCGATGGGGCTGGGAGTGGCAAACCGAATTTGGAGAACCCAGCGCCCCCCCGACCGCAACCCCCCTAACCGATCGCTTTCCGGTGCAGGCTCCAACCTGGGTGTTTTTGATGCAAGATTTTGGCGCAGATGCCTCGAATCATCCAAACCCCATCGCGGCTCCACCCAATTACAGTGCCGATCGCTATCTTGGAACCTGGGAAGGCTATGGTGCAGAACTGTTTCTCAACTACGGTCGGCTGCCCGGAAACCGTTTTATGCTCAACTTCCCCCAGCAGGGCAACGATTACGGAGTGCGGCTCGATCGGCTCGTGGAATCTGCGGCAGCACGGCAAGAATTTTTGCAGGAAGCGTTTTGGCACGCGCAGGGATATGCTCACTTTTTGCAAACCCAGCTGGGGAATCGTTATGGTCTGGCGACGGACAGTTTTCCAGCAGCTCCAGCGGGACACCTCGGCGGCGGAGCCTTTGCCCTTCATCCCTATTACCGTGAAAGTCGGCGATTGCGTGGATTAACAACCGTGCGCGAACAGGACATTTTGCCGATTCCAGGCGGGCAAGTTGCGCCGCTGCCGTTGAACCCAGAAGGTTTAGTTGACTCGATCGCGATCGGCAATTACGCCAATGATCATCACTATCCGGGCGAGACGCTGCCCCTGAAATCAAAATCGCTGCGCTGGGGCGGACGCTGGACAGGAACACCTTTCTTGCTGCCTTACCAATGCCTGATTCCGGCGGAAACGGACGGTTTATTCGTCTGTGAGAAGAATATTTCTGTCTCTCATATTGCGAACGGCGCAACTCGGCTTCAGCCAGTGGTATTGGGTCTGGGACAAGCCGCAGGTATGGCAGCCGCTCTCTGCGTGCAGCGTCGCTGTCAGCCGCGAGAACTTCCTGTGCGCGATCTGCAAACTGCTCTGCTCAGCGATCCGATCGCCCCGGCTGCGGTGATTCCGCTATTTAATGTGTCTCCTCATGACCCGGACTGGCTCAAATGGCAGCAGCATTTGCTGACCCATCCTGAAGACTATCCGATCGACGGCACTGTTCAGCGAAAGGGACAGTTAGCCAATCGGCGCAAGAGCGTTCTCACAAAGTTCAGTCAGCCCTATCACGGCAAATTTGAACGACGGGGAGAACAGGACTATCGGCTGCACCTGGTAGATAGCACTGCTCCAGAACCGCTGAGTTTAGTTACGTTAGATGCCGAAGTCGATCGCCAGCTTCAAACCTACCAGTCCGGACAAAAGCTAACCGTCATCGCCCGATTAAACCGATCGGGACAGTGGCTGCTGGTGGAGGCGATCGCAGTCGAATCTGCTGCGAAGGAATTGAGTCCAGATGGGATAAAATAAGTTCTTGACAAATTTCATCGGGAAACCGTTGTATTTAGTCGATTTGATTGTTTTGAGTCTGCAAAGAGCTACATCTTCCTGTGGAAAAGGGTTAGACCGTTTGGCGTTGAGTGTGTTCACCTTGCTGTCTATACTTAGGATGAGCTTTGAATGCTAAAGATTTTGTTAAACCAGCTCATTCTGGTTTTGTAACCTGGAGTTTGGCACTGGAATGTTTGATGCTCTGAGTTTCGTGCTTTTAGTTTGATGCTCTGAGTTTCGTGCTTTTAGTTCAATCATTATTACTGTTGTAGAGAGGGCAAGACGTTGACTCAACAAGCCGCAGGAATCGCGCCACACGGTGGGCAGCTCATTAATCGCACTGCAACTCCTGAGCAGCGACAAGAATTTTTGGCAATGGCAGATTCGCTGCAGCGAGTGCAGATGGACGTGCGAACAACTTCTGATCTGGTCATGATTGCGATCGGTGGGTTTAGTCCGCTGACCGGATTCATGGAGCAGGAAGACTACGAATCCGTTGTCACCAGCATGTATCTGTCGAACGGATTGCCCTGGTCGATTCCAATTACGCTATCGGTTAGCGAGGAAGTGGCAGAACCGCTGCGGGAAGGAACGCTAATTCGTCTGGATGACTTGAACGGTCGCTTTGTCGGTGTGCTGGAGCTAACCCGTAAATACACTTACGAGAAGAAAAAGGAAGCGATCAACGTCTATCGCACCGACGACGAAAACCACCCTGGCGTCAAGGTCGTTTACCAGCAGGGTAATGTCAATCTGGCTGGCTCTGTGTGGTTGCTAGAGCGCGATGCCCATCCTTTATTTCCTGATTATCAAATCGATCCGGCAGTTTCTCGCCAGATGTTTCAGGAAAAGGGCTGGAAGACGATTGTCGGCTTCCAAACTCGCAATCCGATTCACCGCGCCCACGAATACATTATTAAGTGCGCAATGGAGACCGTGGACGGGCTGTTTTTGCATCCACTGGTCGGTGCAACTAAAGAAGATGACATCCCGGCAGATGTGCGGATGCGCTGCTATAAAATCATGCTGGAGCACTATTTCCCGACCGATCGCGTGATTCTGGCAATCAACCCCGCCGCAATGCGCTACGCCGGACCCCGTGAAGCAATCTTCCATGCGCTAGTCCGCAAAAACTACGGCTGCACTCACTTCATTGTGGGACGCGATCATGCCGGAGTGGGCGACTATTACGGAACCTATGATGCCCAGTACATTTTTGATGAATTTGATCCGCAGGCGCTCGGCATTGCGCCCATGAAGTTTGAGCATGCCTTCTACTGCACACGGACGCAGGCAATGGCAACTACCAAAACCAGCCCCAGCAAGCCAGAAGAGCGAATTCACCTTTCTGGAACTAAAGTGCGGGAAATGCTGCGTCGAGGTGAGCTGCCGCCACCCGAATTCTCTCGTCCCCTGGTTGCTGCAGAACTGGCACACGCCATGCAAATCTCTGGCTGAGTGCTGCAATATAGCAGTTCTCTTTCGGGTGAAGGTGGGGTGTGGGGGTTTTACCCCCATACAGGGGGCACTGCCCCCTGCATCCCCGTACCGCACCAGTATGGGAAACGCTATAGATCTAAATTGTCTTCCTGAACCCAAGATTTCATCTTGCCCTTTCTATAGGCGTATTCTGTTTAACCTGCTGAAATCACCTTACTGAGAGAAGAATGAGAGCCTAGCTCCGTAACTCTGGCTTCATCAGAGGTCAGCAGGGTTCAAGAATCGCCAATAGGGAAGGGCATTTTTCATACTTTTAATGCTCAAATAGAGCTATAGCCAGTTCAGTGAGGACGGGGGCAGGGTGTAACCCGCCATGTAAAGCAGTGACCCCGTAATTCCTAGTCCTTATCTGGATAGCAATCGCTACAGAAGCATGAGGGTAAACCGACGGGAATTTTTACAGCAGTTTGGCGGCGTTCTGGCAGCACTGGGGTTGAGTGAAGCCGGGTGGATGGCATTGCTCGATCGATCGCAGCAAGCCTTGGCGCAGCCGACACGCCGAAAATTAGCGTTGCTGATCGGCATTAACCAATACCCAGAGGCTGTGTGTGACTTTGTGTCCCCCAAAGGCACTGCCCTCAACGGCTGTTTGACGGATGTGGAACTACAGCGCGAGCTGCTGCTGCACCGCTTTGGCTTTCAGCCTGCTGACATCCTGACGCTGACCGACGAACAGGCGACGCGATCGGCGATCGAAGCTGCATTTCAATCCCATTTGATTGATCAGGCGCGATCGGGCGATGTGGTGCTGTTTCACTTTAGCGGCTTGGGCAGTCGGGTTGCGTTGGGCGATGATCTCACCGAGCAGCCGAGCCTCGTGCCGATCGACGGAGTCTTACCCACTGCGGAGAATCCGGTGGTGAATGATTTGCTGCTGAAGACGCTGCTGCTGCTGCTGCGATCGTTGCCCACGAATCAGGTCATTACTGTTCTGGATACAGGGTTCGCCCACTTAGGCAGAATCACTCAGGGCAGTTTACGAATTCGATCGCGTCCCAGTGCGCCCAGCGGTCAGCTCCTTGAAGCAGAGCAAACTCTGCAATTGCAGCTTCGAGAAAGACTGCCCACTTCTCGCGCCAAGCTCCGTGGGACACCTCCCGGCATACTGCTGGCAGGTTCAGATTATGAGCAGGCTGCCACCGAGGCACAGTGGAGCGGTTTTCATGCAGGTCTACTCACCTATGCCCTCACACAGCAGCTCTGGTGCAGCACTCCAAAAACAACGCTAGAGATTTACTTGGGGCAGGCGCTGCGCAGCAATTCTGCCTATGGCGTAAGCGGCATCGCAAAACAGGCACTAGAGAAGCAGGTTCTAGAGAAAGAGCAGTTCAGCGGCAGCAGCCAGCAGTGGCTCAACCTTGCAGCAATGCTTGACTCCAGTTTTGCCACAGGTGCAGATGGCGTTATCCGATCGATCGACGAAGAAGGAAGACCCTATCTCTGGCTGGGTGGACTGCCTGCGACCGTGCTGGAAAATATCGGAACTTCTCTGTTTGCCGTTATGTCTGCCAACCCAGAAAGTCCTGAGATAGAGAGCCAGCCTACTCCACTGCTTCAGCTTCGATCGCGAGAAGGACTGCTGGCGAGAGCAAAACGTCACGGCGGCGACGCAGATGCTACGATGCGCACTGGTTCCTCTGGGGCGGTCGAGGTGGGGCAGAGCGTGCAGGAGGTCATGCGGTTCCTGCCGCGTAACCTCAGCCTGACTGTAGGACTGGATGCCAGCCTTGAGCGGGTTGAGCGGGTTGATGCAACCAGTGCTTTTGCCAGCATCCCAAAGGTTTCTTCGGTGATTGCTGGGGAGCAGTCTGCTGATCTGCTGTTTGGGAAAACCCAGCCTGAAACCGCCACCCTCACCGCAGCTTTGCCGTCCATGTCAACCAATAATTCGGATGCTACGTCTCCGGTTCTGGCGATCGACCCACCCGCAAGCAAGCGTGGCTATGGGTTATTTTCTCTCGATCGCAGTGCAATCTACAGCAGCATTAACCAGGACGATGAAGCCGTTAAAACAGCGATACATCGTATGGCTCCGCAGTTGCAGGTGTTATTTGCGAATAAGCTGCTGCGCCTGCTCGAAAATCGCGGGTCTTCTCGGTTGGGTGTGCAGGCAACGCTGCTCACTGCTGCTCCACAAGAGCGAATCATTTCTCAGCAGGAAACAGTTCGTGCCCCCTGGACTGTACCGCAACCACAATCTCGCTTAGAGGCTGCTACATCACCTCAAATTTCGCTCGGCGATCGGATTCAGTATCAGCTCTCAAACTACAGCGATCGTCCCGTCTACTTTATTGGCTTGGGGCTAGACGCAGAAGGAATTCCGGTTGTCTATCCTCCTGGGTTAGTAAATGACCCTGCCGCTCCTGCTCAAAGATGGAATGCGATCGATCCAGGAAAAACACATATCCTGCTGCATTCAGACGCAGACACGCTGACTCAGTTACCCTGCGGCGTTGCCGAAACCCATTTGATCTTTAGCCGTTCTCCCTTCACTCAGACGTTTGACCTGTTGAACAACAAACTGCGAGTTGGCGGCATCCAGCGAATGAATAACCTCACCCAGTTTCTGGATCTGGCTCAGGCAGTTCTGCAAGACCTGCACCGAACTGATGCACCAACAGATGCTTATGTGCTGGATGTAAACCAGTGGGCAGCATTTAGCTTTGTCTATGAGGTGATTGCTACCTGACTCTCTCAGCGCGCTGGGCGATCGAATCAAGTCCGATTAAGCCATACTGTTTTCGATCGCCCAGCGTGCCAGTTCAGTGCGGTTATGCAGTCCGGTTTTGCCCAGCATATTGCTCACATGGCTCTCGATCGTGCGCTGGCTCACGTTCAATTCTTCTGCAATTTCCCGGTTTGCCATCCCTCGTGCCACAAATTGAACCACGCGCAGTTCGGTTGGCGTCAGCTCGACATCAAACGGAACCTGAATCTTGGGAGTTGCATCTGTATTCTTGTCCTGCCGCTGCATAAGCCGCGAGTTGTGTTTAAGCGATGCCTCAACCTGAGCCACAAGCTCTTCAGGTTCAAACGGTTTGACCATATACACATCAGCGCCGATGTTCAGCCCTTTGACTCGATCCTGGCTTTGACCCTTTGCAGAGAGAAATAAAACCGGAATCCAGCTTGTCCGAGGATTTTTGCGAACCTGCTCTACCAGGGCATAGCCATCCATCTGCGGCATCATCACGTCGCAAATGATCATGTCTGGCGTTTCGTTCTCCAAAATATCCAGAGCTTCTTGACCGTTTTCTGCGGTGACAACTTCGTATCCCCGGAATTCAAGATAATCCTTGACCAGCAGAATCAGGTTCGGGTCGTCATCGATCAGGAGAAGCCGTTTGTGTTCTCCTACACTGCTTTCCTTGCTCATGCTCTACTACTCGCGACCTCAAAGTGGATAGTCAATTCTGCCGATCATGATACCCAGTATATTTACAGAATGTTGAATATCCTGGAAAAATCCTTTAGGATCGCCCGTGCTTTTAAGGAGATCTCCCTAAAGGGATGAAGGTGTGACGGTGCTGCTGTTCTCAAAACCTGGCAAAGGATGGACAAGAAATGCGTAGTCCTGAACAATGTGACCCTGGAGCAGATGCTCTTGGATAATGCGCTCGATGACTTCTGGGGTGGCGCTGTGATACCACACGCCGTCTGGATAAACCACCAGAATTGGTCCTTGCTGGCAGACGCGCAAACAGTTTGCCTTCGTGCGAAACACACAGCTTGGACGATCGCCTGTAGGCTGGTCAAGCTTCAATTCCTTAAGGCGACGCTTCAGATAGTCCCAGCCAACCAGACTTTCTGCCTTGTCGCAGCACTTGGGCACGGTCTGGTCGGCACAGATAAATAGATGGCGTTCGACCTGCGGCAGCCCCAGCGATTGAACGCAAGCCTGGAGTGAATCAGCAGGAGAAACGCGAGGTGAGGCAGTTTCAGTGTGAGAAGAATCAGCCGTCATGGTGAATTGGAGGAGGAACGATAAGTCAGAGATTTTGCACCCGAATGCAGCAATTGACTGAACGGTCAAATTGGAGCCTTGAGTGGGGTTTCAGCGGGCAGCCAATCCCCAAACAGCTCCACAAATCGATCGCCTAAAATTGCCGCCCGAATCCGCTGGGTAAACTGTACCAGTTCCGTAATATTGTGGATCGACAGCAGCGTGTAGCCCAGCAATTCCTGTGACCGCAGGAGATGACTGATGTAGGCGCGAGTGAAATTCTGGCAGGTATAGCAGGGGCAGTCGGCATCAAGCGGCGTGAAGTCGGTCTTAAAGCGGGCGTTTTTCAGATTCCATCGATCGCCCTTCACCAGCGCACTGCCGTGACGCGCCAGCCGGGTTGGAATGACACAGTCAAACAAATCCACTCCAGCGGCGATCGCCTGCACCATCTCGCGATAGGAACCGACACCCATCAAATAGCGCGGCTTATGTTCTGGCAGCAGGGGCGCTGTGGCTTTTACGATCGGCTCAATAAACTCCGCAGGTTCCCCTACACTAACTCCCCCGATCGCATATCCGGGCAGGTCGAACTGGATCAGCGTTTTTGCGGACTGCTGCCGGAGGTCGGGGTAAACGCCTCCCTGGACAATTCCAAAAAGTGCCTGATCCGATCGCTGGTGCGCCTTAATGCATCGCTCTAACCAGCGTGCGGTTCGCTCGGTTGAGGCTTGTACCGCTTCGTAGCTGGCAGGGTAAGGCGGGCATTCGTCAAATGCCATGATCACATCCGCCCCCAGCGCATTCTGAATCTCAATTGATTTTTCCGGCGTGAGATTGATGATTTGTCCATCGCGCGGCGATCGAAACTTCACCCCTTCTTCAGAAATCGATCGTATCTCGCTGAGGCTAAACACCTGAAAGCCGCCTGAGTCCGTCAAAATCGGCCCATCCCACCGCATAAACTGATGCAGCCCACCCGCCTGCGCCACAATGTCTTCTCCGGGCTGCAAATGCAGATGATAGGTGTTCGATAGAATCATTTGTGCGCCTGTCTCTCGAAGCTGAGCAGGCGTCACTGTTTTTACATTTGCCAGCGTTCCGACGGGCATAAACCGGGGCGTTTCCACAATGCCATGAGGCGTGGTAAAAACTCCGGCACGGGCATGGGTGTGGCGACAGTTCGCCTGACACTGAAACTGAAATCCCACGTTGTTCGATCTCGATCGCAAACTAAATTACAGGCTATCACTATCGCCCCACAGAAACGCCCCACAGAAAATGCCAGAAGCAGGACGATAAGGAAGCCCTAGAGCGAATTTTCTTCTCCGTCAATTTCCACATCCCATCCGGCAGACAGCACTTCGGCAACCACAGCTTCCAGGGCAGCAGCACTCAGCGTTCTCGCTTTTTGATCTTGAATCGGGTTGCTCAGCGGCATCAAGCGCAAACGCAGGCTGTCCTGTACCAGATCGAAGCAGGGTTCCTGCTCTGGAGAGCGGCTTAGCTCCAGGTAGTCAAAGCTCTGGACGTTGATATAGAGGGTGCGGTTAGCAACGATCGTTGAACTTGTCAGGTCAGCAAAAACTTCTAGCACATAGCCTTCGTCTTCTGCCAGCAGGCGCTGGGTTACAGCTTCTCCTTCGAGGTAATCGTCTTGCGTGTAGCGGTAGCGAACTCGCCCTAAATCTGCCAGAAGCCGCTGCATGTCTTGTTTGCTGACGATAATGCCCGCTTCAACGATGCAGGGAGCAGGGAGTTTCGTGTTACCAGAGCGTTGATCGTGACTCATACAAAAAGTCCGTAGCCTTAATGAAAGAACAGGGTTGACCTACAGACCAAAGAGATGATTAGAGAGCCAGTCATGAACTAACACCAATCGTGTCTGACCGTATTACTCCAATCACGAGATCAACCGTTATGAATTTGTCTAACTGGGGTAAGCTAGTCGCAGATTTAGCCTTGCCCCAAAGCCTGGGATTGTTCCGGCTTTGAGTTGCTCCAGCTTTGAAAAAATGTTCGATGCCTGAAAAAGAACGCTGAGTGCTAAAAACAAGCAAAATCCAAACGAGCAGAACCCTGGAGAAAAACGAATCGAAGACGCTAGAACACCACCTGAGTCACCTGAAGGAGTAAAAACAGGAGGGCAGACTGCTTATCCCTCGGATCCATCAATACAAATCATAAAGGGTCAGTAATCTGTCCGTGATCCAATCTTATCTCAGGATTCGGAACTCGCCCTTTGCGGAATATACGGAACTTGTCTCAGTGCATCGGTTCCCATACGGAGGTCATAGAGTGTTCTGTTCTATTATGACCGCAACATTTCACGCTGTAATCAGCTAGGATGGATGGTCGCCGGATCAAGCGGGTGATTCTGGCTGTTCCATTCGGGTGATTTTCACATGTCTTTTCTGCGCCAGTTTGCGGCGGCGATCGCCTTCTACACCTGTCTACCTGTGCCCCAGCTTGCTTCCCTGCCGTTTGAGACGGTTTCCCGGTTTGCGCCAGTCGTTGGTCTGCTGATTGGGGTGATCCTGAGCGGGGCTGATAGTGGTCTGACGGCGATCGGGATGCCTGTGTTAACCCGCAGCGCGATCGGGGTTGCCCTGTGGATTGCGATTACGGGCGGACTGCATCTGGATGGTGCGATGGATACTGCCGATGGATTAGCTGTAACTGACCCAGAGCGGCGATTAAGCGTCATGGCAGATAGCCGGACTGGGGCATTTGGGGCAATGACTGCAGCGATCGTCATTCTGCTCAAAACCGCTGCTCTGAGCGATCTCCAGAATCCTTTGACCCGGTGGCTGGCATTACCTCTGGTGGCAGGCTGGGGACGCTGGGCACAGCAGGTGGCGATCGCTCGCTATCCTTACCTGAAGCCTACGGGTAAAGGCGCATTTCATCAGCAGGCAATTCGATCGATTCAAGACACCATACCCTGCCTGGTGCTCCTCATGGGACTCAGTCTGCTTACAATGCGACAATCCCTGACGCTGGCGAGCCTGGTGGCGATCGGCGGCTTCGGAATTTCGCTGCTGATGCCTGCCTGGTTTGCAGCAAAACTGGGAGGGTATACCGGAGATAGCTATGGGGCAGTCGTGGAGTGGACGGAGGTGCTGCTGCTGGTTGTGTTAACGCTGGCATAAGCTCCCCTGCTTGGAATTCCCCTGGTTGCTATTTCTCTTTCCGCTTCATGCGGTGACAACTGCTATGGTATTAAAAGAGGCTTTACGGAACTTAATAGAAATAGAATTTTCCTATGAAGTGCATCATTAATCGGCGGGCAGAGTTCTCGGCGAGTCATCGTTACTGGCTCCCAGAACTGAACGACGCAGAAAATCAAGAGCGGTTTGGCTGCTGCGCCCGGTTTCCAGGACATGGGCACAACTATGTCCTCTATGTCTCGATGGAGGGCGATCTAGACGAGTACGGCATGGTGCTGAATTTGTCTGACGTGAAGCAGGTGATCAAAAAAGAAGTGACGAGCCAGCTCAACTTCTCCTACCTGAACGACGTTTGGGCAGAATTCCAGCAAACCCTACCGACGACTGAAAACATGGCGCGGGTAATCTGGCAACGATTAGCGCCCCATTTACCGATCGTCCGCATTCAGCTTTTTGAACATCCCGAACTCTGGGCAGACTACGAGGGAAACAATATGGAAGCCTATCTCACTATCAGCACTCACTTCAGCGCGGCACACCGTCTAGCATTGCCTCATCTGACGCTGGAGCAAAATTCAGAGATCTACGGCAAGTGCGCTCGTGTGAACGGACACGGACACAACTATCACCTGGAAGTCACCGTAAAGGGCGAGATCGATCCGCGTACCGGAATGCTCGTGGATCTCGTTGCCCTGCAAAAAGCCGTTGATGATTACGTGGTAGAACCGTTTGACCACACCTTCTTGAACAAGGACATTCCCTATTTTGCGGAAGTTGTGCCAACAGCAGAAAATATCGCCGTCCACATCCGCGACCTGCTGCAGCATCCGATCGCTCAACTTGGCGCACAGCTCCACAAAGTCAAACTAATCGAAAGCCCAAACAATTCGGCAGAAGTCTACTGTGTCGATCGGGGAGAGACCATTTCACAGGTTCAGCAGCCTGCTTTAGCAGAAGTTTAAGCGGAGATTGGCAGCAGGGTGGATGAGATAAGGATTAGAAGGAAGGCACAAAGACCGACTTATTCTTTGATTCTTACTCACCCACTCACCCACTCACCCACTCACCCATTCCCTCACCTGGGCGATCACCGTCCGATGGCGCGGCGTGTTGCAAACCACCGTCGGAGTCTGAAATCCAGCCTGTCCGATCGCCTCTTCCAGGTTCAGCGAGAAGTATTCGTCTAAATAGGGTTCTGTACTTTTGAGCAGCGTCAGGATGTAGGGCGGCATCTTGGCGTAGATTTCCGATCGCGGGTTCATGTCCATGATGGCAATGTGACCCCCTGGACGCAGCAGTCGTCGCGCTTCCCGCAGAATATCGATCGCCGCTGATTGGGGCAGTTCGTGAAACAACAGGTGGGCAGACACCAGATCAAATGAGGCATCGGGCAGCCCGGTTGCCTCGGCAGGGACATGAAGCCAGGTGGGGCTTGCTAGATGCGCTGCTTCCGCTAGACTGGGCGCGAGTGAAGGCTGAATCACATAATCTTCTCCCTGTTCGCGCTGCCGAGTGCGATATTGGGCGATCGCCAAAAAATAGGGCGAGAGATCCACTCCGGTAATCTGAGCTTGCGGGTAAAGGGCTTGTAGGGCAAAAGTACTCATGCCAATGCTACATCCCATGTCCAAGATGGCTTCCGGTGCAGTGTGGATTTGCTCTTGCAGCACAGTCTGATAGCTCTGTCGCAGTTGCATATCGCCCTTCTCGCCAGAGTCTTGCCAGATGCGAGCATGAACTGCGTGGGCAGCCACTTCGACTTCCATCGCCGCTTCCCAGCTCAAGTTCCCGGCATCGTAGGCGTGGAAGGTTCGCAGATAGTAATCGGGATACGTCAGGTCTGCGTTCTGCACCTGCACCAGTTCCTGCTCCCACTGAGGCGAAAGCTGAGTGGATGGAGAAAATTTACTGTCACCGCGCGATCGAAGTGCCTGCACCTGATCATGCCAGTAGACACCGATCGACTCAGCCCGCTTGATCATCATGTTGCGGGCGCGATTTTTAGCAAGGTCAGCGAGTGGCTTGATCGCCAAAATGCCGTTAACCAGCTGGGAGGTAATTCGAGGAGAAGACTTGACAGCAGCCGTCATAGGAGTATGAATGAGCAAAATGAATGAGCAGAGAAAATCGAGAAGAACGAAAATCGAAAATAAAGTTGCAATCACCGCAGTCAAACTACAGTCTACCGCTGGATGTTTATCCTTCAGTCATTAGGCATAAAGATTTTCTTTGAAATCTTCTGCTTGCAGGCATTTACAGGCATCATTAAAGAGTTAAAAAGATTAACCTTCTAGGTCAGCTCGGCAAATATGCTCCGCTTCTGCATCATGACGTCGTCTCTGGCTTAAATCCGATGGTTGAATCTGACGGTCGCTATCCAAAACTGGGCAGCGCCGATAGTTTAGGAATGGAATGAGGATGGGCGAGACGATCGATAGTTTTGATGCTTGTACGCTCAGCCGCTCCTGGTCTGCTTCAAGGTTCGATCGCTTGAAACAATTGCTTCAGCAAATAGCAGCACAGGTTGGGGCAATCAAGGTGACAGAGACAGCCCTGGTTGGTGAGCGACCTGCGCCCATTTCTGATCCATCTCACACTTTTATCGTGGTTGCCTCGTCGGAATTCAGTGCTCTGCTACAGGCAAAGCCACTGGCTCAGGCACCCCTGACAGGAATGCAATCGGGTACGGAAGTTTTCTATCAGGTCAGCCTTAGTTTTGAACCGGAAGCGATCGCCGCTTTTTTAGACAAACTGTTGCCCCAGGTGAAGCATGACTGGCAGCTCTTATGCACAGAGGCTCGATCGTGTCTGCAGCCCAACAACATGCAGTTCCAGACCAGCTTTACTCGCGACTTGATTGATCTGCTACTAGAGCCGCCGCTCTCGATAGTTCCATCAGCGGATGAATTTCAGCCATCCCTGTCTCTTGGTAACACCGCCCAAGCCTCACAGATCAGCAACGTCTTGCAACAGCAAGTCGAACAGGAGCGGTTGCTCAATCAGGTTACTACTCAGATTCGTCAGAGTTTGGAGCTACCGCTTATTCTGCAGACAGCGGTAGATCAGGTGCGCATCTGTCTTGGGGTCGATCGTCTCTTGATTTATCAGATTGATGTGCCCATTGAGGCGCAAAGCCAGACAGAATCGGAGCCTTTTGTACAGGAAGAGATAATTGATTTTCAATCCAGCGGTTCAGTCGTCTACGAAGCCAGAGCCAGCGAAGCAATTCCTTCTGTGCTGCATTTTTCAGATGCTCACTGCTTTGTTGCCGAGCTACGCGGACAGAGACGAGAATCCTGGAAATTTCCGCTGGTGGTTGAAGACGTTGCGGCACGATATAAAACGGCGGTTCCCTGTTTACTGGAATTTTTGCAGCGTGCCCAGGTGCAGGCAAAGCTGGTAGCTCCGATCTGGGTTCACGATCGCCTCTGGGGACTGCTGATTGCCCACGACTGCACCCAACCCCATCACTGGCAGGAGAGGGAACAGCGGTTTTTGCAGCGCATTGCCGAACATCTGGCGATCGCCATTCAGCAAACACAGCTCTACCGCGAACTCCAGAGACAAAAGCAAACGCTAGAACAGCGTGTTGTGGAACGAACTCAGGCACTTCAAGATGCCATGCTGGCAGCACAGGCGGCAAATCAGGCAAAGAGTGAATTTCTGGCAGCCGTGAGTCATGAGCTGCGCACGCCCTTGGCTTGCATTATCGGGATGTCAACAACGCTCCAGCGCTGGTCGGCTCATCTGCTGGATGAACGTCAGCAGCATTTTCTGCAGATGATTCATGACAGCGGTGAGCAGCTCTTAAATCAGATTGAAGACATTCTCACGCTGTCTCAGGCAGAAGCAGGCAGAGTGGGTCTTAACTTGCGGGAAGCTTCGCTTTCTCATCTGGTACGACAGTCACTCAAGATGCTAGAAAGTCAGGCGGCTCTGCATCAGGTTGAGTTTGAGCTAGATTTGCATTTGTCTCCCCAGAGCGATCGTCTGATGGCTGACTCGCAGCGCCTACGCCAGATTCTCCTCAATTTACTGAGTAACGCGGTCAAATTTACTCCAGAAGGTGGAAAGGTGACGTTGAGAGCGTTTTCAGAGAAAAATGCCGCAGTAATCCAGGTTAAAGATACAGGAATTGGTATTCCTGAACATCTCATTCCGCAACTCTTTCAGAAATTTCATCAGCTCGATCGAGGATATAGTCGACAATATCAGGGGACGGGTCTAGGGTTGGCACTGACCAAACAGCTTGTCGAGCTACATGGAGGCTGGATCACGGTTGAGTCAACGATCGGC
>Ga0224723_1000858_pt1 | contig 19928 bp, 13 predicted proteins | sample Balambano_FR2_Me_FD_161647 | JGI IMG/M metagenome (GOLD analysis project Ga0224723, IMG submission 161647) | Freshwater sediment microbial communities from Lake Towuti, South Sulawesi, Indonesia - Balambano_FR2_MetaG | ecosystem: Environmental > Aquatic > Freshwater > Lake > Sediment | place...
TCTGTAAACGTTGATACAATTTTATTTGCGTTTGGATATCCAAAGCACTGGAAATATCATCAAACACTAATAATTCAGGTTGACGGATTAAAGCACGAGCGATCGCAGCTCTCTGTAACTGTCCCCCAGAAAGTCGCACACCTTTGTAACCTACTAAAGTTTCTAATCCTAGAGGCATATTAGCAACATCTTTGGCAAATACTGATGTATAAAGTGCTTTCTCCATATCATCTTTTCTTACCTGCAAACCCAGCAACAAATTATCTTGTAGACTCTGGCTAAAAAATTGAGGAATTTGTGGTGTGTAAGCGCTTCGGGGAGGAGTAAAAAAGTTTCCTGGGTCATTCACTAAGTGACTATTCCAGTAAATTTCCCCTGCTTGTAAAGGTAATAAACCTAACAAAACACGCAACAAAGTAGTTTTTCCCACACCAATGTCTCCGGTAATTACATTTAAGCTACCCCGTTGTAAACAAAAGCTGATATTTTCAATTCCTTGATTAGTTTCTTGGTAGCGGTAGGTGAGATTTTTAATAGTTAATTCTTCTAATTTTGAATAGTTTTGTGAGATTAATTCTACCTGTGGTAATTGTTGTCTTTTTCCCCAGATATTATTTAAATAAAGAGGTTGAGGAGCTACTAATATATCAGCAGATTTATGATTATCTGCGACTAAATCAGTCATACGTTCAAAAGATACTTCTGTCTGCTTAGATGCAGCAATAAAATATCCCCCAGATGTGATAAAATCAGCAATGTAAGCTAGATAGTAAACAAATAAAGCCAAATCACCAACGGTTAAATTTCCTGTACTATTTTGCAGGGTTTTAGCTGCTACAATTAAAACTATACCTATTCCTAAATTGACTATGTTTTGAAAACTAGAATTTAAAATAGCAGCAAATAATTGGTCATTAAGCATTGTTTGGCGACGTTGCTCATTCAGTTGTTGGAAATAATTAATTACTGAAGTTTCTGCACCAGCAACTTTAATTGCTTGGACAGAATTAAATATTTCACCTATTAGTCCTGTAACTTTTTCAGTTGTCATCCGACTAGCACGACGATAGCGTTTAATTCGCTTCTCCATTTGTTGAATTAAAATAATAATTCCTAACAAAGGAAGAAAGATAAAAATAGTCATTTGCCAACTAATTCCTGCCATAACTATTAAAGCAATTACAGCAAAAATACCAGCATCAAAAAGCTCAGAACTCCCAACTACAATATCTTCAATTAGTGCAATATCATCTCGAAAATAGCTGATAATTTCTCCCAATGCAAGAGTATTTTGAGATTGTTCCTCATGAGTTAAATCTCTAGTCAACATCATTGCACCGGGACGATTGAGAATAGCTTGTAAAAGATTATTTCTGAGTAAAGCACTCATAGTAAAGCGATGTTGAGTTTTAGTCACTCGACCGATAAAAATAAATATAATCCGTCCGATTCCAGTCGCTACCAACAGGATAATAAATGTCGAAGGTGATAAATCTAACTGGGATTTCCCCGTTAGAGTATTAAAAAATTCTCGGATAATTAATCCTGGAAGAATAGGAAGTCCTAAAATAAATAGCCAAAAAAAAGCATCTATGAGATACAGTGGGAAAGAGTAATCTATCATTCGCCATATCAATTGCCAAATATTAGTTTTACTCATACTTCATTAATGGAATTATTCTGTAATAGCTCTGATAATCGAGAGTGGCAATTATTAGCTAAATCTTGATAATAGCCGTATTCAAAAATTCTGCCATTTTCTAAAATTAAAATTTGATTCGCTCTTTGTATAGTTTGGAGACGATGAGCAATAATTATACCAGTTCGTTCTGATAATAATTTATCAATAGCCGCATCTAAATTTTTTTCTGTTTTTGGGTCAAGACGGGAGGAAGCTTCATCTAAAATTACTAATTGGGGATTTTTGAGAAAAACACGAGCGAAAGCGATTAATTGTGCTTGTCCAGCAGAAATTCCACTTTTATCTGAAGCTAAGATGCTATCTAGTCCATTGGGAAGTGAATTTAGCCATTCTCTTAACCCTAGTTCTGATAAAACATTCAGAATTTGTTCATCAGTAATAGCAGAATTAAAAAAAGTTAAGTTATTGCGGACTGTAGTATGAAATAATTGTACATCTTGAGTGACAACACCAATTTTTTGTGTTAATTCTTTTGAAGATACTTTCTGAATAGAAACGTCATTTAAATTAATACAACCTAGTTGTGGTTCATAAAACTTCAGTAGTAAACGTGTCATAGTAGTTTTACCACTTCCGGTATGTCCTAAAATTCCTAATATTTGATTAGGAGGTAAATGAAAGGATATGTTATCAAGTGTCAATTGTTTATGTGAGTCGTAACTAAAACTTACGTTTTTAAATTCAACCGATAATGCTGTATCATTCAGGTATTTTATATTCGTATCATATACCTTTATAGGCTGTTGTAAAAGTTCTTGAATTCGATAAATACTAGCTTCTGCCTGTTGAAAATATTCTAATTGTTCACGAATTTTTTCTATTGGTTCTTGAAGCAAATTAGTATAATAGAACAATACATAAACAGCACCAATAGTAATTGCTTTTTGGTTCCATAAATAAGCACCTATTCCTAAAGCCAAAGCGTTACCAATAGTAAATAAACCTACCGTTGTTCCCCAAAGTGTAGTATCCGCTAAACGAGCTTTTTGATAAACCGCAAGCCATGACTGTAGCAATTTATAAAAGCGGTGCATAACGTAACTTACAGCACCATTTGCTCGGATATCTTCTAACCCAGCAATATATTCACCAATAAAACCAAAAAAATCGGCGCTAAATTGACGATAAGCAGCCCAAGGCCTAATTGCCAAAGGACGTAAACCTATGAATATACTGAGAGAAAAAAAACTGAATATACTTAAACAAAGACCTGCACGCCAATCTTGAAAAAAGAGAATTATCAGAATCCCCAAAAGTAAGATTAAATTTCCCAATATATTAATTATTAATTGTGAGAAAAAACGTGATAATGCATTGACATCTCCATCTACTCTTTCGATTAATTCACCAGGAGTGCGGGATTTATAAAAAGAAAATTCTAGTGAAAGACAGTGAGTAACTAAATCGCTACGGAGAGCATTAGTCGCAATCCATGCTACATTTTCACTCAGATAAGTCGCAGTAACAGTAAAAACCTGAGTTAATAAGGCAACAGTAATGAAAATCAAGGCAGCAAAATAGAGTTTGGAGTTATAACTGCTACTAGCAACAGCATCAATGAAATAACCGAGTATTTGAGGATTAATTAATTGTAGAGCGATACCAGAAAGAAGGAAAAAAGCAAGATAAATTATTCTCTTTTTTTGTGGAATGAGGTAGGTTAATAGTAAATTCTGATAAGACTTGAGGAGAGTAGTCATTTCATTTTATCCATCAATTTTAGTGGTTATGATTGCTCGCAGGAGTTTTTGCGATCGCTACACTCAATCTCTAGTTCACAGGCAAAACTGACGAATTAATGAGGTATAGGCGGAATTTGGGCAATTACAGATGACTCCATAACTTTAGGACACCTTTTCCAGACCACATCACCATTGTTACTGTCAAGGTAATGTTCGATAAACTGGATAAGAGCATCGGCACTTTCTGCAAGAGGTAAGTCTGTAAATAAATAAGTGGATTTATTAGTACCAGACAAAGCAACAGTGCAAGGATTGCTGCAAGTCCATAGACAACTCACCGCTTGAATTTCTAACTCAGATTGTCTTGACCAATTTTGGTGGAGAGCAAGTAGTTGATCGAGTAAAGCAGAACCATCACGTTGCTTTTCATTTTGTCCTTCTTCGGACTTTGTGTTGCAAGATTTGCAGACAAATAAGATGTGTTTAGTCATAGATTTTACTGGTTCTGTACTAGATATTTGAATAGGTCATCAATTACTGCATTAGCAGCTAAAATACTACTACCAATCCAGTAACTCGGCACTTCATAGATGTTGCTTTTTTGTACAGCATTAAGCTTTAACCAAAGAGGATCTGTCTTCAGCTTTTCTAATGCAGTTCGTGCATTTTCAGCGATCGCAGTTTGATATCCATAAGTCCACATAAAAATTACATCAGCATCGAGGTCACTAATATTTTCTTTCGATATCAGCCAACTGTTGCCACTCCCTGGTTCGGGTATGAGATTTAGTCCAGCATCTTGTAAAATCACACTACAAAATGTATCGGACAAGTAAGGAGCAACTCCAGACTCAGTGACTCGAATAACTGAAACAGTCATTTGCTGGAGGCGCCCGCCCATCTCATCCATAAGTTTCTTTAATTTAGCGTAATATTCTGCCATTAGTTGTTCGGCTTTATCTAGTTTTCCCAAAGCTTCAGCCTGTTTCATGAAATATTTTTTCCAGTCTTTACTTCCTTGCATCTCAACCATAACTGTTGGAGCAATCTGTTTTAATAGATGATAAATTCCCTTTTGGTATGGATATTCAGCCAAAATTACATCAGGTTTTAGGGAAACAATTATTTCCAAATTTGCCTCTCCCAAGATACCAATGTCTGTGATACCTGCAAGTTTGCCATTTAGATAGGAGTGAACATCTTGAGGTATGTGACTACCGACAGGTTTAATACCCAAAGCCAAAGCGTTTCCTATATCGCAGAGCGTAACAACTCGAAGAGAATCAAGTGGGACACAAGTTTCACCCATAGGATGCTTGACAAATCGGCAATCTGGTAGGAACATTTGTTTTTTAGACCCAGGAAATTTCCGGTAGCCTGTGCTATTACAGGCTACAATTAAGGAATAGACAATAACTTCTGATAAAAACCTTCGCCGAGTTTGAGGTATCTGAAGTAATCTAACCATTGGTACTACTGACATTAAAAATTAACTGATAGTGAGCCAATTATTGTAAAGGGTGCGCCGGGTTCAATCGCTTCCCGCCCAAAGTTATTAGACTTAAAATACCTCACATCAAACAAATTCTGAATGTTAATTGCTGCACGCCAATTATCACGCTGATAAAAAATAGCCGCATCTGTTCGCAGGTAGCTTGGTAGGTCAAAAGTATCATTAAAATCACCTGCTCTTTCACCTACATAAAATAGTCCAGTTCCAAAGCCTAAACCTTGTAAATCCCCGCTTTGGATACGATAAGTTGTCCACAGACTAGCTGTGTTCCTAGGTGTATTTTGGTTACGACTACCAGCTGGCAGATCAAAGCTTTCTGCGGTTACTTCTGAATCAATTAAACCATAGGAGCCAATAATATTCCAGCCCGGTAAAATTTCCCCAACAACATCTAGCTCAATACCTTGACTTCGGATTTTGCCAATTGGAATACTGAAATCGGGGTTATTAGGATCGGTAGTAGCAATGTTGGATTTGGTAATGTGATATGCTGACAGTGTTGCTGTCAATCTACGATTAAACAGTTCACCTCGAACACCTACTTCATATTGGGTACCTCGTTCAGGATCAAGAATAGAATTATCAACTCTTGTTCCAGAATTGGGACCAAAAGAGCGAGCGTAGTTGGCAAATAGAGAAATAGGTTCAATTGGTTGATAAACAACACCTACTTGCGGGCTAAAAGCTGTGTCTGACTGTTCAGATCTGATACCTGTATTAACATTGAGATTATTTTGCTCGACAAAATCCAAGCGACCTCCAATTAAAAACTTTAGATTGTCGGCGAGCGCAATTTGATCCTGCAAAAATATACCTAATCCATCAGTCCGGTTATTGGCATTACGGCCTGGTGGTCCTAGCTCAGAACGAGCAGGTCTAGAAACTAAATTATATTCTGGATCAAAAATGTTGATTCCAGGTGTAACCCCTGGAAATGCTTGTCTGTTAGTTCCTACACCTGTTTGTCGAGCTAGGTCTATTCCCAAAGTCAGATTGTGCTGAATTGAACCAGTTTTAAACTTACTTGTAAGATTGGTTTGCAGTCCGTAAAGTTCAACATAATCATCATTAGAGTTAAATGTGCGCGATAGTATACCTGTTTCTTCATTCAAACTATCAGCTTGCGCTCGAAAGTCAAAAGTTTTGGAACTACGATATTGAAAAATATTACGGAGTTGCAAATTATCATTAAATTGATGTTCTAACCGATAGCCTAAGGTAAGTGTTTCTGCTCGGAAAAAATCATCAGGTTCACCTAAAATACGTGTCACCGGAATATCAGCAATACCTCTACCAATAGCTACAAGTCCACGGTCAAAGGGTCTTTCATCATTTAGATAGCTAGCTTCAAAGGTTATGGCTGTAGCATCATTGATATTCCACTTGACAACAGGAGCAATAAAATATCGCTGTACATTTTGGTCAAAATCTCGAAACCCATCTGACCCTTCAAATGCAGCATTGAGCCGATATAATACGCTTTTATCTGCTGTTAAAGGTCCTGACAAGTCAATAGTGGGTCGCACAAATCCAAAACTACCAACCTGTAAGTCAGCTGCAAAATATGGTTCTGACAGTGGCTGCTTTGTTACTAAATTAATAATGCCTCCCGGCTCAACATTGCCAAATAAGATAGAGGCTGGACCTTTAAGTACCTCAATCCGCTCGATATTGGCAGTTTCTGAAAATGTTCCTCTGATATTACGAAAACCATCTGTAAATAGCTCATTCAGGTAAAAACCCCGAATATTTAATTGATCAGTTGTACCGCCAAAGCCACCATCTTGCACAACGCTACTGACATTACGAATGGCATCTGTAACTGTATTAATGGATTGATCTTTCAATACTTCGTCTGGAATTACCTGAATTGATCGAGGCACGTCACGCAGTGGCGTATCTGTCCGTGTTGCAGTGGAAGCATTTGGTACACGGTAGCCTTCTTGCTCACCCGTTACTACCAGTTCAATTGGTTCCTGTGGCTCAGTTTCCCTAGTTGGTTTATCTTCAGTTGATGGCGTCTCTGGTAGTTGTGCAGATGTTGCAGTTCCTGCTACGCCCAAAATCAAACCCTCATCAGTATCAAATAACTCAACTTGTGGCTGAGTTTTTTCCCCAGTCACTTTGATTCTGATAGTATTAGCATCTAAGTTAGTTACACTTACTTCTGTAATTTCTACTAAGGGTTTTTCTTGGCGAAATTCACCACTAGATAAACGTAATTGGCTGTTAGGAATATCAACAATGTAGTTATTCCCCTCACTTTTATTTACCAGTTGCAGCTGCTCTGATTGATTTGTTGCTAAAAATACCTCTATTCCCTTTTCTGTTGCTTGTAACTTCACATCTGTAATCTGAATTTGCCCTTGAGAAAGCAATCCTTTGATATTGGTAGCAGGTTGTTCAGTGTCATTGAAATCAAGAATTCTAGATATTCGTTTCTGTTGAGATCCAATGTTCGGATTGCTTTGCGCCAAAACAGGTGAACTTATCCATACCAAAGCCAAACCCGTCATCCAAGCTAGTTTTTGTAATTTATTTAACATTTCTCCACTCACCACATAACTAAGGAATCATTGGAAATATTAAAGAGAATTTCTCTATACCCAATGTTAATAATTAATAATTACTATCAAGAAGAGTACAGGAAATTACTGAGGTATGGATAAGGATTATGATCACTCGCGGGAGTTTTTGCGATCGCTAGACGGAGTTTTTTGATTTTTGCTGAAGATACCTGGATTTACGCCAAATTTACGCCGGAAGGAAGCGGCAAAATAACCTCGATTGGCAAATCCCGACTAAAAAATCGTGGTTCTAACTTGTTATAACTGGAACTGAGGTGACAACACAGGTATTTTACTTAACATATATTAGCATCATAGTTCAAAAAATCTAACAGCAAAGGTAACATAATTGTTCTTAAATCGTTCTAAAATTGACTTACTATTCAATTATTAAACAAAGACTAGGTTAAAAGGAGATGAATCACGCAGAATTCGGTCGTTCTATTCCTAGGTTGGAAAAATTATGTCAATTTCCCAATGAGTATATAGAGATGGTTTTTGATTCATACCAATTAGGTTACATAAGCTTGAGTAAGTTAGCTGAACTATTAGAAATTACTTTACAAGAGGCGAAAGATGAATTAAAAGCTAGAAATATTCCTATTAATTTAGGTGTTAATTCTGAGTTAGAACTTTTAAGCGATATTGAGAACGCATAATAATTTAGTGTGAATATTGAACGGAAAAATTCATAGTGAAATCTAAAAGTACAGAAACAGAAGCATTGCCAATAATTTTTGACAATACTGTACTGAGTAATTTTGCTCTTGCACAGGTTTTCTATATCCTCCAAAGGCTCTACACGGGTAGAGCCTTTATTGGTAAGGCTGTTCAACGGGAGATTCAAGCAGGAATTGACAGTGCTTCCACATATACTAATTTACAAAATCGAACTAAGCTGCAGGAAATTAATCAAGCATTGGCAGAAGGTTGGCTACAAAGAGCATCAGACGTGGTTAATCCCAATGATGATGCTGTTGAGTTACGTTTAACTATAGAGTACAGTCAACGATTTGGTGCGGGGGAGTCAGAAGCAATGGCGATCGCTCTGAACCGCAACTGGATTTTTGCTTCTGATGATGGTAACGCGAGGAAATTCGCTCAAGAACGGGGGATTAGATTAACAGGAACTTTAGGGATTCTCATCAAAGCTGTTAAAAACAAAATTCTCTGTTTGTCTCTTGCTGATGCTATCCATGCACAAATGATAGATGAAGGTTATCGCTCTCCTCTGTACTACGACAGTGGCATTTCTAGCTACCTTAATCTATAAATACCGAGGGAGCTAAAAATAAATTTTGTTTTCGACTACTAACAACGGCTGTATTAAGGGAATTATTGGGAGTATAAAGAGAATGTCTCTATACCCAATATTAATAATTAATAACTCCTGTCAAGAAGGTTATGGGAAGTTACTAAAGTATGGATAAGAATTATGATCCTAGAGGGAGTTTTTTTGATTTTTGCTGAAGATACCTGGATTTACGCCAAATTTACGCCGGAAAGAAGCGGCAAAATAACCTCGATTGGCAAACCCCACAGCTTTGGCTGCTTCAGTTACGGTTAATTTACCTGCTGCCAACATCTGGTGCGATCGCTCCATCCGGCAATCGTGCAGATAACCAAACACTGTTGTATTAAACACCTGCCTAAATCCGACTTTCAACTTATTGTCATTAATACCTACCATCCGCGCCAATTCCATCAATGAAGGTGGCTGATCCAACCGCTGAAGCAAAATTTCAGTAGCGTAATGAATGCGCTCAATATCCTCTGAATTCAGGATTTTAGTTTTGGTCTCAACTTTGTTAGACGCGACAAACTGCTCAACTTGAAGCACCATCAACTCCCAAACTTTGCTTTCCAGATACACCCGCTTTGTAGTTCCCTGATACGGACAGCCTAACAGTTGTTGTAGTGCTATTTGCATTGCAGGTGTAGTCTTTGCGTAACGTTCATAGTATTTTTGATCTGTTCTGCGGATTAATGGTTGCAAGTTTGTAGGTAATTCTCCCATATCCCCGAACCACTGGCAAAATAACTGAGGTTCTACATGAACACTTACCCAGGCGATCGGCTGATAGGGTGAAAGTTGGGAAGTTTCCCCTGGTGATAAACCGCTACCATAAAAGCCATAGCGTTCAGCCTCCATACCTGAAATGTGGAAAGTGTACTCAATGGGATGCTCACTGTCAGAGGATTTTAGAGTTAAATCATCATGCAATTGAAAGTTGACGATATTTAAATCTAATCCTTTCCGTAAATCGATACACCGACTGTAGCCGTTTCCCAATTTTTCTGGATACTGGTAAATGACATCAAACTCATTACAAGCAGGTATGGGTTGATTCTGTCTACTTTCATAGACAAGTTCCCAGTAAGCAGATTGAGAGAGGATAAGAGTCATAGGATAATTGATGACTGACAGGATTACAACAATGTCTGGTATCTTCTTAACACGAAATACTTGCAATTATTAAACCATAAATATTCTCAAAATTTTTAAGCTGACGAGAGGTATGTTGCGATCGCCACTTTATTTGTTAAGGTACCGTTACAAATTGACCAAACAGCGACAATCACTAATGGTCAGCAGTTAGTCAGATTAAAATACAAGAGGTTTTCAAACCTTACACGATGCTATTAACAGCTTATTAAACAGTCCAGATGTACAAGCAGACTGAAAATTAATATAATTTTAGTAAAATAATATAACTTAATATTAGGAGATAAATAAAATATGAAAATTGACGCACGAGGAGCTGTAATAACAGCAAAAAAATATTTTGAAGACCTACAAGAATTAATAGGAAATACTTTCCAAGATACATTGCTAGAAGAGTTAGAACTCTCAGAAGATAAAAAATTTTGGTTGATTACACTAGGATTTAATCGTCCCGTTCCGAGAACAAAAAATCCTCTTCTTCCTGAAATTACCTCTTCTCCTGAGTATAAGCGAGAGTATAAACTTTTTAAGGTAGACTCAGAAACAGGTGAAGTAAAATCGATGAAAATTCGTGAGGTATGAAAGAGTTTATTCGCTCTTTATTTCAGAATTATAAACAAAAGGGTATTTTGATTGACATAAACATTCTACTACTTTGGTTCGTTGGTAGTGTAAACCGTTCAAGAATATCCCAATTTAATAGGACTGAGAAGTTTTTGCCAGAGGATTACGATTTATTAATACAGATATTGTCGTATTTCTCAAAAATTCTTACGACTCCTAATATTTTGACAGAAGTCAATAGTCTTGTGAACCAGCTTGGTGAACCAGAACGTTCTCAATGTTTTTCAATTTTTGCTCAAACTTTCACAAAATTAGATGAATTTTATATAGAAAGCAAGAATGTCGCTCTTATAGAAAATTTTGCTAAATATGGACTTACTGATTCTGGAATTGTAATGCTGGCAAAAAATAAATATTTGGTGCTTACTGATGATTTAAAGTTGGCAAATTACTTGCAAAAAATAGGCATTGATACAATAAATTTTAACAATATTCGGACTTATGGATGGTGATGCTGCCTTCCCAGTTTAAGATTACTGTGGAACTGACTAGTACCAAAAGGTAAAAGAAAAACCTTACCTGTTAAGCTTTACAATTGTCTTACATGGTAGCTAGATTTACGCCGCGCTGTACTAGACATCTGCTAAAAATGATGTAAGGGCGAATAGCCGTACTCCTTACGGAGAAGCAAGCTACGCCCCTACTTGTTTACCTCACTTACATGAAATTGGCTGTAAATGACAAATACTAGGCATTATTAGGGAAATTGACCTGAACAATCACATCATTGAAGTCTCTGTCCCCTCCACCTGACAAATCCTCAAAGCCAAAGGTGTTATTGCCTAATAAACGAATGTGATCCACTCTATCGGCATTCGCTCCTAAAAACGGCAAGTACACGTCATTTAACTTTTGACCACTGACAACTTCTGCCACTGTTCCGTTGGCAATCAAGAAGGGAACATAAATAGAACCACCCGTAAGCTGTCCTGTAATATTCGCTGTCTGCTGGTTCCCCACCCTCAAGTCAATAGAAGCTACGCGATTATTTATAGCTGCTTGGGTGTAACCTGCTGTTCCCGGTAAGATATCCGCCGTTCCATCACCATTAGTATCGATTCCTCCGTCGCGATTTACGACACGATAGAATCCAACGGAATTATTGAAGGCTGCTTCACGATAAATTGTGAAAGTGGCATTAACTTGTCCTGTGAGAGAACGCAAATCGATCAACTCTCCTTGTCCCTGACTCTGTAAAGCTGATACCACTGCTGCGCCTTGATTAACCAAATTGACCCGCACCACTGCATCATTAAAGACACTGTTGTTACTGGGATTGTCCTCAAAGCTAAAAGTGGCGCCAGTAGCGATCGCATCTGTCACCCGTAGGGAAGTTTGATTGCTAAAAATAACACTACTGTTAGGTACTTGTCCTGCCCGTAACCCATCAAGACTACCGTTTTGGATTAAAAAGGTAGAGAAACGTGCATTCGCCCCAAAATCTAGAATGCTTGATTGTCCGTTTCCAAAACCGTTAGGATTGTTGGCAATTGTAGAAAAGATAACCCGAGCGCGGTCTCTAGCAGCTTCAAGATAACCTGGTGCGCCAGGAGCAATGCCATTAATACTACCAAGGTCATCATCAACATTGAAAGCAACGAGTTCATTAACGGATGTGTTTTCCTTTCTAGTTAAGGAAAACTGCACAAAGCTGGGAGAATTACCCCCGATTGCGGTAACTGCTCTGCCATTGGCGGCAAAGTTGGTAGAAAGGGTGGGATTGCTAGGGGTTTCAGCAGCGGTTAAACCAGTTAGTCCCGTTGTACCTGCACCAATAGCGCCGAGATTGGTTGCAGCACCAGTTACAAGGTCAATGGTATAGAGACTGGTGACACCAGCAACCGTCAAAGCTGCCAAACCTAATCCGGATGTTGGCGCATTTGATGCAGTTGTCCGCACTCCCGAAGGAATATCAAAACCGTTGACAGCATCAAAATTAAGTGGGCTACCGTTGAGAGTTACTGCTAATGGTGTTGTCTGAGTACCATTATTGGGGGGGTTTTGGATAAATAGCCTGTCGCTGTTTGCATCCAACGTGTATTGGGTTGTAACAGTAGCACCACCAAAGCTATTAGTGTAAGCAGTGGCATCAACTGTAGTAGTACTGCCATTAATTCTGCCATCTGGCTGAACCCCTGCTGCTACAGTATCCCCATCAACAAAGGTGCCATTGTTGGGGTTAACGCGAAAGTTTAATCCGGTGTTGGTGACGATGCGGAGGCGATCTACAGTCGGATTAAAGTCGATTCCAAACTGGGTACTACCTGCCAATGAAACTGGACTACCTGTAGCATCAGTAATTGTACCAACTGTTGTCGCGGCTCCTGTTTGTGGATCAATAATGTACAAAGTACTTGAACCGTTGGTACTGTTGACACCTAAGGCGAATAATTGCCCTGTTGCTGGACGAAAATCAATACCTACCAGCGTCTCATTTGCAACTAGTCCGGCGATTGCCACACTGATAGCAGTACCGGGAGTAACACTGTTGAAGCGGAGTAGTTGCCCTGAACTGTTGAGTCCAATCAGTGGTGTACCATTGGCGACAGCAAAGCTCTGAACAGCAAAGCCTTGAACTGGAGCTGTACCCGCACCAATTGTTCCCACTAATGTGGCAGCACCAGTAGATAGTTCTATAGCGTATAGCCCAGTCCGACCACCGACAGTCAGGGCGCTAAATGCCTGTCCGGTAGCTGGCGCATTTGATGTAGTGACATTTACCCCTGATGGAATGTCAAAGCCATTGGCAGCAGTAAAGTTTAATGGGCTACCACCTAAAGTAATTGGCAGTACTGAGGTTTGAGTACCACTATTAGGTGGGTTTTGGATAAATAGTGCTTTACTGTTTGCGTCCAGTGTATATTGGGTAGTCACCGTAACGTTGGGAGCATTGTTCGTGTAGGCAGTGGCATTAATTGTAGTAGTACCACCGTTAATGTTGCCGTCTGGTTGGTTCCCTGCTACAGTCGTGTTACCATCTACTGCTGCTCCATTATTTGGGTTGATCCGGAAGTTTAAACCATCAGAATTTACAACCCGGATACGATCTACTGTTGGGTTGAAGTCAAGCCCAAAGGTGGCATTTCTATTGATAGCGATCGCCTGCCCATTGGCATCAACGAATGAGGCTGATGTTCCGACTTGGGTAGCCGCTCCATTCTGGATACTTATAGCGTAAAGTTTGACACCACCCGCACCGTCAACAGCAATTCCATACAGCTTGCCATTTTGAGGACGGAAGTCTATACCTGCTAGGGTGTCTGTTCCTAAACCAGTAATTGGGATAACACTGCTAGGATTACTAGGATTAGCAGTATCGAAAGGAATTAGAGTATTGTTGCTAAGAGCAAAGGCAGTGCTGAGAGTGCCTGCATAGCTTTGTTGTCCTTGAAGCGTAAATGCCAAGGCTGCTTTAACATTACCAACTCGTTTGTCAAGTTCCCATTTGCCATTACCGATTTCTTGACTTGATGCAGCGATACTTGCTCCTGTCAATGCGTGCAAGGGTTTTAAAATATCTCCGCATCCTTTGGCAGCAACACGACAACCGTAGATCAGAATGTCGGCGCATTTAGCAAGGGAAGAGCGCCACTGCTGCAAGTAACCTGCATATTGCCGCAAGCTGTTGAAATCAAGCTGGGCGTTACCTAGATATAGGCAACCGGGGCTGCCATGTGCTACTAAATGGACTTCAGCAACCTCTTGGCTGCTTTGCAAAACTTCGCTAATTTGAGTGATGCCATCGCGATCTTTATCTAGCAGTATAACTTGATAGCTAGACTTGACGTTATCAAGTAGGATTTGGTAATCTTCTACACCGCTATCGATAAAAACGTATGAAGGTCTGTTCACATTCCTTTCCATTTACTCAACAACCCGTTTATGATGATCGCAAATGTAGCACTAAAAAATATTATGGAAACATTTTTTACGAGAAAATACTGTGTAATACAATATTACATTTTATATAATATACATTCTGAACATAGCTTTTGCGATCAAAAAAAGTAAAAACCGATTTATTTCTAGCAACGAAGTAAAAAAAAGCAGCAGTTTTACCTTTATCAAGATGGTAATTTTATAGGTGGATTTCGTCCTAGTGATGAGTATGAAACTGCGATAAATTCCACTACTATTGCTGCAAACTTTTATTTTCTCCTTGCCATGCTAGTGCTTCTCTATATCGTTGTTCGCGGTTATTCCAAAAACTTGCTGATACACCCAGCACTCTCTCAAATTGCAACGCTGTCTCTGGGGTAATGGCCGCTTTGGCATTAATAATTTCGTTAATAGTTTTTTTAGGTCTACCCGTTCTTTCTGCCAATTCTGCTTGGGACATCCCACGCTCTTCAAGAATTTCTTGAAGAGTTTCTCCAGGGGGAGAAACGTAGTCTGGGGCGTACTGATTTTGGAACTCATTACTCATGGGTATCCTCCACGCCTAGTATTTTAATAGCAGTTACTTGCTTTCAGTCAAGCCCGCCATCTGATGCTTTATTTACAGAACTGCTGCAAACTGCTATTCATATACAACAGTACAAAAGTATCACGTAGTAAATGGGCAATATACTGATTTATAAAATTTATTGGCGAAAAAATATCACAATACAAATCTATTACTTAACGAATCAAAGGGATATCCTAGCATCTATAAACGGAAACCGATGTATCTCCGGTAACGAAGTAAAAAAAAGCAGCTGCAAATCATCAAAACTACTTCTATAAAAACAAATAAATGCATGATAAGTTCTTAGTCTCATAGTTCATCTATCCCTTGCCGAGTAATGCATATGCACTATCTACACCCCCAACACCTAGAAGAGCTGGTCGAGGACAGCGGTATAGATTTACATATTGCTAGTCTGAATTTTAGTTCGCTACAAGATAATAACGCCTACGATTATCTATTGATTTCTGACCAAATTCCCCGGACAAACACCGGAATGGTGAAGAATAGTTGGTTAAATCGTTACACTCATGTGACATCCGGTGGTTGGTGGTGTTCCGGATTGGATCCATTGAATGATTGGTTAGGAATGGAGTGGGGGTGCTTTAAACCTGACCAACCCCGACAAAATGAGAAAGGTAAGTGCATCAAGTACGAGCATCCCCCTAGTACTGCAACGCGGGTATTTTACTTGCGGGTGACACAAGAAGTTTGGCTTCATGTCGCTCAGCGTTACAATTTAAGCATTCCTGAGAATATTAATATTGTTGGTGATGGTGAAGCGGTAGGTTTTTGGCAATGGGTGATGGATGTGAACATACCCGTGATTATTTGTGAAGGAGCGAAGAAAGCAGCTGCTTTACTAACTCAAGGATATGTAGCGATCGCCGTTCCTGGTATAACTAGCGGTTATCGGGTTGCCAAGAATAATTATGGTCAAGTTATGAGTCGTCAACTCATACCCGATTTAGCAGCTTTCGCACATAACCAACGTACTTTTTACATATGCTTTGACTTTGAGACAGAACCGAGGAAGATTGCAGCAGTAGATAACGCGATCGCTCAGCTTGGTTGTTTGTTTCAAGCAAAAAATTGTCCTGTTAAAGTCATTAAGCTTCCTGGTGTAGAAAAAGGTGTTGACGAGTTCCTACTTGCTCAAGGTATAAACGCTTTTGACCTGATTTATCGTCAAAGCGTAGATTTAGAAATTTACCTTGCTCAAACAAAATCACATACAAATTTAACTGTTTCACCTGCACTAACACTTAACCGTCGTTACTTAGGAGAAATATCTTTTCCTAGTTCTGGATTAGTGGGAGTTAAATCGGCTAAAGGTACAGGCAAAACAACTACTATACAAGGTATTATCACCAAAAGTAGAAATCAACCAGTCTTGCTGATTACTCATAGAATTCAGCTAGGAAGATTTTTATGTGACAAAATCGGTATTCCATGGGGAATAGGATTACAAGAGCAAAAATTAAACATTCAAAAAAATACTCATTCTCTTGGTTTATGCATTGACTCTATTTGGAAGCTGAATCCCGAAGATTGGCAAGGAGCAATTGTCATTCTAGATGAAGTTGAACAATCTTTATGGCATTTACTTAATAGTAATACTTGTAAAGACAAGCGCGTTAAAATTATTAACACATTCCAAAAGCTAATTTCAACAGTTTTGACAACTGGAGGTTTAGTAATTGCCCAAGATGCAGATTTATCAGATATTTCTTTAGAATATCTCCAAGAATTAGCTGGAACAAAAGTAACTCCTTGGATTGTGAACAACGAATGGACAGAGCAGGGATGGAATGTTACTTTTTATGATTCACCTAATCCCACACCATTAATTCAGCAATTAGAATTAGATTTACTAGCTGGACGTAAATGTTATATCACAACAGATAGCCGTTCTGGACGTTATAGCTGTGACACGATTGAACGTTACCTTAAAGAACGCTTAGAAAAATTATATAAACTGTTTCCCAAAACTTTGGTAGTTAGTAGTCATACTACCAATACACCTGGTCATCAAGCTAGTGATTTTGTCGCAAATATTAATCAAAAAGTATTTGAATATGATGCTGTTTTTGTAACACCTAGTTTAGGAACAGGAGTTAGTATTGATGTTCAGCATTTTGATAGAGTGTATGGTATTTTTCAAGGAGTTATTCCTGATGCAGAAGCACGACAAGCTTTAGCTAGAGTTAGAGACGATGTTCCTCGTGTTGTTTGGTGTGCTAAACGTGGTATCGGTTTAATTGGTAGCGGTAGTACAAATTACCGTTTACTATCTGATTGGTATCAAGAAAATCAGAAAGAAAACTTAGCTTTACTTAGTCCGCTGCATAAAATAGATGTAGATTTACCTTTAGTTTATGACCCAATCCATTTGAGAACATGGGCAAAAATAGCTGCAAGAGTAAATGCTTCGATTACACTCTACCGTCAATCGATGAAAGAAGGATTGATGGCTGAAGGACATCAAATTATCTTACGTAGTAATGATGTGCAGAAAAATATTATTTCTGATTTACGTCACGCTTTCTTAGCAACTGACAAGAGCGATATTACAACTCGTACAAGATTAATTTTAGAAATAGTCAAAGTTCAGAAAGACTGGGCTGAAAGTCGTCAAAAAAATCAAGAAATTTGCAAGAGCATTAAAAAAATTAAACGCCAAAATCAATTAATAATTGCTACTGCTGTTGTAGATGCAAAAGATATTGATTCTATTGAGTATGAGCATTTGTCTGGGAAACATATACTGACAGACGAAGAACGTAATCAAATTGATAAGTATATACTCAAGCAAAAATATGGCGTGGAAGTAACTCCAGCACTCAAGTTAAACGATGAAAAAGGATATTATTGTCAAATATTAACTCATTACTACTTGCAAAGTGAGAGTGAATATTTGCGCTTGCGAGATAAGCAAGAATGGTATCAAAGCTTATATTCTGGGAATGGTAAGGTTTTCTTACCAGATTTAAGCACCTATACTCTCAAAGTTGAAGCTTTACGCGCTCTGGGAGTTTTGGAATTTATTCAATCTGAAAGGGAAATTAGAGAGAATGATGCTGATTTGATTTTGATGAAGCATACTGTTCTCCAATGTAGTCAGCAAATTAAGAGAATTTTGGGTATTAATATAATTGAACAGACTTCATCAATAGTAATTTTAAAGAAACTTTTGAATTTATTAGGTTTGAAGTTGAAGCGAGTCAATCAAGTTTACAAAGTTGACCAAGAAATGCTGAATGATGTTAGACAAGAAGTATTTGAAGTATGGCGTCAACGTGATGAGTTAATGTTGATGAGTATGAAAAATATAGAACAATACAGTTCAACACAAGATGTGAGTAGTCACGTTCCTACAGTCCAAAATTCTGTGCAAATTTCTGTAAATATTCCTTTTTGAGGTATGAAAAGCTATGCAATACTTGATTTTGCTACTAAGAAAAATACTGGTGTAAAAACTACAGAGACAAGTTACTTTGTTGCGGGAGTTTCCGCGTAGAGAACACAGAGGAGAAGATAGAAGAGTAGCACTGCTCTATTTTTTTCTTTCCACGCTATGATCTAGTTGAATTAATGCATCGTAAAGCAAAAGGAGCTTTATGAAAGTAGCAGTCTTCAGCAGTAAGCCTTACGATCGCAAATTTTTGGAAGCTGCATCTAGTAATCAGCATGAGTTAGTGTTCTTTGACCCTCATCTTAATAAAGATACCGCTATCTTAGCCGCTGAATTTCCCGCAGTTTGTGTTTTTGTCAATGATGTAGCTGACGCTCCCACTCTAGAAATTCTCGCTTCACGAGGTACACATTTACTAGCTCTACGTTGTGCTGGATTTAACAATGTAGATTTAAAAGTTGCTGCATCTTTGGGAATTAAAATAGTGCGGGTTCCCGCTTATTCTCCTTATGCGGTCGCAGAACATACTATTGGCTTAATTCTCTGTTTAAATCGCAAAATTCATCGCGCTTACAACCGTATTCGGGAAGGTAATTTTTCTCTAGATGGCCTTTTGGGTTTTGATTTACGCGATCGCACTGTGGGAATTATCGGAACTGGAAGAATTGGCGCGATCGTTGCTCAGATACTCAAGGGATTTGGGTGTCAGCTTCTGGTTTACGATGTCTACTACAACAAAGAAGTTGCAGCACTCGGAGCAAAATACGTTGAGCTTCCAGAGTTATTTGCCAGTTCTGATATTATTACTTTGCATTGTCCTTTAACTCCTGAAACTAATCACCTTATCAATACTGAAGCTATAGAACAGATGAAACCTGGTGTCATGCTAATCAACACTAGCCGAGGTGCTTTAATTAACGCTAAATCTGTTACTAGGGGACTGAAATCAGGTAAAATTGGCTCACTTGGTTTGGATGTATACGAGAAAGAATCAGATTTATTCTTTGAGGATTTATCTGGAACGATTATTCAAGATGATGTATTCCTACGTTTATCAAGCTTTCCTAACGTTCTAATTACTGGACACCAAGCATTTTTTACAGAAGATGCTTTACGTAATATTGCTGTAACAACCATCAATAATATTACAGATATTGAGATGGGTAGAGCTTGTGCAAATGAAGTTGTGGTAGAGAAAGCTCCAGATAAAGTAGGTGTTAAATAAATTACAGATGTGGCATGGGTATTACTTGGAGTAACTCCAGTTTTACCCATACCTGATATTACATTCTCAAAGCTACCTAAATTTGATATTAATCTTAAGAGTATCAAGAGTTATAATTTACTTATTCAAATTATATAAAGTCAATGGGATCTAATTAAATCGGGGTAATCCGGTTTAAAAGTGAACCAGACCACCCGTTGGGTAAACGTTATTTGAGTCATGATACCTTGGGATTCGCTAGTTCCAAGCTCTATCGCTACTGATTAAACATTCCGAAAGGGAAGTGTCTTTAGCCAAACAAGCTCAG
>Ga0224723_1000859_pt1 | contig 19905 bp, 23 predicted proteins | sample Balambano_FR2_Me_FD_161647 | JGI IMG/M metagenome (GOLD analysis project Ga0224723, IMG submission 161647) | Freshwater sediment microbial communities from Lake Towuti, South Sulawesi, Indonesia - Balambano_FR2_MetaG | ecosystem: Environmental > Aquatic > Freshwater > Lake > Sediment | place...
GACACAACCCCAAACCCGGTACGTCAGCAGTAGCAATCCCGCCGCTGCCGATACCAACCCCGGCACCCAGGCGCAGCCCTGGCGCACACTGGCGCGCGTACAGCAGGCAATCGCGACCTTGCGGGCAGGCGATCAGGTACTGTTCGAGCGCGGTGGCACATATACGGGCAGTTTGAACATCAGCGGGCTGAACGGCGCTACGGGCAACCCGATCGTCTTTGGGGCGTATGGCAGCGGCGCGGAGCCGATCATCAGCGGGCTGGCAACGCTGACGAACTGGACGGCGCTCGGTGCCAATCGCTATGAAGCAGTCTGCTCTGGGTGCGGCACGGGTATTAATCAGCTTTTGATCGACGGGCAAACACAGCGCATCGCCCGCTATCCCAACATGGACGAGGGCGACGAAGGCTACCTGTATATCGACTCTGCCAGCGGGCGCACCTCGATCACGGATGATGCGCTGGCAGAGCAGAACTGGACCGGCGGCGAACTGGTCACACGCAGTATCGCCTGGATACTCGACCGGATGCCGATACAAGCGCATGTTGGCGGCACACTGACGACCGCCACGCCCGCCAACTATGATCTGCTGCCCGGCTGGGGCTACTTCATTCAGAATCACCCGGCGGCGCTTGACCGCGACGGCGAGTGGATTTACAACGCGGCGACGGGCAAAGTGACGCTCTATTCAACCAGCAATCCCGCAGCCGCCGCGTGCAGGTGACGACGATGGACACCCTCTGGCGCATGGCAAATGTCAGCCATGTCGAACTGCGCGATCTGGCGCTGCATGGCGGCGATGAGTACACGCTCGATATTGCCACCTGCACAAGCGTCAGGCTGGAGCGCGTGCAACTACTGTATGGTGGTGCAGAGGCGCTGCGGGCGGTCAATTGCAGCGAATTGGAGATGGGTAACAGCCGTGCCGCACACGCACTCAACTTCGGGCTGCGCATCGTCGGCTGCCAGAACTGTCGCATCCACCACAGCATGATCGAGCAGATTGCCATGTTTGGGGGCATGGGCAAAAGCGGTGACGAGCAGTACAACGGTGTGGTGCTGAACGGCACAAATTCGATCTTCGAGTACAACAGCGTGCGTTACACAGGCTATCTCGGCATTCGTGTCGAAGGCGCGAATATCATCCGCTATAACGAAGTCAGCTACTTTAACAGCGTCAAGGTGGATGGCGGTGGTATTTACTGCTGGCGCAGCAATGGCAGCACGATCATCGGCAATGTCGTCCTGCATGGTGAAGGCAGCACGGCAGGCATCGCCTGGAGCGGCACGGCGACGCATGGCATCTATATTGACGACAATTCGGAAAACATCGTCGTGCGCGATAACACGGTTGGCTATACCAGTGAAAGCGGCATCTTCCTGCATAACACGCGCAATGTGGAAGTCGTCAACAATACAATTTTCGCGGCGCACGAATACGGCATCCTGCTGGCAGATGATAATCTCGGCACGTACAACGTTGAAGCAAGCGTGATTGAGAATAATCAAATCTTCCAGTTGGGCGGCGATGCAACCGGACTGCGCGTCTCGTCGTCGCTGTCTGGCGCGTCGTTCCTGCAAGGGCTTGGCACGCTGCGCAATAACGCCTGGTGCAACCCTACGACGGACATCAATGTCTGGCTGCGCTACCAGCCCAACGGCACAAACTATGATAACGGTTTGTCGCTGCCGCAGTGGCAGGCATTGAGCGGGCATGACGCAGGTTCGACCGAATGCGCGCTAACGTATCCGCCGTATGTCGAAAGCGGCGCGGCGGGTAGCAACCAGATCGCCAACAGCACACTCGACAGCAACATCAACGGCTGGATCCGCTGGCCCGAAGCGAATGGCGCGCTGGCGCATGATACGCGCATGGGCGGCAGTCTGCGCTTCACGCCACTGACAGCAACACAGGAGGTGCTGGCATATCATCCTATCGGCGCGGTCACAGGCGGGCAGGTGTACCGTGTGGGTTTTCGCGGCGTGACCGACGGCACAGGCACAAGCGTTGCCATCAATCTTTCACAGCATGGTCCTGATTACGGTTGGCTGACTGTACCGCAGCGTGTCATCCTGACGGCGACGGAACGCGACATGGTGCTGTATTTCGTGCCGAACAGCAGCTACCCCACCGGGCGACTGAACTTTATCCTGTCAGCGGGTGCCGCCCCGATCTGGCTGGACAATATCGAGGTGGCGACGGTGACGGCTGCGCCGCTGCGCTATGAAGATGTGGCGCGCTTCGAGGTCAACGCCACGAACAGCACCCGCACATTCACGCTCGACCTGGCATACATGGACCCGCGCGGCAACCCATACGCGGCGGGCATCAGCATCACGTTGCAGCCGTACACGTCGATTATTTTGCTGCGCGATATGCCCGTAACAACGGCTGCGTTGAACGGGCGCGTCGCGGTGCAGGGGATGAGCAGCGCGCCGCCGCTGAACGTGACGGTTATGCAAAACGGCACGCACGTGTACAGCGGTCAGGTTACGCCGAACGCCAGCGGCATGTTCCAGATGACGGGACTGCCCACCGGGACGTTAAGCGTGCGGATCAAGCATCCGCAGCGTCTTGCGGTAGCACAGACGATCACGCTGCCGCATACAGGTGTAATTGATTTCGGGCTGCTGCGGGCGGGGGATGTCAACGACGATAATCAGATAACGCTGGTGGATTTTTCGCTGCTCATCGGCACATTCAACCGGCGCACGGGCGACACAGGCTTTGACCCGCGCGCCGACCTGAACGGTGACGGCGCGATCACGCTGGTCGATTTTTCGCTGCTGGCGGGGAACTTTAATCAGGTGGGACAGTGACGACTGCACTCACCCAATCCGCATTCGTTGCCGCAGCAGCGTGTGCATCGCCACAGATAGTACGATGATCAAGCCGTAGATGACCTGTGTTGTGAAGCCCGCCCAGCCGATGGCGACAACGGCGGGCTGGATCGACGCGATGATGAAGCAGCCGACAAACGTGCCAAAGACCGTGCCGACGCCGCCGAACACCGACGTGCCACCCAGGAAGACTGCCGCCAGCCCGATCAGCAGATACGCCTCCCCCAGATTGGTGAAGAAGTTATTGATCTCCAGCGCGGTCAGCAGCCCGGCGAATGCCGACGCCACACCGACGAGCGCGAACATCAGGATGCGCGTGCGGTTGACCGCCACACCCATCAGCCGTGCGCTGTTTTCATTATCGCCAATTAGGTAGACATGCGCGCCGAATCTGTGACGATTGAGCAGGAACCAGACGACCAGCGCGACGATCAGCATCCAGATCATCTGCATCGGGATTTCGCCAAACAGCCGCCCGACGAACAACTCGCGGAACGGGGTATCGCGCAGTTCGTTGAGTGTGAAGCTGCGCCCGTTGGTGATGACGTTGACCATGCCGCGCCAGAAAAACTGCGTGCCGATGGTCGCAATCAGCGATGGCAGCCCGATATAGACGACGATCAGCCCGTTGAGAACGCCGACCAAAAAGCCAGTCAGCAGACAGCCACCAAACGCCAGCCAGGGATTGCCCGTCGCCTCGTTGACCAGCACGAACGTCGTCACGCTGATCGCCATGATCGCCGGAAACGACAGGTCCATTTCGCGCCCGATGACCAGCATCGTCAGCGTCAGCGCGACAATGCCGAAGAACGGCACGCTTTGCAGGAAGCTGCGATAAATCGCCCACTCGCCAAACGTCGTCGGCGCAAGCGTGAGGAAGACGAGCCACAGCAGCGCCAGCACGCCGACGATGCCGATTTGCAGCCCATTGCGGCGCGCAAAACGACTCAGGTCTACTGATTTGGGTGCTGTTTCCAGGGGTTGATTGTTCGCTTTGGTTGCCATAGTGCGTTAATCCAGTGTCCCGGTCTCGGCGACGTGCTGCATCTTTTCCAGCAGTTCGTTTAGTGTCAGGTCGTCTTTGCGGAACTCGCCTGCCACTGTCCCGCGATCCAGCAGGACAATGCGGTCGGCAACCTCGTAGACATGAAAGATATTGTGATCAATAAAGACGGCGGACTTGCCCGCGCGTTTGATGTCGCGCACGAAGTTGAGCAGCTTGCGCGTCTCGCTCAGCGCCAGCCCCATCGTCGGCTCGTCGAGGATGATGAGTTCGGCATCAAAGTACAGCGCACGGACAATCGCCACGCCCTGCTTTTCGCCGCCGCTGAAGCCCTTGATCGCCGAATCCGGCGTGACGGCGCTCGATGTGAAGCCGAGTTCGCCGCGCATCAGACGGTCGGTTTCCTCGCGCATCTTCTTGACATCCAGGAAGCCAAAGCGAGTCGTCAGTTCGCGCCCCATGAAGATGTTGCGCCACAGGTTTTGCTGGTCTGCCAGCGCACGTTCCTGATAGACCGTCTCAACGCCGAGTTCGCGCGCCCGCTGCACCGTCAGGCGGTCGATCCTGCGCCCCATGAAGTAAATGTCGCCGCTGTCCGGCTGATGATAACCCGTGATGACCTTGATAAGTGTGGACTTGCCCGCGCCGTTATCGCCGAGCAAGCCGACGACTTCGTTCATGCCGACGCGCAGGTCCACGTTGCGCAGAGAACGGACTTCGCCAAACGATTTCGAGATATTCCGCAGTTCAAGGCGATACTGTTCAGCCATAATGCGCGCCTGACAACATAATGATAAGAACAAGACAAGATTTTTATTCAAGAAACTAGAGAGGAAGAGGGAAAGAGAATTTTGGGAGGGGCGACCCGGCGGGGCGACCCTGCACATCCTCTTGGCGTCCTTGGCGGTTCAAATTCTGGTTTAACCGCTAAGAACGCCAGGTGAAAACCCTCTACCCTTTTCCCCTCGAGCCTCTTGAATAGGCTTTTTATTCCGCTTTTTAGCGGATGCCGCGTTCCACCAGCGGAGCCAGAATATCGATGTTATCTGCGCTGGCAAAGCCGGCACCCGTGTCAATCGTCAGACCAGAGAAGTTGTAATTCTTCGCCAGGCAAATTTGCAGGATCGGCAGGTAGCCTTGCAGCCACTGCTGCTGGTCAATACTCAGGTCGGTCCAGCCGCCCTGAATGGCGGTCACGGTCGCGGGCGACAGGTCAAAGCCCGCTGTGAAAATATCATCCGGTCCCAAACCCGCAGCGGTCAGGAATGTTTCCAACGAGGCAGTCAGGTTGCCGTGATCGGTCACGACCAGTTTGACATCCGGGTTGGCAGAGACATAGCCCGTGAAGGTGGCGATGCCAGCGGCAGCGTCGGCATTGGTCGCCGAGTCGATTTCGAGGTAATCAACCACGACGCCCGCCGCTTCCAGACCCTCGACGACGCCGCGTGTGCGTTCGCCGCGCCCCGGCTGCGACAACAGACCCCAGACCATCGCCTTGTCACCTTCAACGAGACTAAAGCGCGCAACGGCTTCCGTCGCCAGCGAGTAGCCTGCGGTGTACTGGAACGCGCCGACATAGCCAAAACCAGTGCTGCCATACTGCGCCTGCAAATCGCTCAGCGGCACGTTCATCGCTGTGACGATGATGCCCTGCTCGCGCGCCATATCGACGGCAGCGCGGTACGCCTCGTCACCTGGATGCCCCATGACGGCGATACCGTCAGGGCTGGTGGCAATCGCTTCGGTCAACTGTGTGACCATCGTCTGCGGGTCCCAGTTGGACCACACGTACTGGACGTTCGCGCCGAGTTCTTCAGCCGCACGCAGCGCGCCGTTGTAGACGACCGTCTCAAACGGACCGCCGGGCGAACCGCCGGGGAAAAAGACAATATCGACACCTGCGCAGGTGCGTTCCGAGTCCTGCGCGGTCGCCTGGATGAGCGGGGCAAGCGAGACGAGGCTGAGGGCGACGACACCGACGAGCGCCAGTGTCAAGACTAAGTACTTCATCTTCGACATTCTCTAAACTCCTATAGGGTGACACTTAAGTGTTGTTGCAACTGAACGGCTGTGAGCGTTCACAGCCAGAGCGTAGCGCAAATCAACCGCGCCTGCAACAGGTTGCGCTATAATGCACATGCAGATGTAGTCAGGGGATAATGGGATATGGCTGCGACACAGGTTTCCACATACGACGCCATTCTTGCGCTGGCGCTGCGGCTCTCGCCTGGCGAGCGTGTCGCCATGATTCGCGATCTGGCGGGTTCGGTCGAGACAGACATTGGGGATGAAGCACTGCTGGACGAAGAGCCACTCACGGACGAAGAGGTTGCCGAACTCACACGCATCGAACCGATGCAACCAGCCGAGATCGTAGCAGCTGGATTGCTGGGCGGATGGGAGCATCTTGGCATCACTGACGGTGCAGAGTGGGTGAACGAACAGAAGCGTAAACGTCGGGAGCGCCGCAAATGGTAATTTCTGCGCTCTTAGACACATCCGTTGTCGTTGACTTGTTGCGCAACTATCCCCCCGCTCAAATGTGGTTTGGTGCGCAATACGATTTAGGTCTGTCGCGTGCCGTTTGGCTCGAAGTCATCGCAGGGGCACAAAATCGGCGGGATGAGCAACGTGCGCTCAAACTGCTAAAGACATTGCCAACAGAGGAAATTAGCTCAGAAGATGGACGATGGGCCACGGATAAAATACTTCTCGTCCACTTGCGGCTGAATGCTGATGCCTTCGACTGCCTGATCGCCGCCACTGCTCATCGGTTGCAAGTGCCGTTGTACACACGTAACCTGAAGCATTTCCAGCCGCTGCTTGGTAGTCTGGCGATACAGCCCTATTGAGCAAACGAAAAAGCCCAGGTATTGAACCTGAGCTTTTGTGCCGAAGGTGGGAGTCGAACCCACACTCCCTTTCGAGAACTACGCCCTGAACGTAGCGCGTCTGCCAATTCCGCCACTTCGGCGTGGAGTGATACGCATCATAACAGAAGCACGGGCGCTGTCAAGCATGAAATTCTGCGCTAGTAAGCGTTAATCCCCAACCCGCTGCGCCTCAATGCACATCCAGTCGCCCTGCTGACGGCGCTTGTAGGGTGTCAGTCCGGTCTTGACCAGCGCGGCTTCCACATCCTCCACCTGCTCGGTCGTGACGCCGCTGAAGATCGCCAGCCCGCCGGGGCGCACCGTTTGCCCCAAGCCGCCCTCGCACATCAGCATGATCACGCGCGCGATGATGTTGACGACGATCAAATCGAAGCGCCGCGCCGACGCAATGATGCTTTCTAGACTGCCTTCACCGGCGGTGATCTTGTCCGCTGTGCCGTTGAGTGTGCTGTTTTCCTGCGCCACTTCGACCGCCACCGGGTCGTTATCCAGCGCCAGCGCGTGCGCCGCGCCCAGCTTGACCGCCGCAATTGCCAGGATGCCGCTGCCCGTCCCCATATCCAGCACCTGCGCACCCGGCTGCGTCAGGTCTTCCAGCGCTTCCAGGCACAACTGCGTCGTCGGGTGTGTGCCTGTGCCGAACGCCATGCCGGGGTCGAGCGCCAACTCCACATCTTCCGGCTGCATCTCGACCTCAATCCAGCGCGGGCGAATGAACAGCCGCTTGCCGATGCGCACCGGATGATAATGCGCCTTCCACGCCTCCGCCCAGTCCGCCTCTTCGACCACGCGATACGTCGGCTTGGGCATGGGGTACATCATGTTCATATAACCGAGCGCGCTTTCCAGCCGCGCCTGCGTTTCTTCCGTATGCCCATCGACATGGATATATGCGCGGATCGTCAAGCGTTCGGGCGGCGGAACTGCGCCGTCGTCGTACATCTCCGGCATGATGCCTTCCTGCTCCAGCGCCACACCCTGATAGCCGTAGCGACTGAGCAGTTCAGCGACCGCCTCGCCCGCCTCGCCATCCACGCTCATCGATACTTCTATCCATTGTCCCGTCGCCGTTTTCATCAACCACACTTCCTTTCGACAAGTCGATAAAGCAGCAGCAAAAAAGCTTATTCAAGAGGCTGGAGGAGCAGAGGATAGAGGGGTTTTACTTGGCGTTTTTGGCGTCTTGGCGGTTTAAATTTCGATTTGACCGCCAAGACGCCAAGAACGCCAAGAAATTCCGAGCAAGCGTCTTGATTAATTCGCGAATGTCGGCGCTTCCGGCAGCACACAGATGTCCGCTTGCCCTTGCAGCAGCTTGAGATAGCGATCCATTGTACACATGACCATCGGTAGCGCGACGCTGGAGCCTTCCTGCCCGTTGTAGACGAAGCCGACGATCAGAATTTCCGGGTTGTCGTAAGGCGCGAAACCGATGAACCAGGCATGAGCAGGCCAGTTACCCGGCACACACAAGCCGCGCGCGTTGGCGATATTGTCGCAGTACTCCGCCGTGCCGGTCTTGCCGCCGACGGCGATGTACGGCAGATTGGCGCGCTGCGCAGTGCCGACAGTCGCCGCCTGCCGCGCACCTTCGTTGATGATCGCCAGGTCTGCGCTGTTGGTGAACGCCGGACGCCAGCGCGGATCAAAGCGCAGCGCGTTGCACAGCCTATCGCCAAATGTGTAACCGGCTGGCAGCGACACCCGATACGGACGCAGCGTTTCCAGGTCAGGATCAGGGTTTACATCCACCTCGCTGCGGTAGTCAAGCGGATTGCAGCGCGTCGGATTGTAGTACTCGCTGTTCGGCTCGCACGAGCAGACCAGGCTGCTGGGACCGCGCATGATCATGTCTTCGATAGGCAACAACGTGATTAACTCACCTTCCGGCACCAGATCGAGGTTGGCAGTGCGCAGAATGTTCGAGCGGAACGGCGCGATGACGTTGCCGTTGCTGTCGCTTTCTTCCAGAATCAGCGTCGGCTGGTAGAGCGTGCCGCCATTGGCAATTGCCGCGATCGCCGCCGCCATGTGCAGCGGCGTGGTGCTGATGAAACCTTGCCCGACGGCAGCGTTGTACGTATCGCCCGTACTCCACTGCTGACCAATGACGCGGCGCTTGTAATCGCGGTCGAAAATGCCACCACGATTCGGAAATGGCAGTTCGATACCCAGCGGCGAACCAATGCCGAGCGAAATCGCGTAACGCCATAGATCATCTGGACCCAGACCGCCTGTGCGCAGCACGAACGGCGAGACATCGCCATTGCCGCCGCCGACCTGATAGAAGTAGACGTTGCAGCTTTGCGCAATCCCGCGCAGAAGATCGACATTGCCATGCCCCTCGCCGAGCCAGCAGATGAAACGCTGGCGCTGCGCCAGGTCATTCGGCGCATAGCGGTTCTCCAGCAGCAGCGCGCCTTCATCGACCAGGAAGCTGTTGGGGTCAATCACGTCTTCGCCCAGCACACCGACCGATGTGATCAGCTTCCAGACGGAACCAGGTGGATAGAGCGATTGCGTCGCCTGATTGAGCAGCGGGTTGAGCGGGTCGGCTTCCAGCCCCAGATAGTATTCGACATCAATGGTACGGGCGAAGCGGGCATTGTCGTAGCCAGGATAGCTGACCATCGCCAATACCTGCCCGTTGCGCGGGTCAATCGCCACCAGCGACGCGCGCTGCGTGATGACTTCCTGCGCGTTGGTGTTTACCTCGTCAATCTGGCGACGCACCTCCTCTTCGGCGATGCGCTGCAAGTCGAGATCAACTGTCAGGCGCAGACTCAGCCCGGCGACGGGTTCGACGCGCTCGACTTCGCGCAGGGGCAGCCCGGCAACATCGACTTCGCGGACGACGCGCCCGCGCTCGCCCGCCAGTATCTCTTCGAGCGATGCTTCGATGCCCGCATAACCGATGCGGTCAAATGCCGGGTCGTAACCCTGCGCGCGCAGCCGCAGTTCGTCTTCCGCCGGAATACGCCCCATGTAGCCAATGATATGCGCGGTCAGCGCGCCCGATGGATATTCACGCACGGATGCCACCTGAATATCGACGCCGGGCAGCGTGAGACGCTCCTCCAGAATTTGCATGGCGGCGCGCTGCCCCACGTCCTGCGCCACAACCACCGGGCGGTAGGGCGCGATACCCTGACCTTCTGTCACCAGCGACTCGATGCTGCGCACAGTGTCGGGCGAGAGTGCGGCAATGCTGTCCGTCGGTGGCACGCCCGTCAGTGCGGAAATCTCGTTGTAAATGCGCAGCACTTCCGTTGCGTCCGCAGGCAGTGATGCTGGCGTGATGCGCACGTTATAAGCGGGGTTGTTGATCGCCAGCGCTTGCCCGTTGCGATCGACAATCGTACCACGCGCGGCGGACAGCGGCAGTTCGTCCAAACGGTTGTCGTCAGCAGCGATGATGAATTGTTCCGCCTGGATGAACTGCCACTGCACCAGACGAATCGTAAAGATGACAAATACAGCGAAAATCACACCCTGAAAGAGCGTGAGTCGCCAGCCCTGAAACGGGTCCAGACGCCTCATCGCGGTCTCCTTCAACTCTAGAAAGTTCTCAGTTCGGTGTTCTCAGTTATGTGGTCGGTGTTCAAAAATCTCCTGGCTGGAACACCCAACACAGAACCCAGAACAAATTACTCGTCACTCGTTACGTTTGACTCGCCCCTGCACCCAGCGCACAAAGCCATACGCGGGCAGCAGAATGACAAGATTGTAAACCAGTGTGGGCAGGATGGTATAGGTGAAGCTTTGGACGGGTGCCAAACCGATGCCGACCAGCGCCAGCCCGAACAGGCTGATAAGCTTAAGCGCCAGCGTACCGCCAATGACGAAGATGAGGATGGTGACGATGCCGACACCGAACAACTGCTCGCGCACATAGTCAATGCCGAAGACGACCAGCAGCAGCGGGATCACCGTCAGTCCAGACGGCGCGGCAGACATCAGATCGAGACTGATGCCGCCGACGAAGGCAAGCAGCACGCCTTCCTGAAGCTCTGCGCGCGTCGCCCACAGGAGTACGAACATCAGCACCAGGTCCGGTTCGCCGCCCAGCACGCGAATCTGCGGGTTAAACGTCGCCTGCGCGACGGCTGCCAGGATGACGAGAATGACGGCGATTACAGGGCGCATAGATGCTGCTGTCTACTCACCAAATGTGAACTAAAATAAGCTGGCAATCGATAACCACTGGAAGCATACATGCCAAACAAAGACCTGCACCACGATCTTGTGATCAAGATACTTGAGAAAGCGGGATGGACAATTCTTAAAGAACATCGATTTTTGTCGGTTGGGGATAGTTCTGATGACGCTATGCGCTTGTTTATTGAAATTCGCGCGCAAAATGTACTCGGGCAAGTTGTATTGATAGAAGTCAAAGGTTTGTTACCTTCACCTGTGCATGGGTTGATGGAGCTATTGGGGCAGTACTTTGTGTACCAAACTGCTTTGGAATTATTGCACGACCTTACACCTCTTTATGCTGCATTATCGCTGAAGGATTACGAGCGCATCAACGACCATATCCTGGTTGAAGCGCTGTTACAAAAAATGCCCATTAGGTTTATGATCTACGATGAAGAGCGAGAGGAGATTATCAAATGGATGCCACCACTCTAAAGCAAATCCTGCACGAAGAGATGGAAAAGTTTGCCGGTGAGGGACTCAACGCCTATAGCCATCTCACTGTCAACGAAGCTGAGCAAACGTATGCCGTGATTGACTTCGCCACTATTAATAAACGCTGGTTAGTGTCGGCGGTTCTGATCTCACGCCTGGTAGAAGATACGATTTACATTGACCGCGATCAAAATTACCCATCGCTGGATCAGGCATTGCGCGCGCGCGGCGTCCCTGAGAGTCAGATCGTGCTGACCTATGCGCGCGACTATCAGCCTGCATAATCAGTTCCCTGCGCCGGGTACGGGCGTGGCATTGTCCTCGAACGCCGACAGATCGACCGGCTGAAAGCTGGTGATGACCAGCACCACTTCGAGAATGTCGAAGTTGATCAGGCTGCGCACGTCCGCCTCCCGCGCCAGTTCCGTCTGCCGTACATTGATCGCCTGCCCAATCACGATGTCTGCCGGGAAGTTGCCGCCCAGCCCCGACGTGATGATGATGTCATTATCCGCCAGCCCTGCATTGAGCGGGACGAAGCCGAGCGTGAGCGAGCCATCGACATTGCCGATGACGCTGCCTTCGGCACGGGAGGCCTGCACACGCGCACTGACCGCGCTCTCTGACGATGTGACCAGCAGCACCTGAGCGGCGTCGGCACTCAGGCGAATGATGCGCCCGACCAGCCCCTGCCCGGTGACGACGGGCATTCCGACTGCGACGCCGTCACGCGCACCGCGATTGATGATGATGGTGGTGGAACGCAGCAGGTTGTTGGCATCACCACCGATGACATCCGCCGCGATGAACTGCTGGTCGGGAAAACGCACCGTGTAATCGAACAGGTCCGCCAGCCGCTCATAATCTGCCTGAATCTCCAGCGCTTCAACCAGTTGCGGTTGCAGGCGTGCCAGCGCTTCTTCCAGGTCGGCATTGCGCTGGCGCAATTCCTGTATCTCTGCCAGATCGCTGACTCCGCCTGTCAGCGCCAGCGCGATACGGTTAAAGAGACCGGAAAGCGCGTTCAGCGGCGTGCCTGCCAGCCCCTCGATGGGCGCAAGCAAGCCGACAGCGCTGATGATAAACAATACCATGCAAGCAAACAGGGCGAGCAGGAAAAAGATACCGCGCCGCGCGCGGGGGTTGCGTTGGATCAAGGCTCTGGCTTACCCCAACTTGACGCCGAACAAGGCATCTATACTGATCGTGAGTCCGGGAAATAACGGCGGACCATCGAGTGCATCGCCCGCGCCGTAAATCTGCGGCTCATCGTGATCCTGCTGGTAGCGATAAAGGCGTTTCGTGCGCGGGTACAGTATCCAGACTTCCTGCGTGCCAGCATCCAGATATTGCGCGGCTTTCTTGAGCAACCGTGCAGGCGATTGCCCAGGCGACGCCACTTCCACAGCTAAATCAGGCGCAAGCGGCAAATCATCGTCGAGATCAAGATCAGCGGGGATGCGGTCAGCACGAACGAATGACAGGTCAGGCTGGCGGGCGCGGACGATGTTGTCCTTCGTGCCGATCAGCCGGTAGCGAACGCCATTCATAAAGACTTCACCGAGCTTGTGTTCAATGGCGAAGGGATTTAAGGTGTTGAACAGCAGCCGCATGATCAAAAGATGCAAGATCGTCATTCCGCTGTCCTCCGTGATGATTTCGCCGTCATCAACTTCGATAGTCAGCCCTTCGTCGTCGATTTGCTCAAGGTCTGCCAGCGTCACAGACCGTCGTATTTGTTCTGCAATCATGTCCCCGTCCTCGTCTGTTCAGGATGATTGTACCGCAGGTTTTGCAGCGTCTGCCCACCTCAGATTTGCGCGATGATCACTACGGCGACTGCGTTTATGGTCTGTTCGGCGGCGGACCCAGGGTATCGGTTCCATAACGGCTAAGGCTGGCGACGAGCATCTCAACGTTCGGGGGCGTCGTCGCTGGCGGCGGGAGTGTGAGCGCCTGTGCGGGTTCACCTGTTTCAAAGAACCACTGGTCGAGACCTGCCGCGATGCCAAAGCCAAACCAGCGTGCCTGTTCGGACACAACCTGAAACGTGTGCGGCACTCCTGCTGGAATGTAGGCGAACGTCCCCGCCGTGCCATTTTTGGTTTCGCCGTCAATTGTGAAGCGAATCTCGCCCTCCAAAATGTACCAGATTTCTGCCTCACGGCTGTGTGCGTGCAGTGGCACAGCCATCTGGCGATCTGCCAGTCCCTCCAGTGCCCAGAATTGCCCGCCTGTTTCCTCACCCAATGCCTTGAAGTTGAGCAATGCGCCCAGATGCCATAGAGCGCGACCTTGACCAATGTGGAGTAAATAGGGTTTGGTTCCGCGTGTTTCAGTCATTTCTGCACCTTCATCGTTTTGCTTAACACTACGATGAATATATGCTGATGTCGCAGGCGATACATCGGGGATACCCCCTATGCGTCACCCCTATTTTTTGCCGTCACTCGGTCGGGTTGCTCAGTACGATGAAAGTTGCGATTTCCGTGCGGCTGCGCACATCGAGTTTGTTCAGAATTTGGCTGACGTGATGTTCGACGGTTTTGATGCTGATCACCAGGTGCTGTGAAATCTCGCGATTGGTTAAGCCCTGGGAAACAAGTTTCGCAATTTCCAGTTCGCGTTGGGTGAGCAGCGCTGGCGAGCGCGCCATAGAAACGCCTCCCGCGCCCAACGCACGTAATAAGCCCCTTGCTGTCGCAGCATCATGTGCCGCCTGAATGCGCTCAAACGTAGCCAGTGCTGCTTTTGCCCACACAATAGCACCGGGCGAGTCTGTATCCACGAGCGTTCGAGCCATGTTGAGACGAATTTGACCCGCAATGAGCGATTGCTGGAACGCCTGCACCTGTTCCATAGCCAGCGCAAAACACTGCTTTGCCTGTGCCAGTTCTCCAAGATGAAGGTAGACACGCCCTTTGACGAGATCAGCCTGTGCCAGCAACTGGCTGCTTTGCGCCTGGCGTGCTAAATCAGCAAGGTGCGCCAGTTGAGATTGCAGGGCGCTTTTGTCATCTGCCGCCAGCAGCACCTCGACCAACAGCGCCAGATTGGGCAAATGTTGCAGTGTATACGGCGGACAAGCGCGCAACGAGTGTTCCAAAAGGGCTTTCGCAACTTCGATTTCACCCTTTGCCAGATGCAGTTGTGCCAGCGGCAGCGCCGCGCTCTCCTGATCTTGCAAGCCGTCCAGCAGCAGCCGTGCCTCGTCCAACCGACTCTGGTGAACGCGCAACCCTGCCAGCCGGATGAGCGCGTGCAGTCGTAAACCGCGATGTCCCTGTTCAAACGCGCGGATTGCCTGTGTGAGGGTGTCTTCTGCTTCCTGCCAGCGCCCCATTGCATAGAGAATACTGCCGTAGGTGGTGCGACAATAGGCGGAGAGGTACGGGCAATGATACTCTTCCGCAAACGCCCAGGCTTTCTGACACCATTGTTCACTGCGGACGAGATCGCCCGCAATTTCGCAGGCAGAGAGCATGACGCAAAAGATTTCGCTTGTGACCATGAAGTCGCGCAGCTCGCCGTTGGTCGTCATGATCATGGCTTCATCCAGTCGCCGCATCCCGTCGTCAATGCGACTCTGGTTGATCTGAGCCAGCCCGCAGTAGGCAAGTGCGAACGCTTCCAGGCGACTGTCGTAAAAGGCGCGTCCAGCTTCAATACTCTCCAGTGCGATCTGCTCCAGTGCCTGTGATGTCGCCAACATGGACGCACGTAACAATCGGCACCAGGCACGTTCGGCGCACGGGGGTAGTGTCTGGAGCAGGCTGTCTGCACGCGCGAACCAGCCTTGCATGGCGGTGACATTTGAGTCGAGAAACACTTGCTCGCGCCCTAACCAGCAGGCAATCACCACCGCTCTACGTACGTCTCCTGCCTGCCTGAATTCGTTATAGGCTAAGGTGCGGTAGTGGTGTGCGGCGCGAATATCGTTGAGCCACCAGCAGGCAATGCCCAGTCCGTCATACGCCTCTGGCGCACGCGCTGCCTGCAATGCCTGCTCAAAGCACTGTTTTGCGCGCAACCACTCGGCTTTTCCTAAAGCGTCAAAGCCGTGATCGGTGTAGCGTTGGGCAGAGGCGGACACAGAATTACTGTGCCACGACGATCATGCGCGGGCAGCCGTCGCTGTAATCGCATTGATCGTAATCGCCATACGCTTCGATGTCTGTGAAGCCCGCCCGTTCCAGCAGCAGCCGCAGTTCGGGATAGAAGAAGTAGCGGTTGACGACGGGCGCAAGCGTGCGCTTGACGGTCTGGTCGGCGGTCACTTCGTCGTAAATCCAGGTGACATGCATCATCTGCGTCACGCGGTCAAGCTCGGCAACCGAATGCTGCATGATCAGATGCCCGGTCTCCTGCTCCAGAAACATACGCTCCAGCAAGACCGCGCCCGTGTCCTGCGCGCCGAACGCATCGCCCGCGTTGGGCAGGTCGATCACCAGCGCGCCGCCCGCCGCCGTCCATGCGCGGCAGCGTTCCAGCAAGCCGAGATGTGCCTCGCGCGTGTGGAAGTGCATGAGCGTGTTGTAGGGGATGATGACGGTGCTAAACTGCCCGTCGAGCGCCAGCTTGAGCGCGTCGGCATGGATGAACGTCAGCCGCTTTTGCACGGCGGGCGGGGCGCTGTCGCCTTTGCGCAGCGCCCGTTCCAGCATCGGCTCGTCAATCTCGATACCCGTTACAGCATGACCGCGCGCCGCCAGGTCGAGCATAATGCGCCCCGTCCCCGCACCGATGATGAGGACGGGCGCGCCATGTTCGGCAACCAGTTCGCGGTACAGGTCGAGGTCTTCGTCCTTGTCGTGGTGTTCGGAGTCGTAGTAGTGAGCGATGATGGAGTAGAAGCCGGGCATATGGGGTGTCCTCAGGTAGGTGTAATCATCAGGACGATGATTTTACACCCACGACGGCGTATTCCACGCAACTCGGATTGCTGATGTGTTTTGAGGCATCCAGAATTTCCATGCCGATGATGCTGCCATCTGCGGCATAGTCAATAATCACACCTGGCTTGTCTTCATCGCTTTCTGCAATCGCCGCCTGGCTGAACAAAATGCGCAGTATGTCTACGCTGGCGTCATAAGTGACTTTCATGATATGTCGCTCCAATACTTCTCGACCTTGCTTGTGCGATAGACGGTTACAACCGTCAACGGATCAGTCAGTTCGACAACCAGCCGCACAAGATACAGTTTATCGTCAATCGTTATTTTTGATTGATAGACCTTGCGTTCGTTGTAAGCATCGACAATTTGCTGGGGCGAGCGTATGACCGTCTCTATCACAGACAGTGGAATATCGCGGCGCAGCGCTTCTTCTATGGCGTGGTCAGTGAGGCGATAAGGTATCTCGTGCATCGTCAATTACTCGCTGGTAGACGTTTCCCCGTCGCTTGCCCCACGCGCACCCCACGTTGTATAGCGCCGCCGAGCGTGCGTGTTAGAGTGCGCTGTATCGACACGGGCGCAGGAATGATACCATGCGACTACGGCTTTCACTCTGGCTCATGATGCTGGCAATCGCGCTGGGCGGTGCGGTCTGGCATTTATCCTCGTCAAGACCGGCTCGTTTATCAAGGCTACTTCTTATTCCTCAGTTCTTGACAACAGAATAGAGTTATTATTATGCTTGAGTCAGAGTAGAACGATTCTTCTTCGCATTTTTGATTTAATGTTTCTACGCAAAGAATGAGCAATTGCATGACTGAAGCTAATCGATCTTCTTCTACGTCTGAAATATCCAACAAAGAAGAAAGTAGCAGCTTCTGGCTTGCCTTATTCCAAGCTACAAGTATTTATACGCTGATTCAAGGACTTGTATTTGATCCACAGCTTGGGTCAATTCTTACGGCTATTTTTTCCGAGTATGTTTTAAATAATATTAATGCTTTTGCTGTTATGCTTTCTCTACTGGTTTTTGTATTGTCTCTAAGTGCTAGTAGTAAGCGTGGTCAACATAGTCGCAATTCAGGCATAGAACGATTGGGACAAATTGTAGTGTTTATGGTTGCGATTTTTATCTTTTCGCGATATGATTTTCGCGATTATCTTCCTTCACCCGGCCCATCACAAATACCTCTTCCCACCGTCACGATAAGCCCGACCGATGTACTTGTAACTGAACAGGCTCAGATACAAACGGTTATGGCACCAATTGGGTTAAATGATATGCAACGTCAGGATGTGTTAGAAATCATCAGGGATTACCTGGATGGTTTACCGAATAGCCGCGATGTCCAGCCAGGTGAATTGTTGGACATGCTTCGTCAACAGTTTAGAGACGAATATGGCTTTGGATTGGACGAAGTGCAATTCTGTTTAGTAGGACCTATAGCCGATAATTCAAGTGTATCAATAAGACCTCAAGCATATGTTAATCCGAATCAGAATCCTCGTGAATTCATGTACCCAAATGATGTTGCTCTAGCCATTGCCCATAGCGGCGGTGAAGTCAACACTGATTTATGGTGGTTTGTGCGCTATATTGATAGCGATGAACGGGAGATAGTGGGGTGGGTAGCAAGTAGTGCTGTAGAAGAATTAACATTGGGTTGTGAACTCATGCGAAGAAATTTGCCAGCATACCTTGGTGTGGACGGCTGACCTAAAAGGTGGACGGGATGTAAAATGAAAGTCATCGTAAGGGTACTGTATGTATTGGCTATCTTTATTATCGTGATTACTGCAATTGGTCTCTTACCACTTGGTCCGAATGGACAGCCTATTGGATGCTTTGTGCCAGTGATGTCAGGTTTCTATGCTTGCTCATTGGAAGAGGAAAATGCTTTGTTATCTGAAGACAGTGTTACACCCTCGCTCGATAGCGCCACACCAACAGTAACATCCGAAGGTTGATTTGTGCTATGTTTTTATAAGACTCGAATATTTTCTGCGATTGCCTTAGCAAGTTGCTATCCAGCAACACAGGCGACATTACGAGCTACCCATGCGGCGTTTCATTTCATCCGGGATCGTAATACTCAACAACTCCCGACTCCGTTCCGCTACGTCCGCCCTGCCTGACGATAGCCCGGCTGCCTCCGCCAGTTGTCCTAACGTGAGTGCGAAATTGTCGGGGTCTTCCAACGTAACGTCCACCACGTTAATGTTATGCAGCGACTCGACCGCCACCTCCTCAATCGTTTGCTGTCGCTGTTCCGCTCGCAAGCGCAGACGCTCCATCAATTGCTCGTCAATACGCAGGTGTAGATCGACCATCGTGTCTCCCTCCTCCCAAGTTCAGGTGGTTATAATATTCTATCATTCCAACATCCGCATCTGCGCTAAAACTTTACTTTCGCATCCCAGCGGTTACAATTTGCTCGGTCACCACATTCGGGAAAGACGTCAACCATGGCTGAACGGCGCAGACTGTTCGTACTGGCATCGCCCGTCATCGTGATCCTGATCGGCTTCACCGTCGCCATCATCTCCCGGCAACTGCTGCAACCAGACATTGCGTGGCTGCCGCCGATGATTGCCTACTGGCTGACGCTGTTTCTGGCGATTGTGCTGCTGCACGGGCTGAAGGCGTATCGCCAGTGGCTACAACCCTCACAGGGTCACTGGTTTTTTCGCATCCTGTCACTCCTCAATGTCGCCTTTATCGCCATTCCGTCGCTGCTGTTCGGCAAAGCGATTGTCATCAGCAGCGTCGGGCTGGTGGTAGCGTGGCTGCTGATCGTGGTGCTGAATCCGATTGTGGAAGAAGGTTACTGGCGCGCCACGCTGATGGATGCCGCTTCACCGTGGCAGGGGTGGGCGGCAGTCCTGTACAGCGCCGTCTGGTTCGGTCTCAGTCACCCGCTGATCATCGGCATCAACATCGCGCTGGTGGCGGGCGTGACGGGCTTCATCGGCACATTCATCAATGGTTTGATCTGGGCAATCACCTATCGTGGCAGCCGCAGCCTGCGTTGGGGCATCGTGACGCATATCGCCGCTAACGTTTTCAGCATCGCCATTTTTCTGGGACTTCTTCAGCTACAGTTTTAAGACGACATCGCGGACGATCTTCGTCCAGTAACGTCGACTCACTGCGTCAACTACTGGCGGCAGGAAGCCGACCGACGCGCCGCTATCCACCGCATCGCGCAGTAGTTCGACCAGTGCAAAGTCGTAGCACTCGCGATGATGGAGTAGAAGCCGGGCATGTGAAATGTCCTCACATAAGTGTAATCATTACACAGATGATTTTACACCCACGACGGCGTATTCCACGGCGCTCGGATTGCTGACATGCTTTGAGGCATCCAGTATTTCCACACCAATGATGCTGCCATCTGCGGCGTAGTCAATAATTACGCCGGTCTTGTCTTCATCGCTTTCTGCAATCGCCATATCGCTGAACAAAATGCGCAGCACATCGACGCTGGCGTCATAAGTGACTTTCATGATATTAGGACTTTCGCTTGATAGAAAAGTTGGTGCTATTGTAGAGAGATGATAACCAAACGCCAATACATCGAATATCTCGTCAGCACGCCAGTGAACTACACCTGTAGCCACCTGGCAGCGCATTTAG
>Ga0224723_1000860_pt1 | contig 19882 bp, 19 predicted proteins | sample Balambano_FR2_Me_FD_161647 | JGI IMG/M metagenome (GOLD analysis project Ga0224723, IMG submission 161647) | Freshwater sediment microbial communities from Lake Towuti, South Sulawesi, Indonesia - Balambano_FR2_MetaG | ecosystem: Environmental > Aquatic > Freshwater > Lake > Sediment | place...
ATCCGCGGGTTCAATGCGCTGGACCCGGACGGGCCGGTGCCGCGGCCTGATCTTCTGATCGTCGCGCGCGGCGGCGGCAGTCTGGAGGATCTCTGGGGCTTCAACGAGGAGGCGGTGGTGCGCGCGGCGGCCGAAAGCCGCATTCCGCTGATCTCGGCGGTGGGTCACGAGACCGACACGACGCTGATCGACCTCGCCGCCGACCGCCGTGCGCCCACGCCGACCGCGGCGGCGGAAATGGCGGTGCCGGTGCGGCTCGATCTGGTGGCCGAGGCCGAGGATTTCGGCGCGCGGCTGGCGCGCGGGCTGGCGCAGGCGCTGCGCCAGCGCGGCCAGAGGCTGCGCGACCTGTCGCGCGCGCTGCCGCGGCCCGAAACGCTGACCGCCACGGCCCGCCAGCGGTTCGACCTCTGGGCCGGGCGGCTCGGCGGGGCGCTGGCGGCCGCGACGGCGCGCAAGCGGGCGCGCTACGATCCGGTGGCGGCGCTGATCCGCCCCCGACTGCTCGAGGGCGCGATCGCGCGCCAGAACGACCGGCTCGCGCAGCAGGGCCAGCGCCTGACCGGCAGCTTCGCCCGCGCCGTCCTGCTGGCGGAGCGCCACCTGCGCGAGGGCCGGGCGCGGCTGGACACGACCGTCCGGCGGCTCGATGCCGCCGTGCTCAAGGCCACGCGCGACCGGGCCGCACGACTCGACGCGCTCGACCGCACGCGGATCAGCCTCGGTCATGCCGAAACGCTGAAACGCGGCTTCGCGATCGTGCGCGGCGACGGCCGCGTGGTGACGCACCGCCTGGCCGCCGAGGCCGTGCATGCGCTGGAGATCGAGTTCCAGGACGGCCGCCTGGCACTGCCGGCCCGCCGCCGCGCGGCCGGGGGCAAGCCGCCCGATCAGGGGTCGCTGTTCTGACGACCGCCTGCCCCCGCGCAGCCCGGGACCCGGTCGCGCATCCATCGTCCGGCGCCGGCAGGGGGGAGGGGGTGACAGGCGCGGGCGGGGAGCTACCTTTCCTGAGGAATGCCCCGAAAGGCCCCGCGATGACGCTGCCCATCCTTTACCTCTCCACCGCCGCCATCTTCCTTGTCCTCGACGCGGTGATGCTGAACCTCGTGATGGTGCCGCTGTTCCAGTCGCACATCGGCGCGCTGATGCTGCCCTCGCCCCGGCTGCTGCCGGCGGCAGTGTTCTATCTCGGCTATGTTGCAGGACTTGTCTGGCTCGTGTCGCTGCCGGCGATGCGCGCGGGGCGCCCGGCCGAGGCGCTGGTGCGCGGCGCGGTGCTTGGCGCGATGGCCTACGGCACGTTCGAGTTAACCAGCTATGCGATCCTGACCGACTGGCATCTGTCGATGGTCCTGACCGACACCGCCTGGGGCACCGTTCTGACCGCGCTCTCGGCCTGGGGTGGGGTGCGGGCCACGGAGGCTCTCGCCAAGGGCCGGGCGGTCGGCTAGGCATCCCCGGTCACTGCCAGCGAGGCCCTCGCCATGATCCTGTACGGCATCCCCACCTGCGACAGCTGCAAGGCGGCGCTGAAGGCGCTGAAGGCGAGGGGGCACGACGTCACCTTCCGCGACATCCGCGCCGAACCGCTGTCGCGGCAGGAGATCGAGGAACTGGTCGCGGCGTTCGGCGATGGCATCGTCAACCGCGCCTCGACCACCTGGCGCGGCCTGAGCGACTGGCTCCGCGAGTCCGATGCCGCCGCGCAGCTTGCCGCCCACCCGACCCTGATGAAGCGCCCGGTGATCCGCCAGGATGACGGCCGGCTGCATGTCGGATGGGATACCGGCGTGCAGGCGCTGCTGTTGGCCTGACGCCGCCCCGCCCCGCCGGTCAGAGCAGGCGCAGGTCCGAGGCCGAGGCGCGGCCGTCGCGGCCCGACTGCAACTCGTAACCGACCTTCTGGTTGTCGTTCAGCCCTTTCAGGCCGGCGCGTTCGACCGCGGACACGTGCACGAACACATCCTTGCCCCCGTCGTCGGGCGCAATGAACCCGTATCCCTTGGTGGCGTTGAACCATTTCACGGTGCCGGTCGGCATCCCGCCCTCCCCCACAGGATCCGCCCGGGGCGCGATTGCCGCAGGCGGTGCCGCTGGACCCCGAATCGTCCGGCTGACCGTGTCAGGGGGCGGGCAGAAGGTCCGGCGCACGTCGGAAGGATGCCAAACCGCACCGAAAAATCAAGCATCTGAACGTGGCGCCGGCAGCAGCCGGTCGAGCGCCAGAGCGCCGCCGCCGCGGGCGACGAGCACGATCAGCAGGAACAGCCAGTGGGCGCGCTGGTCCGCGATCAGCGCGTCCGAGGCCGCGTCGAACCAGTGCCCGAGCGCTGCGCCATGCGCCACGACATCGGTCGCGCTCTGCACCGCGATGAAGCCGATCATGCCCAGTGCCGCCAGCCGCGTCGCCAGCCCCGCCACGATCAGGAGCGGCAGCAGGAATTCCGCCCAGGTGCCGGCGACGACCACCGCCCAGTGCCAGAGCCCGAGCCGGCCGGGATCGTAGCCCGCCGCCTCCATCGCGCGGGGAAAGATCTGCACGTAGGCGCCGGCCGAGGGAAACAGGACGCCGAGCGGCCCGGCGCCGAGCTTGGTGAAGGCCGAGGTCCAGAAATAGCCCCAGAGCACGCCCGCGAAGACCAGCCGCGCCAGCGGCGGGATCAGCGGGTCGAGCCAGCGCTGCGTCAGCGCGCCCGCCCGGTCGGTCAGCCGCAGGAGCCGGCTCACGGCATCACCTCGAGGCCTGTGATCCCGCCGCCCGCCAGCAGAAGCGCCAGCGTCGAGCCCAAATCGTGCCCGGGGCCGGCCGCACCGGCGGCCGCGCCGATCGGCACTCCGGCCAGCAGCGCCGCCACGAAATCGGCCGACGCCGGCGGAACGAGATGCGGCTCGGGGTCATGGCCGGGGCGCAGGACCAGCACGTCCTGCGCCGCAGGGGCGGGCCGGACGGCGGGATCGCGCATGTTCGCCCACCAGATCGTGTGGACCGGATGGGGCGACCGGATCAGCCGCAGCGCGGGCGCCAGGCCGAGCCGCGCGCCCTCCAGCGCCTCGGGCGGCGTCGCCTCGAATGCCGCTGCCGTCAGCGGTGCCGCATCGGCGGCGTGGTAGCTTTCGACCAGCGCGACCTCCAGCCGGGCAACATCGGCGAGGTAAGGCAAGCCGGCAACCGGCGGAAAGCCTTCGAGAAAGGCCGGAAACGCGCCGCCGAAGGCGCTCAGCATCGGCACCGCGGGCGGATGCGCGCGGAGGTACTCACGCGCCAAGGCCGCGAAGAACGCCTCGCCGACCAGCTTCTGCACCGCCGGAAACCCGGCCGCCAGCGCGGCCGTCAGCCCGACCGTGACGTTGTTGCGGTACACCGCGAAGCGCCGGGCCGAGGGGCGGCCCCGCGGATCGGTCAGGCCCTCGGGCACCGGCAGGTCCGGGTTGAGGAGCGCCCGCGCAAAGGCCGCGCCGGTCACGCCGGAATCGCCATCAGCGCCGCCGCACGGCGGGTCTCGGCCGCCAGCACCGGCCAGTCGGGCACGTCGTTGTCCCATTCGATCAGGGTCGGGCGCGGGCCGCCGCGGGCGATCACGCGCGCGAACAGCGCCCAAACCGGATCGGCCACCGCGCAGGCATGGCTGTCGATCAGCAGCGGCGCGCCGAATTCGTCGGCATCGGCATCATGCCCGCCGAGATGGATTTCGCCCACCAGTTCGAGCGGGAAGGCATCGCAATAGGCGTGCGGGTCGGTCGCCTGGTTGGTGCAGGATACCGCGACGTTGTTCACGTCGAGCAAGAGCCCGCAGCCGGTGCGCCGGGCCAGTTCGGTCAGAAAGGCGATCTCGTCCATCTCGGTGGCGGCGAAGGCCAGATAGGTCGAAGGGTTCTCGAGCAGCATGCGCCGCCCGAGCGCGTCCTGCACCTCGTCGATATGCCCGGCCACGCGATCCAGCGTCGCCCGGGTATAGGGCAACGGCAAAAGGTCGTTCAGGTACGCGCCGTCATGGGTCGACCAGGCCAGATGCTCGGAAAAGCTGGCCGGCGCCAGCCAGCCGCACAGCTGCGCGAGCCGGGCCAGATGGTCGCGGTCGGGTCGGGACTCGCCGCCGATCGACAGGCCGACGCCGTGCACCGAGATCGGAAAGCGCTCGGCCAGATGGCGAAGCTGTGCCAGCGGCCGCCCGCCGGCGCCCATGTAGTTCTCGGCATGGATCTCCAGCCAGCCCGCCGCCGCGGGATCGGCCAGGATGGCGGCGAAATGCTGCGGCTTGAAGCCGACGCCGGGGTTTGCCGGCAGGGTGGGAGAGGTGAGGTCGCGCATCGGTCGGCTCCGGCAGGGCGGGGGGCGCCCCCGGCCCGCAGGCCGGGGGGGCACGGATGGCGCGGCTCAGCCGGCCATGTCGCGGTCGAGCGGCTCCAGCGAGCCCATGCGGCCGTCGGGCAGTTCCATCGTGATGCAGGTGCCGGCCGGGACGAGCTTCCAGGCGTTGCCCTGATAATCCACCTTCGAGGTGCCGGCGCAGGTGGTGCCCGGACCGGCGGCGCATTCGTTTTGCCCGGCGAGCGACACGCCGTAGCACTTTTCCATTTCCTGGGCGGCCACCGGGGCGACCTGGGCCGCGAAGGCGGCGGCGAAAGCGCCGGCAACGGTCAGGCTGCGGATCGGAAGGGTCATGTAACAATCTCCGTTCATGTCGGGTTGCGTCGCATCTCGGCGACGCCCATTGCATAGGCCTGCAGCCCCGTCACGGGCCATTCACGGAGCCGTGCAGCACAGGAGCGTGAAACCGCGCAACAAGATAGCGCCGCGAAACGTATCCTTGAAACATCCAGTGCAAAGCCGGCCAAGGCGGTGAAGAATGCATCACCGCCAAGGGCTTGACCTTAGGTCAGGTCAGGCGGCGTGGCGGCGGTGGCCAGCTCGGCCGTCACGGTGTCGAGAGACATCGTCTCGGTCCGCGTGTCGCCGAGACGGCGCAGTGAAACACTCCGCTCCTCCGCTTCCCGCTGCCCGATGGCCAGGATCACGGGAACCTTGCCTACGGAATGCTCGCGGACCTTGTAGTTGATCTTCTCGTTGCGGATGTCGGCCTCGGCGCGAACGCCCGCTTCCCGCAGCGCCGCGACCACCTCGGCCACATAGGCGTCGGCGTCCGAAACGATCGAGGCAACGACCACCTGCCGCGGCGCCAGCCAGAACGGCAGGCGGCCGGCCGAGTTCTCGATCAGGATGCCGATGAAGCGCTCGAACGAGCCGAGGATGGCGCGGTGCAGCATGTAGGGGCGATGCTTCGCCCCGTCCTCGCCGACATATTCGGCGCCGAGCCGTGCCGGCAGGTTCGGGTCCACCTGGAAGGTGCCGCACTGCCACTTGCGCCCGATCGCGTCGGTCAGCTTGAAATCGAGCTTCGGCCCGTAGAAGGCGCCTTCGCCGGGGTCGATCTCATAGGCATTGCCGGTGGCGCGGATCGCGTTCTCCAGCGCCGTCTCGACCTTGTCCCAGTCCGCGTCGCTGCCGATCCGCACCGCCGGCCTTGTGGACAGCTTGATCTCGAAGCCGTCGAAGCCGAGGTCGCGATAGACCGAACCGAGCAGGGTGATGAAGGCGGCGCATTCGGCCTCGATCTGATCCTCGGTGCAGAAGATATGCGCGTCGTCCTGGGTGAAGCCGCGCACCCGCATCAGCCCGTGCATCGAGCCGGACGATTCATAGCGGTGGCAGGAGCCGAATTCCGCCAGCCGCAGCGGCAGGTCGCGGTAGCTCTTGAGCCCATGATTGTAGACCTGCACATGGCAGGGGCAGTTCATCGGCTTCAGCGCGTTGATGCGCTTTTCCTTGGCGCCTTCCTCGTCCACCTCGACGATGAACATGTTCTCGCGATAGGCCTCCCAGTGGCCCGAGCGTTCCCACAGCACCCGGTCCACCACCTGCGGCGTGCGGATCTCGCGATAGCCGGCGGCGATCTGGCGGCGGCGCATGTAGTCCTCGAGCACCCGGTAGATGGTCCAGCCGTCGGGATGCCAGAACACCATGCCGGGCGCCTCTTCCTGCAGGTGAAAGAGGTCCATCTCGCGGCCGAGCTTGCGGTGGTCGCGCTTCGCGGCCTCTTCCAGCATCGTCAGGTAGGCCTTCAGGTCCTCGCGGTTGCGGAACGCCACCGCATAGATGCGCTGCAACTGCTTGTTCTGGCTGTTGCCGCGCCAGTAGGCGCCGGCGACCGACATCAGCTTGAAGGCGTCGGCCGGCACTTGCCCGGTGTGCTGCAGATGCGGGCCGCGGCAGAGGTCCTGCCAGGGACCGTGCCAGTACATGCGGATCGGCTCGCCCTCGGGGATCGCCTCGACCAGTTCCACCTTGAAGGGCTCGTTAACCGAACGGTAGTAGGCGATGGCGCGGTCGCGATCCCAGACTTCGGTGCGGACCGGATCGCGGGCATTGATGATCTGCTTCATCCGGGCCTCGATCAGGCCCAGATCCTCGGGCGTGAAGGGGGCGTCGCGGTCGAAGTCGTAGTACCAGCCGTTGGCGATCACCGGGCCGATGGTGACGCGCACCTCGGGCCAGATCTCCTGCACCGCGCGCGCCATGATATGCGCGAGGTCGTGGCGGATCAGTTCCAGCGCCTGCGCCTCGTCGGCCATGGTGTGAATGGCGATGCGGGCATCGCGGGTGATCGGCCACTGCAGGTCGCTGTGCACGCCGTCGAGACTGGCCGAGATCGCCCGCTTGGCCAGACCCGGCGCGATCGCCGCCGCCACCTCCGCCGCGGTCACGCCGGCGGCGAATTCGCGCGGGCTGCCATCGGGAAAGGTCAGGGAAATCTGGGCCATCACGGGCCTCCTCGTCGGTTCGGCGCCCACGGAACGCCCGGCTGCGGGTAAGTCGGCGTGTTGTTGCGCGGGCCGGCCGGGAATGTCAACCGCAGCGGCCGGCGCGGTGGCGCGGGGCGGCGTGGCGGGCTATGGAGGGCCGGGCGGAGGAGCGCGCGATGACCGACATCCGATACCTGATCACGCCCGAGGGCCGCCGCATCGCGCATCGCACGCAGCCGGGGCAGGGCACGGGCATCCTGTTTCTGGGCGGCTTCCGGTCGGACATGACCGGCACCAAGGCGGCGCATCTGGCCGACTGGGCCGCCGCGCGCGATCGGCCCTTCCTGCGCTTCGACTATTCCGGGCACGGCGCCTCGGACGGCGCCTTCGAGGCGGGGGCGATCGGCGACTGGTTCGAGGATGCGCGCGCCGTCCTTTTGGCGCTGACCGAGGGGCCGCAGGTGCTGGTCGGCTCGTCGATGGGTGGCTGGATCGCGCTCCTCCTGGCGCGGGACCTCCCCGACCGCGTGGCGGGGTTGGTGACGGTGGCCGCGGCGCCGGACTTCACCGAAGACAGCATGTGGGCCGATTTCAGCGCGGCCGAGCGTGAGGCGCTGTTGCGCGACGGCCGGGTGGAGCGGCTCTCGGCCTATTCGGATGCGCCGAACCTCATCACCCACCGCCTGATCGAGGAGGGGCGGTCGCGGCTGGTGCTGCGCGACCCGCTCACCCTACCGTTTCCGGTGCGGCTCTTGCAGGGCACCGCGGATGCCGATGTGCCCCCGTCCGTCGCGCTGCGGCTCCTCGACCATGCCGAGGGGCCGGACATCCGGCTGACGCTCGTCAAGGGAGCCGACCATCGCTTCTCGACCCCCGCCTGTCTCGACCTGATCGCCGCGGCCATAGCCGAGGTCGCCGCCTGACCGGCCGCGCCACCGGCAAGACTCGCCGGCGATGCCGGCCGTTGCAGCGGCGCGGCCCGCGCGCCCGTCAGTTCGAGGTGGCCAGCGAAATCCGCGCCCGCGGCGGTGCCGACGAATGGCGGTCGATGAAGCCCAGCACCAGCGGGCGGATGTTCAGGCGCCAGGACTTTCCGGCGAAGATGCCATAATGCCCCGCGCCCTCTTCCAGATGCCGCGCCTTCTTGGTCTCGGGCAGCCCGGTCAGCATGCCAAGCGCCGCCACGCATTGTCCCGGGCCGGAAATGTCGTCGTTCGTGCCCTCGACCGTCATCACCGCGATCTCGGTGATCCGGCCGATATCGATCCGGGTGCCAGCGACGGTGAACAGGTTCCGCGCGATCTCGCGCTTCTTGAAGATGCGCTCGACGGTCGACAGGTAGAACTCGGCCGTCATGTCCATCACGGCGAGATATTCGTCGTAGAACCGGTTATGCGCGTCGTGGTCCGACGCCTCGCCGTTCGCCACCCGCAGGATCTGGTCGCGGAAGGCGCGGCCGTGCCGGTCGGCGTTCATCGACACGAAGCTTTGCAGCTGCATCAGGCCGGGATAGACCAGCCGGCCCGCCCCTTTGTACTTGAAGCCAACGCGCTGGATCGCCAGTTGCTCCAGCTGTCCCATCGTCACCCGGCGGCCGAAGTCGGTGACATCGGTCGCGGCCGCGTCGGGATCGACCGGGCCCCCGATCAGCGTCAGACTGCGCGGCTGCGCCTCCGGATCCTCGGCCGCCAGATAGGCGGCGGCGGCCAGCGCCAGCGGCGCCGGCTGGCAGACCGCGATCACATGCGCGTCGGGGCCGAGCGCGCGCATGAACTCGACCAGGTAAAGCGTGTAGTCCTCGACATCGAACTTGCCTGCGCTCACCGGGATGTCGCGGGCATTGTGCCAGTCGGTGACGAACACGTCGCAGTCGGGCAGGAGGCTCGCCACGGTGGAGCGCAGGAGTGTCGCATAATGGCCCGACATCGGGGCGACGAGCATCACCTTGCGCGCCATTGGCGCACGTCGGCGGACGCCGAACTGGATCAGGCTGCCGAACGGCTTGTCCACGACGTGGACGACGTCCACCAGATGATCCTGCCCGTCCGGGCCGACGATCGAGCGGATGCCCCAGTCCGGCTTGGCCACCATGCGCGCGAAACTGCGCTCGGTCACCTCGCCCCAGGCCGCGGTCAGCGTCAGCAGCGGGTTTATCGACAGCGCGAAGACCGGGTAAGAGGCCATCGCCCGCGCGGTCGCGCCGAGCCATTCGTTGGTATTCCTGACGGTCTCCATCACGTCGTAGGTCAGCATGAACTTCATGTCGTCTCCGTACCCGGGCGCTCCAAGGGCATTCGCCGCTTTTCCCCCCGGTCGGGCGACGGTATGCTGCAGGGCGGCAGGATAGGGGGGAAAAATTAACATGACAACCGACGACGACGCGGTCGGAGCGGCGGCCGGCGCCCAGCTCGAACGGTTGCAGGCGAACCTCGCGAAGGTCGAGGAACTGTCGCAGCGCCTGATGGTGGCGCTATCATCGCGCAAACTGGCGGATCCTGCGCTGCACGGGCCGGGCCAGGAGGTCTACGTCAAGGCCGCGGCCGCCTATGTTGCTGAAATGATGCAGAACCCGGCGAAAATTCTCGAACATCAGATCAGCTACTGGGGCAAGACGCTGAAGCACTATGTCGAGGCCCAGCAGATGCTGGCCAAGGGCCGGCTAGAGGCACCGCCCGATTCGACGCCGAAGGACCGGCGCTTCTCGAACCCGCTGTGGGACACGCATCCGTTCTTCAACTATCTCAAGCAGCAGTACCTTCTGAACGCCGAGGCGGTGACGCAGGCGGTGGCCGGGCTCGACCACCTCGAGCCGGCCGACAAGCGCCGCGTGGAGTATTTCTCGCGCCAGATCGTCGACATGTTCGCGCCGACCAATTTCTTCGGCACCAACCCCGACGCGCTCGCCCGCGCGGTCGAAACCGATGGACAGAGCCTGGTGCAGGGGCTCGAGAACCTGGTGCGCGACCTCGAGGCGAACGACGGCGACCTCCTCGTGACGCTGGCCGACCGCGACGCCTTCCGGGTGGGGCAGAACCTCGCCACCACGCCCGGCGCCGTGATCTATCGCAACCGCATGCTGGAACTGATCCAGTATGCCCCGACCACCGAGACCGTGTACCGCACGCCGCTCGTGATCTTCCCGCCCTGGATCAACAAGTTCTACGTGCTCGACCTGAAGCCGCAGAACAGCCTGATCAAGTGGATCGTCGATCAGGGCTTCACCCTGTTCGTGGTCAGCTGGGTCAACCCGGACCCGAGCTACCGCGATGTCGGGCTGGACGACTACATCCGCGACGGCTACCTGCGAGCGCTCGCCGAGGTGCGCCGGATCACCGGCGAGGCGCAGGTGAGCGCGGTCGGCTACTGCATTGCCGGCACGACGCTCAGCCTGACACTGGCGCATCTGGCGAAGGCCGGCGACCGGACGGTGAAGTCGGCGACCTTCCTCACGACGCTCACCGACTTCTCGGACCAGGGCGAGGTCGGCGTGTTCCTCGACGACGATTTCGTCGACGGCATCGAGCGCCAGGCGACGGCCGACGGCATCCTGTCGAAGCTGTTCATGGGGCGGACCTTCAGCTTCCTGCGGTCGAACGACCTGATCTATCAGCCGGCGATCCGCAGCTACATGCTGGGCGAGGCGCCGCCCGCCTTCGACCTTCTGTACTGGAACGGCGACGGCACCAACCTGCCGGCGCGGATGGCGATCGAATACCTCCGCGGCCTGTGCCAGCGGGACGAACTGGCGAAAGGCGCCTTCCCGGTGTTCGGTGCGCCGGTGTCGCTCGCCGACATCCGCATCCCGATCTTCGCGGTGGCCTGCGAGACCGACCACATCGCCGCCTGGAAGTCCTCGATGAACGGGTTCCGGCATTTCGGTTCGGACGACGTGACCTTCGTGCTGTCGCAATCGGGCCATATCGCCGGGATCGTCAATCCGCCCGCCAAGGGGAAGTACGGGCACTATACCCACGACGGACCGCTCGACGACCCCGACCGCTGGCGGTCGGCGGCCGAGTTCCACCCTGGGTCCTGGTGGCCGCGCTGGGGCACCTGGCTGGCGGCCCGCTCCGGAACCCGGATCAAGGCGCGCGTGCCGGGCGATTCGGATCATCCGGTGCTCGCCCCGGCGCCAGGAACCTACGCGCTCGCCGAGCGGGTAGACTGAAAGCCGCCGCATTCCAGCGCCTTGCCCCGCCCAGCCGAAATTCTTGCTGCAGTGCAGAAGCGGCTTGAATTTCTGCACTGCAGCATTTATCTTCGCAGTATCAGGGGACGGGACGGGCCCGCAACCAGAGGAGCAAGAAGATGACCAAGACGAACGACTTCACCAAAGTCATGCAGGACATGATGGCCGCCTTCCCGGTGGACCAGAAGGCGATGCAGGACGCGTTCAAGACCCAGGCCGCGATGACCGAGAAGATGACCAAGGTCGCGCTGGAAGCCGCCGAGAAATCGACCGAGATCACCTCGAAATGGGCCAAGGACACGATCGCCAAGCTGTCGGTGGTGACCAAGGCGAAGTCCGATCCGGCCGACTACTCCAAGGCGGTGACCGATTTCGCCTCCGCCGCGGCCGAGATGGCGGCCGAGAACATGGCCGCCTTCGCCGAAGTGGCGAAGAAGGTGCAGATGGAAACGGTCGAACTGATGCTGGCCGCCGGCAAGGACTTCTCGGAGGACGCGACCGCGGCCGTGAAGAAGGCGACCGCCGACGTGCAGACCGCCGCGAAGAAGGTGACCTCGGCCGCCTCCGCCGCCGCGAACTGAGCCGCGGGGCGCGGCAGCGCGACCTGACCGAAGGCTCCGCCGGACCGGCACGGGGCGGGCTTGGACCAAGCCCGCCCTTTCCTTTTGGCCGACCTTCCCCTAGACTTCTCTGCAGTGCAACAGAGGGAACCGGTGGCCATGTCCGAACCCGATAAGCCGCTGCTCATCAAGCGCTACGCCAGCCGCCGCCTCTACAACACCGAAACCAGCGACTACGTCACCCTCGAGGATATCGCGGGCTTCATCCGGGCGGGCCGCGAGGTGCAGATCATCGACCTGAAGTCCGGCGACGACCTGACCCGGCAGTACCTGCTGCAGATCGTGGCCGAGCACGAAAGCCGCGGCGACAACGTGCTGCCGATCAGCGTGCTGACCGACCTGGTGCGCAGCTACACCACCGAGGTGCAGAGCATCGTGCCGCAGTTCCTGGCGATGTCGTTCGAGATGCTGCGCGACGGCCAGGCCAAGATGATCGAGAAGCTGACGGTGATGCCGAACCCGATGGCCGCCATGCCGGGGTTCGAGGAACTGCGCAAGCAGCAGGAGGCCTTCATGAAGACCCTGCTGGCCGGGATGCCCGGCATGCCCGGCTGGAGCGGCACGACCAAGCCCGAGGCCGAGGACGGGCCGACCGGGCCGGAGGAACTGGCGCAGATCAAGCGCCAGCTGGCGGATCTGCAGAAGAAGCTTTCCAAGCTCTGACCGCGCGGCGCTACGGCCGCGATCGGCGCCGGCCGCAAACGGCGACCCCTGCAACCGCGAAGGACCGCCCATGACCGATGCGCCGGGCCGGGTGACGCTCTGGGGCATCGAGGTGTTCCTGGCGGCGGCCGAGGAAGGTTCGATCACCGCGGCGGCGCGGAGGCTCGGCGCCAGCGCCTCGGCGATCAGCCAGCAGCTTTCAGGTCTCGAGGCAGTGCTCGGCACGACGCTCCTCGACCGCGGCGCACGGCCGATGCGGCTCACCCCGGCGGGCGGCATCTTCCGCCGCCACGCCCAGACCATCCTCAACACCGCGGCCCAGGCCCGCGCCGAACTGGCGATGCAGGACCTCTCGGCGCTGACCACGCTCCGGCTGGGGATGATCGAGGATTTCGACGCCGAAGTGACGCCGCGCCTCCTGTCGGCGATGGCGGGCGAGCTGAAGGGCTGCCAGTTCCTGCTCGAGACCGGCGCGAGTCACCGGCTGATGGACCAGCTCGACAGCCGGGCGCTGGATGTGGTGGTGGCCGCCGATCTCGGCGCAGGCTTCGCCGCCGCCGACCGGATGGAGGTGCATCCGCTCCTCGTCGAGCCCTTCATCGCGATCGCGCCGCGGGGTACCGTCGATCCGTCGGGCGATGTCGCCGCGCAGCTGACCGCGCTGCCAATGATCCAGTACACCGCGCGTCACCACATGGGCCGGCTGATCGCCGCGCATCTGGCGCAGCAAAACCTGCGCCTCGCGCATCGCTTCGAGCTCGACAGCTACCACGCCATCCTCGCCATGGTCGCGGGCGGCGCGGGCTGGACCATCCTGACGCCGCTGGCGCTTCTCCACGCCGACCGGTTCCGCGACGCGGCGCAGGTGCTGCCGATGCCGTTCGCGCCGCTGTCGCGCCGGATCGCGCTGTCGGCCCGCGCCGAGGTGCTGGGCGACATGCCGGCACGGATGGCGCGGCTCCTGCGCCCGCTCCTGCAGGAACAGGTCGTCCTGCCCTCGGTGGCGCGGATGCCGTGGCTCGCGGACCGCCTCTACGTCCTGTGACGGCCTCTTGTGACGGCGCGCGCCGCAAAATCCTTGCCAAGGATTTTGCCAAGAGTTTTCCTGAAAACTCTTGGCGACGGCCCGGTCCTCGGCGTCAGTTGCGCAGCCCGGCCGCCGAGTCGATCAGCGCGTCGGCGATGAGATCGAGTTCGGCCCGCACCAGCCGGGCCGGCAGACGGACGTCGCAGGCCCGCATCAGCATCGCCTGCGTGCGCGGCAGGTCCGGGAGGTCGCCAAGGAACTGCCAGTTCCAGTAGGCGCGGGCGTTGCCCTCGCTCAACCCGAACACCTGCACCGACACGCCGCGTGCCGCCGCAGCCATCTGGAACGCGATCGCCTGAGCGTCGCTCCAGCCGCCGACCAGGTTGAACTGGATCGAGTCCGGCGCGCGGCGTTCCGGCGCCAGCGCCGGCGGCACCGTGAGCCAGGGCGAGGCGTTCAGCCGGCCGGCCACATGGTCGTGGTTGGCGCGGCCCTGCGCCACCCGCCGCGCGACCTCCGGCAGCTGCGGCCGGATCACCGCGGCCGACAGGTTCTGCAACCGCATGTTGTAGAGCGGAAGCTTGTTCTGCCAGGCGGGGAAACTGTTCTGCAACCCGGGATGCTTCTTCCAGTTCTGCTCGTAGGCGCCCGACATGATGATTGCGCGCACGGCGAGTTCCGGATCGTCGGTGATCAGCATGCCGCCTTCGCCCGCATTGACCAGCTTGTAGGACTGGAAGCTGAAACAGCCGATCCGCCCGAGCGTGCCGATGTTGCGGCCGTGCCAGGTGGTACCGAGCGAATGCGCCGCATCCTCGATCACCGGGATCCCGCGTGCATCGCAGAGCGACATGATCGCGTCCATGTCGCTGGTATGGCCGCGCATGTGGCTGATCAGCACCGCAGCGGCGCCGGCGAGCTTGGCCTCGAAATCGGCGAGGTCCACCCGATAGCTGTCACCCACCTCCACCAGCACCGGCACGCAGTCGGCATGGAGGACGGCCGAGGGCACGGCGGCAAAGGTGAAGGCCGGGATCAGCACCCGCGCGCCGCGTGGCAGGTCGAGTGCCTTCAGCGACAGGAACAGCGCCGCCGAACAGGAGGACACTGCGAGCGCATAGCGGCTGCCGAGCATGGCGGCGAATTCCGCCTCCAGAAGCGCCACCGGCGCAGCTTCCGGCGCGGTGTAGCGGAACAGGTCGCCCGACAGCAGGAGCCGGTCGATCTCGGCCCGCGCCGCCTCGGGGATCGGTTCGGCGTCATAGACGTTCGGGGGGACGAGTTGCCCGTCATGGGCCATGGCTTGCGCCTTTCCTGAAACTCTTATTGTGAAAACCGCTAGCCGATCGCCCATGGCTTGGCGAGCGCGAAGTTGCGCGCGGGGATGAAAGTTTCGCGACGTTGCGGATTTGCGCCGATGTCTTGTCGCGCCGCTGCCCGGTCAGAGACCGAGCCGGTCGCGCATCGCGTACCAGGTCATCGCCAACACCAGGAGCGGCCAGCGCAGCGCCGCGCCGCCGGGGAAGCGCGGGCAGGGCAGGCGCGCCATCAGGTCGAACCGCTCGGCCTGGCCTGCCACCGCCTCGGCGAGCACGCGGCCGGCCAGTGTCGCCATCGCGATGCCATGACCGGAATAGCCCGAGGCCGAGAGGATCGCTGGCGCGACGCGCAGGAAGCAGGGCAGCCGCGACAGCGTGATCGCCAGCGTCCCGCCCCAGGCATAGTCGATGCGCGCGTCGGCCAGCTGCGGGTAAACGTTCAGCATCGGCTTGCGCACGGTGCGGATGATGTCGGGAAAGCGGTAGCCGTAGCTCTCGCCGCCGCCGAACAGCAGCCGGCCGTCGTCCGACAGCCGCCAGTAGTTGACGACGAAGCGCGAATCCGCCACCGCGACGGGCTCTGCCAGAATTTCGGCCGCGCGCGCGCCGAGCGGCTCGGTGGCGAGGATGAAGTTGTTGATCGGCATCACCCGCGCCGCCACCTGCGGCTCCAGATCGCCGAGATAGCCATTGCAGGCGAGGATGACATGATCGGCCACGACCTCGCCGGCGGCTGCCGTCACCCGCACCGGTCCCATCCCGTCCAGCCCCGTGACCAGCGTGCCCTCGTGCAGGCTCGCCCCCGCCGCGACGGCCGCGCGGGCCAGCCCGATCGCATAGTTCAGCGGATGGAGATGCCCCGCCCCCCGGTCGATCACGCCGCCGGCAAAGGCCTCCGAGCCGACCAGCGCCCGGATGCCCGCCCGGTCGAGCGCTTCGATCCGGTTATAGCCGTAGTCGCGGCCCAGCCGTTCGGCTTCGGCCTGGGCCGCGGCCACTTCGGCCGGGCTGCGGCAGGCATGGACGATGCCCGGGCGAAGCCGACAGGGGATCGCGTGCCGCGCGATCAGGTCCCGGACCAGCGCTTTCGCCTCTTCCGCCAGGTCCCAGAGCCGCCGCGCATCCTCGCGGCCGGCGATCCGCTCCAGCGCGCCCTGGTCCAGCCGCTGGCCGGAGCCGACCTGGCCGCCGTTGCGCCCCGAGGCCCCGAAGCCGACTCGGTGCGCCTCGAGCACCACGACCCGCAGGCCCCGCTCCGCCAGATGCAGTGCCGACGACAGACCGGTATAGCCCGCGCCGATCACGCAGACATCGGCCCGTACCCGGCCGGCCAGCGCGGGGAAACGCTCGAGCGGCAGGGCGGTTGCCGCGTAGTAGGACGGCGGATACTCCCCCGCGCGGTCGTTGGCGAACAGGAGGTTCATACGTTCAACAGCAGGTGCTCGCGCTCCCAGGGGCTGATGACTTGCAGGAACTCCTTGTATTCGTTGCGCTTCACCGCATCGTAGACCATACAGAACTCGCGCCCGAGCGCCTCCTGCAGCGCCGTGTCCTCTTCGAGGAGGTCAAGCGCATCGCCAAGGTTGTAGGGCAGGTCGGTCTCGCCGTTGTAGGCGTCGCCGGTGCATTCGGGCCGCGGCATGGCGCCATCCTTCAGCCCCAGATACCCGCAGGCGAGCGAGGCGGCGAGGCCCAAATACGGGTTGCAGTCCATCCCCGCCAGCCGGTTCTCGAGCCGCCGCGCCTCGGGGCCCGAGATCGGCACCCTGAGGCCGGTGGTGCGGTTGTCGCGGCCCCATTCAAGGTTGATCGGGGCGGCGAAGTCCGGCACGTAGCGGCGATAGCTGTTGACGTAGGGGGCGAGCAGCGCGACCGCGCCCGGCAGGTGGTTCTGCATGCCGGCGATGAACTGCAGGAACTGGTCGGTCTCCTTGCCCTTGCGGTCGGAGAAGATGTTCCGGCCGGTCTTGGCATCCACCACCGAGTGGTGGATGTGCATGGCCGAGCCCGGCTCGCCCTCGATCGGCTTGGCCATGAAGGTGGCAAAACAGTCGTGACGCAGCGCCGCCTCGCGGATCAGCCGCTTGAAGAAGAAGATCTCGTCGGCGAGCCGCACCGGGTCGCCATGGGCGAGGTTGATCTCCACCTGGCCGGCGCCGCCCTCCTGCAGGATGCCGTCGATCTCGAACCCCTGGGCTTCGGCGAAATCGTAGATGTCGTCGATCACCCGGCCGTACTCGTCCACCGCCGACATCGAATAGGCCTGCTTGCCGGCGGCCCGCCGCCCCGAGCGCCCCATCGGCGGAATGATCGGCATGTTCGGGTCAAGGTTGCGGGCGACCAGGAAGAACTCCATTTCCGGCGCCACCACCGGCTGCCAGCCTTCGGCGTTGTAGAGCGCGACGATCCGGCGAAGCACGTTCCGGGGCGCCGTCGGCACCGGGCTGCCGGCCTGATCCTGCGCGTCGTGGATCACCTGCAGCGTCACGTCCGCCGTCCAGGGCGCGGCGGTCGCGGTGTTGAAATCCGGCACCAGGATCATGTCGGGCTCGGTAAAGGCGCCCGAGGGGTTTTCCGCCCATTCCCCGGTGATGGTCTGCAGGAAGATCGAGTTGGGCAGGAAGAAGCTCGCCTGCTTGGCGAATTTCGAGGCCGGCATCGCCTTGCCGCGGGCGACCCCGGCGATGTCCGAGACGATGCATTCCACCTCGACCACCCGGCGCCCGGCAATGTAGTCGCGGGCGGCCTCGGGCAACTGGTCGGTCCATTTCGACATCGGATCACACTTCGCTTGGGACCGCCCGCGGGCGGCGTTGGGGTCAGCCGCGCGGCTGGCGGAAGAAGCCGGCGATCCGCTCGGCGATGGCCGCGTCCTGGATCGGCCGGTCCAGCTGCGCCGCGGCCGCGTCGAGCAGCGGATCGGGCACAAGGCCGCGGCCGCGGCGTTCGATCAGACTGCCGATGAACTCCGGACCGAACTCGGGATGGGCCTGCAGCGTCAGCGCGCGGTCGCCGTAGACCAGCGCGGCATGGGCGCAGCCGGCATTCGTTGCCAGCACGCGCGCATCCTCGGGCAGGGCCACCACCTGATCCTGGTGCCAGGCGTTCAGAACCAGCGTCTCGCCGTCGAAGTCGTATTCGGTCGGGCCGACCGTCCAGCCGCCGCCGTGCTTCTCGACCCGTCCGCCGAGCGCCTGGGCGATGATCTGGTGGCCGAAGCAGATCCCGACCAGCGGCACGCGCGCCGCATAGGCCGCGCGGATGAAGGCCTCGAGCGGCGGGATCCAGGGGTGATCCTCGTAGGCGCCGTGGCGCGAGCCGGTGATGAGCCAGCCCTCGGCCGCGTGGATGCCGGGGGGGAAATCGCCGTCCACCACTGCCCAGGTGCGGAAGCTGAAGCCGCGCCCGGCCAGCAGGCGCTCGAACATCGACGGATAGTCGCCCGACTCCGCGATCAGCGCGTCGGGAGCGTGGCCGGTCTGCAGGATGCCGATCCGCATGGAAAACCCCGCTGGGTGCCAGAAACGATAAGGGCCGGAACCGGTCGGGACAAGCCGCCCCGGCCGGGGTCAGACGGTGTCGAGGTAGATCTCCACCTGTTCCTCGCGGGTCAGGCCGGACATGTAATGCATCTCCTGCCGCTTGGTCAGCACATAGTTGCGGATCAGTTCGCGCGGCAGGATGCGCTCGAGAAGGGACGAGGTCTCGAACGCCGCGATGGCGTCGCCCCAGGTGGTCGGGATCTGCGGCAGGTCCAGCGCATAGGCATTGCCGGTGACCGGCCCGGGCGGGTCCTGCCGGTCCTCGATCCCGACCATCGCGGCGCCGAGGATCGCCGCCAGCATCAGATAGGGGTTCACGTCGCCGCCCGCCACCCGGTGCTCGATCCGCCGTGCCGACGGGTTGCCGGCCGGGATGCGGATCGCGGTGGTGCGGTTCTCGTGCCCCCAGGCGATGGCGGTCGGGGCATGGGCGTCGGGCACCAGCCGGTCGAAGCTGTTGGCATGGGGGGCGAAGATCAGCGTGCTGTCGTGCATCGCGTTCAGGCAGCCCGCGACCGCATGGCGCAGCATCGGGCTGCCGTCCGGACCGCCGTTCGAGAACACGTTGCGACCCTCGGCGTCGATCACGGAGAAGTGGGTGTGCAGGCCCGATCCCGAGTATTCCGGATAGGGCTTGGCCATGAAGCTCGCGGCGAAGCCGTGCCGCCGCGCGAGGCCCTTGACCAGCATCTTGAACAGCCAGGCGTCGTCGGCGGCGCGCAGCGCATCGTCGCAATGCATCATGTTGACCTCGAACTGGCCGAGGCCGGTTTCGCTGGTCGATGTGTCGGCCGGGATGTCCATCGCCTCGCAGGCGTCGTAGAGGTCGGTGAAGAAGGTGTCGAAGGCGTCGAGCGCGCGGATCGACAGCGTCTCGGACGCCTTGCGCCGCTTGCCCGAGCGGGGCGAGGGCGGCACCTGCAGGGTTTTGCCTGAGTCGTCGATCAGGAAGAATTCCAGCTCCACCGCCACCACCGGCGTCAGCCCGCGCGCCTTGAAGCGGTCCAAGACGGCCCGCAGCGCGTGGCGCGGGTCGCCGTCATAGGGCGTGCCGTTCTCGTGGAACATCCAGATCGGCAACAGCGCGGTCGGTGCCTCGAGCCAGGGCATCGGCATGAAGCCGCGCTCGGTCGGCTTCAGCACGCCGTCGGCATCGCCCAGTTCGAACACCAGCGGGCTGTCGTCGATGTCCTCGCCCCAGATGTCGAGGTTCAGGGCCGAAAACGGAAACCGAGTTCCGTCCTCGACCACCTTGTCGGCAAAGCGCGCCGGAATGCGCTTGCCACGCGCCTGACCGTTCAGGTCGGCCGCGGCCACGCGGATCGTCCGCACCTCGGGGTGCTTTCTCAGCCAGTTCTTCATGCGTCACGTCCGGACGGGGCAAGATCGGGCCGCCGGTCGTGGCGCGCCGCGGACCATGCCCTTGGTCCTGTCCCCTTGTCCGATCCCCTCCCGTCGTGCGCCTGTTGCGCGGCGCATCCTCGACGGGTCCGGGCGGGTGCCCGGATAATTTGATCAAATCACCGATACTACCGGATGATCTGCGGGCGCAAGCGGATTCTCGCGCGCGTGTTGGTGGGCAGATGGCGGTTCAGATGCCGGTTCACCCGCCCGAACCCCCAGGTCAGGATCAGCGTCAGGCCGATGAAGTAGACCGCCACGATCGGGTAGGGCACGAAGGGATTGAACGTCTTGTCGGCGAAATAGTTCGCGTAGTA
>Ga0224723_1000861_pt1 | contig 19823 bp, 20 predicted proteins | sample Balambano_FR2_Me_FD_161647 | JGI IMG/M metagenome (GOLD analysis project Ga0224723, IMG submission 161647) | Freshwater sediment microbial communities from Lake Towuti, South Sulawesi, Indonesia - Balambano_FR2_MetaG | ecosystem: Environmental > Aquatic > Freshwater > Lake > Sediment | place...
GCTAGAGGGTTTAAGCTAATGACCGATTCCTAATTGCTACTGATTACTTTACCTATAGCAGTCGAAGAGTTGATTAGGACACATTGGACTTGCCAAAGCTGCTTATAGCTGGGGTTTCGATTCATCTCTCATCCTTCATCCTTGTTCTTGACTTGATTCATTCGGGTCACATCCGCTATCTGCGGACGGTGAAACGGCTGGGGCGATCGCTCATAGTTGGGTTGAACAGCGACCCGTCGGTTAGAGCCATCAAACCGCAGACATCAGGAAAGCCGGCTCGTCCAATCGTGCCTTAAATGCAGCGGGCAGAAGTATTGGCTGCGCTGAAGCCAGTCGATGGCGTGGTGATTTTTTCAGAGACAACTGCTTGTCGCCTAATTCAAGTGCTTCAGCCCAACCTCTACGTTAAAGGCGGTGACTACGACTTAGAAACGCTACCTGAAGTACCAGATGTTTTGGCTTGTGGAGGGCGAGTCGAACTCGTCGCCGTTGAGATTTCAAGCTCTACAACTTCCATTATTCAGAGCATTTTGCAATCTGTCCAAGAGTAGAATAGTCTTGATAAATCTCCACCACTTCGCCCGAAACCCATCCATCTACCGCCATCTACCGTTAGAGTGAGAATAAAGCGAGAATCGATGGATGAATTGCAGTTGCCAACATGAGTCGCTCAACCACTAATTCTACCTCTGCTCCACTATCCAATTCAGACTTCGTGATCGATCTGCCTCGTCTCAACGCTGAGTCTGAAAAAACTCAGTTGCAACTGATTCAACAATGCGCTGATTGTGGCGATTCCGGCTTAGAAACACTGATGGAATTCTTGCTAGAGCGACAAGCCCAGCATCCCTCTGCGGCGGCTGGCAAAGCCTACCGATTGTTACGAAAAGCCAATACTGCCAAAACTCAAGAATTTTGTCAGACTCACTTTCCTCAGGGCGTTGTGCCGCTGCAATCAGCTCAGGAGGTAGACTACTCTAAGCTTCAGGAATTGTTAATTCAGCAGGACTTTCAGGCGGCCGATCGCCTCACTTTGGAGAAACTGTGCGAACTAGCAGGCGACGCAGCAATTCAAAGAAAGTGGATTTACTTTACCGAGGTCGAAAGCTTTCCTACGATTGATCTGCAAACGATTAATTTGCTTTGGCTAGTCTATTCTGAGGGTAAGTTTGGATATTCGATACAGCGAGAACTCTGGCTAGGCTTGGGCAAAAATTGGGAGAAGCTGTGGACTGTAATCGGTTGGAAATCAGGAAATAGCTGGACGCGCTACCCGCAAGGGTTTACCTGGAATTTATCTGCTCCTAGAGGTCATCTGCCGCTGTCAAATCAACTCCGAGGAGTACGGGTGATTGCTTCTCTGCTGATGCATCCGGCTTGGACAGAAAAGTAGAGAGCAACTTCTTCTGGACTAATCGATTTGATCTATCTAGGTAGACAGATTTTACATCTTTTAATCATGTCTAATATTGGTTTACGTATATTCATCCCGACTGGAGTTCGTTAATGCAAGCGTATGATGTCGTGATCATTGGTGCCGGACACAATGGTCTGGTCTGTGCCGCCTATTTGCTTAAGGCGGGGTACAGCGTGTTGCTGCTAGAAAAGCGATCGGTGCCCGGTGGAGCGGCAACGACTGAGGAAATCCTGCCCAAAGAGGCTCCTGGGTTTAAATTTAATCTTTGTGCGATTGACCACGAATTTATTCACCTGGGGCCAGTTGTTGAGGAACTGGAGTTAGGCAAGTACGGGCTGGAATATCTTTACTGTGACCCAGTAGTGTTTTGCCCACATCCAGATGGCAAGTACTTTTTGGCACACCGTTCCGTTGAAAAAACCTGTGCCGAGATTGCTCGATATAGCGATCGCGATGCTAAAAAATACGCTGAATTCACTGCATTTTGGCAGCGTCTCACGAACGCGATTACCCCAATCTTTAACGCTCCCCCCAAATCCATTCCCGATATTGCAGGCAATTACAACATCAAAAGTCTGCAAGATCTATTCTCCGTGTTGGGTGGAATGGATCAGAGCCTGGATATGCTGCACATGATGCTGACCAGTCCAGAAGACCACATCAATGAATGGTTTGACTCTGAATTTCTCAAGGCACCGCTGGCCAGACTTGCCTCAGAATTGGGTGCGCCGCCTTCGCAAAAAACGATCGCCATCGGCGGTATGATGATGTCTATGCGCCACAACCCAGGCATGGCAAGGCCCAGAGGCGGCACCGGGGCACTGATCCAGGCATTGCTTAACCTAGTTAAGCACGAGGGGGGAGTCGTGCTAACTGATCAGCACGTTAGTCAAGTTTTGGTTGATGAGGGACGGGCTGTTGGAGTACGGGTGGCAAATGGCACTGAGTATCGAGCAAGGCAGGCTGTAGTCTCTAACATTGACGCAAAGCGGTTGTTTTTGCAGTGCGTGGATGCAGCCGATGTAGATGCGGCTGATTCAAAGTTGCGCGATCGCCTCGAACGCCGCATTGTCAACAACAACGAAACGATTCTCAAAATCGACTGTGCCCTCTCGGAAGTTCCTCGGTTTGAGCATCATAATCATCAGGACAGCAACCTAATTGGCTCTGTGCTGATTGCTGACTCCGTGCGCCATGTAGAAATTGCCCACAGTCACCCCACCGCAGGCGACATCCCAGATTCTGATCCATCCATGTATGCTGTTGTACCTACCGTGCTTGACCCCTCAATGGCACCCGACGGTAAACATACCCTGTGGATCGAGTTCTTCGCGCCCTATCAGATTGCTGGAGCCGAAGGAACTGGACTCAACGGCACAGGCTGGACAGACGACCTAAAGAATAAAGTTGCCGATCGCGTCATTGACAAACTGGCAGACTACGCTCCGAACTTGAAAAATTCCATCATCGCCCGTCGAGTTGAAAGTCCGGCAGAGCTAGGCGAACGTCTGGGAGCATACAAAGGCAACTACTACCACATTGACATGACGCTCGACCAGATGATCTTTATGCGACCGCTACCAGAACTGGCAAATTACAAAACGCCGATTCAAGGTCTTTACCTGACCGGTGCGGGCACTCATCCAGGCGGCTCGATTTCGGGAATGCCAGGTCGCAACTGCGCTCGTGTTTTCCTCAGTTCCCAGCGACCCATTGCTCAAGCAGTGAACAAGTTTAAAGATTCTTTTGCGGCAGTGACCCGATCTGTACTGGGCATCGTCTAGCGATTTTCGAGGATCTGCTTTCGTACAGTGGAGGCAGATCCTTTAGGGCTTCTACTGGGCTTGAACTGGAGGGTGCGATCGCAGCCAAACTACTAGGTCCTCCAGTGTTAAGAAATCCAGCAAAGCCTCTCCCAGTTCATCTAACTGGCTCAGGGATAGGTTTTGAATTTGAGCCTTTAACTCAACGGGAATTTCACCCACTCGACGGCTTAATTGTCGCAAAACCAGGGACAATTCTCCCCGCTGAAGACCTTGTTGCAAGCCTTCCTGAAGACCTTGTTGCAAGCCTTCCTGAAGACCTTGTTGCAAGCCTTCCTGAAGACCTTGTTGCAAGCCTTCCTGAAGACCTTGTTGAAGTCCGCGCTGTCTACCTTCCTGTAAACCTTCTTTCAGAATTTCCTGGTAAATTACAGACTCCCGCATAGATTCTCCTCTAAAGAAGCTACGAATAAACTCCTTGTCAAACCTCAGTCCAGCCAGTACTTGAGTACACGTTGCGATTTCTTGCCGCCTTTCGCCTAGTTCTATTTTACTGACTTCCTCGGCGATTCGAGACATCAGTTGCTCTGGCTGGTTTGTTGCTGCCAGTGTTGCTAAGAGCAAAAGAGCTGGGTCTCGCAAGAAAATCTCTGGATCTTGTTCCCACATCCGCACGACCCGATAGTCATGACGGGTTGTTTAACCTGAAAGCGAGTTTCAATGACGGTGCCGCTGGTCGGGGGGCGAAGCAACACAAGCACCTGGGTAATAGGCAGACGATAGCGGCGGTAGAGGCGTACCCAGTAGTCCAGCATCCTTAAGGGTAAGGGCGGCTCGGCAGGCAGTTTGGTCTGAAACTCCAGATGCAAAATGCGCTCCTGGGTTTCGAGGAAGGTGACATAATCTGCCCGAATCGGTTCAATACTCAGTTCAGTTTTGAGGACTCTAATAGAATCGGGCACTTCACCCAAAAGCCAGGCAGCAAAGCGATCGGGATACTGTTCGGAGAGAAGTTTGCAGAGATTATCGAAGGCCACTGGATATCCAAATAGCTTTGCCAATGCACACTTTATCATTAACACCATGTCTACTCTTCCTCCTATTCATCAATTCTAGGACGCTGCATTAGACTAATCACTTCATTAGGGCTACGAGTTGGCATCAAACGTGACCAGTCTCTCACCTCTGCAATTCGAGCAATGTGCATGAGATGAATCATCTTTTTGACCCACGCTGGCGCACCCACCAAAATCACTCGATTTGATCGTTTGTGGGAATGAGATAGAACATCAATCACAGCATCAAGCAAGTTTTGATCAGAATGTCTGGATTTTTCATTGAGCATTTTTCACCCCTTGAATCACCGCTATGTTCTCAACTGAGGGCATAGCATAACACCATTTGTTTTCAAATGAGAACATTTACTTAGTCATGTCTCTCTGACACGATGAGGGGCATGGGAAGAGCAGGAAAAGCACTAAGACAAGTCCTTGAAACCTATGGAATCAGTCAAAATCGACTGGCAGTTACTATGGGTATCAACCGTGCGACTGTGAATCAGTGGTTCAATGAAACTAGAGATCCTTTAGCAGAATCAATTCCTGAGATTGTTGCCGCATTGGGAACTTTGGATGAAGCAGCTGCAAAAGAATTTATTGCTCTTTACTTAGGATGGAGCGCTCAGGAAGATGAATTGTCATGATAGGGCGATCGCCCTATCTACTCCTTTCCCACTAAAAGATCAGGAATGCGTCCCCGCATCCCTGATCTTTTGTGCCTAATCTTTAACCAGGAAGGGAGTAGATCTTTTCTGACTCAAGCTCAGACTTTCTCTCACCTTTTCTAACCGACAATCCTAAGAGTGTTACCTATCCTGAGAATAAGTAACAACAACTCATGCTTCTTTGAAACGATTGGTGAATTGCGCCACTCATTTTCAGGAATGAACATGAACTGTTTAGCCCAATTTATTAAACGGAGTGACTCTGATGATTCGCCATATCTCAATCGATGCTCAAGATCCATTACAGGTTGCCAGTGTGCTTGCAGAAATTTGGAATGGCAAAGCCTATCCATTCTTGTATCCCAACAGCTACCACGTAATGCCCCATGATAGCTATGGCACTGGTATTGTGGTGTTTCCCAAAGGGACGGTATGGGTTCCGAGATCTGAAACTCAGTCGGCTCAATTACTTTCAGATACATCTACGGATCTAGTCGCTATCCATGCTGCGATCTCAGTTCCCATCACTCAACAACGGATTGAGCAGATTGGACAACGGGAAGGGTGGCGCGTTTTAAGTCGTGAGCCAGGGGATGGACCCTTCCGGTTGATCGAGTTTTGGGTAGAGAATCGTATCCTGTTTGAGCTTTTGCCGCCCGGGTTTGAAACCCAGTATCTACAAATCATGCAACTAGGGGTAATCGAGCAAATTTTAGGTCAGCCGATTCAACCTGTAACTACAAAGGGCTTCTTTCATGAGTGAAATTCAACTTTACAGCGCTGTTTTATGTCCATTTGCCCATCGAACGCGCTTGGCTTTAATCGAGAAAGGATTGCTATTTAAGCTGGTTGAAATTGACCTACATAACAAACCCGAAAGTTTTAGAGACATTTCTCCCTATGGCAAGGTGCCTGTCCTCAAGCACGGCAAGAATCGCATTTGGGAATCTGCCATCATTAATGAATATTTAGACGAAACATTCCCGGAGCGTCCTCTGATGCCTAAAACACCAATTCAGCGGGGCCAAGCGCGAATTTGGATTAACTTTGCCGATACTCGACTGTTTGCTGCCACCGGAAAAGTGTTGTACAGCCGCAATCAAAAATTATTAGCAGAAGGGTTACAGGAACTCACCCAACACTTGCAGTTTATTGAAGTGGGATTGCAAACATTGGCAGCAGAACCTTACTGGCTTGGGTCAGAAGTGAGTCTGGTCGATTTAACCTACTACCCCTGGTTTGAGCAGTGGACCGTGCTATCTCACTACCGAGGATTTCAATTCCCCACCGGACTCGATCGATTGAAGCATTGGTGGGAAGCTGTTGCAATGCGTGATTCGGTGCGATCGATCGCCCAGCCGCAAAGCTTCTACATCGACCATTATGCTCAGTTTGAAGCCGCAAAAGTCTGACTTTTGAATTCCAGCAACTTCAGCGAACTTATGCTTTGAGTGGTCACATTTTGCTATTGTACTCTCAAGACACTTCAACAGTTACTCATCACAGTTACTCATCGTTGATTACACAAAAATCCCAAGTCGTTATTGTGGGGGCTGGGCCAGCGGGTGTAACCCTGGCATTACTTTTGGCAAAACACGGCATTACAGTCAAACTGGTTGAGGCCTCGCATACCTTTCGCCGCACCTTTCGGGGTGAGGGACTGATGCCTAGTGGCTTAAATGCGCTAGAGCAAATGGGCTTTTCACCCATCCTCGATCGCATTCCTCACCGTCCGCTGGATGCCTGGAAATTCTTAATTAATGGTCGCTTACTCTTTCAGGTAAAGGAGCCAGTCGAACCGGAAGGAAAACCCTGTACATTGGTCTCTCAGCCTGCGCTGCTAGAAGCACTAGTGGAGGGGGCGATCGCCCTTCCAAATTTTGAGCTGCTTCAGGGAACTCTTGTACAGGAGTTAGTGTGGGAAGGTGAGAGAGTGAGTGGTGTAAGAGTGGGAGGCGATCGCACACTCACCGCTGATTTAGTAATCGGAACAGATGGGCGAAACTCACTTTTGCGCCAAAAAGCCAACCTATCTTTAGAACAACAGAGTAAAACCTTTGATATTCTCTGGTTTAAGCTGGCAGACAGTCCACAGTTTGAGGCTGAAAACGTCTTCTACTCCATCGTTCAAGGGAAACACGCCTTTGGGCTGTTCCGCAGTTCTGAAGGAAATCTTCAGGTAGGCTGGGCGCTACGAGACAAAACAAGGGACTGGAAACAGGTGAATTGGGCTGAGCAGTTAGCATCTGCTTCACCACTCTGGTTGGCAAATCATTTCCGCACTCACGCTGACACTCTAGAACATCCTGTATTCCTATCCGTCGTAGTGGGACATTGCCCTCGCTGGTCAGTTCCGGGGCTGCTGCTGCTGGGCGATGCGGCGCATCCGATGTCTCCAATTCGCGCTCAGGGAATCAATATGGCATTACGAGATGTGATTGTTGCAGCAAATCATCTCGTTTCTCCCTTACAGCAGAGGGAACAAGCGGCAATTGATGGGGCGATCGCTCAGGTGCAAGAGGAGCGATCGCCCGAAATCCTCCGCGTTCAGCAGCTTCAGGCAGAAGAAGCGGCTCAGGCAGACAAACTTGGCAACAGTGCCTTATTGCGCTGGGGAGTGAGCCAATTTGCGCCACTGTTAAAATATCCTGTGCGCTGGTCGTGGCTTAGACGGCAGCGCCAATTGCGTCAGGGAATCGCACCCATTCAGCTACACAACGTAAAATGAAAGTAGTTTAGGATCTGCAACTTCTCAAGGAAGTTGCAGATCCTAAACTTAAGATGTTTGCTCACTCCTCCAACATCATGACCTACACAAAACCTCGATTTCTTAGTTTTGAAGAGTATCTGTCTTACGACGACGGTACAGATAACCTGTACGAACTATTTAATGGAGAGCTAATTGAAGTGCCACCAGAGTCAGGAGAGAATGTTCAAATTGCCAATCGTCTTTTTCTTTGCTTTGCTCTATTGCTCGGCACCGATCAAATTCGGGGACATGGCTTAGAACTTGAAGTGAGAGGAGAACCTAAAAATCGTTATCCTGACCTGACCATCCTTCAGCCAGAACACGTCCAGCTACTCAAACAGCGAAACACAATTCGACTCACTATGGCTCCTCCTCTGTTGGTCGTTGAGGTTGTCAGCCCCGGAGAGTTGCAGCGAGACCGAGACTACATTGCTAAGCGAATGCAGTATCAAGACCGATGCATTCCTGAATATTGGATTATTGACCCACAGCAGGAAACGATATTGGTTCTGGTACTCACTGATGCAGCTTACGTGGAAGCTAATACATTTAAAGGCGATGAGCGAGTGCGATCGCCTCAACTCGGTGAACTCACCATCACAGCAGCGCAAATCATTGCAGCAGGCTAAACGTTTCTACTCGGAGTTTCTGCCTCTGGCATGGGCGATCGCAGGCGGAGCCTCCAAATCAGATCCTCAGCCAAAGGCTAGGAACCAGGGAAATTCAAGTTTTAACCTCGGAACTTTGGGTTCTAAACAAGAACTTTTCTGTTTGAACCTAAGACCTTTCTGTTTGAACCTGGAACTTTTCTGTTTTGAACAAGAACTCTTCTGTTTGAACCTGGAACTCTTCTGTTTGAACCTGGAACTTTTCTGTTTTGAACGAGAACTCTTCTGTTTGAACCCGTAAGTTTCAAGCTTAGAGCTTGGAACTTCCAGTTCTAAATTAGAAAGTCCTGGTTTTAGAAACTGTTTGTAAACAAAGATTTAGATTCCCCTAAATCCCCCTTCAAAAGGGGGACTTCAAGCTTTTGGTTCGGTTCCCTCCTTTTTAAGGAGGGTTAGGGAGGATCAAGTCTTGAAGCCTGTTTCAGCTTCTTCAAATTTATTTACAAATAGTCTCTTAACCTGGAACCTTCCTGTTTCAAACCAGGAGCTTCACACTTGAAGCGCAAAACTTCGGGTTTTAGGGGCGATCGCCCCCCTCTCTCCCTTCATCCCTCATCCTTCTCCCCTTACTTCCCCGATCCCCCGCTTACCTTCGCTTTATAGCCAAGCTGAATCAAAAACTGGGCAATTTTTTGAGCATGATCGCCCTGAACTTCAATCTCATTGTCTTTCAGCGTTCCGCCTGCACCACACTGAGCTTTAAGCTGTTTCAGCAGAGCCGCTAGCGTTTCAGAATTGGACTGAAAGCCGCTGATTACCGTCACGGTCTTGCCCTTGCGCCCTTTACGAGAAGCCTGCACCTTTAGGTTTTGCTGATTCGGCGGGAGATCAGGCGTACCTCGCTCCATCGCAGCCGAGTTGTCTGGCGTACCAAACTCTGAATAAACAACGCGATCCTTTCCTGAACTCTGTGAATTCGATGATTTACCCTTAGAAGTCGCCATATCTCAAAAACCTCTTCTTGCAGAGACGGCATTGAGTCACGTCCCTATCAGATCATCCCTTACCAAAACAAGCCGCTAATTTCCATCATCGCGTCTTTACAGCAATCAAGCGTCCCTGACTTGACCTTTTAGCCCTAGCTTCAGTGACGAAGGCGAGATCTGCGACTTCTCGAAGAAGTCGCAGATCTGAATCCTGATTTCTTTATCATCCAGGATTTCTCTATAATGGGGGCTAATCCATTATTTTGAATTGGGTCTGTGACACGTACTCCTTTTTTCCCCAGCCAACCTATCACTGATACTTCTGGTCTGACAGAAGCAACACAGCGCCCAGACAAACTAGGACGATTTGGGCAGTTTGGCGGTAAATATGTGCCTGAAACCCTGATGCCCGCTTTGGCAGAGCTAGAAACTGCGTTCTATCAATATCGGGAGCAGCCAGAGTTTCAGCAAGAATTGCAAGGGCTGATGCGCGACTATGTGGGGCGACCCAGTCCGCTCTACTTTGCTGAGCGACTGACGCAGCATTACGCTCGACCCGATGGCACAGGCGCACAAATTTACCTGAAACGGGAAGACCTGAACCACACGGGCGCACACAAGATCAATAACGCTCTCGGTCAGGTGTTGTTGGCAAAGCGAATGGGCAAACAGCGGATTATTGCCGAGACGGGTGCAGGGCAGCACGGTGTAGCAACCGCAACAGTTTGCGCCCGATTTGGACTAACCTGCATCATCTACATGGGCGTTCATGATATGGAACGTCAGGCACTGAATGTGTTTCGGATGCGCCTGATGGGGGCAGAGGTGCGCCCCGTCGCAGCCGGAACCGGAACGCTGAAAGATGCGACCTCGGAGGCGATTCGCGATTGGGTGACGAATGTGGAAACGACCCATTACATTTTGGGTTCCGTTGCTGGCCCACATCCTTACCCAATGGTGGTGCGTGACTTTCAAGCCATCATCGGGCAGGAAACTAGAGTTCAATGTCAGGAGAAATGGGGCGGTCTGCCAGACATTCTCCTCGCCTGCATTGGCGGTGGTTCTAACGCAATGGGGTTATTTAACGAGTTTGTGAATGAATCCAGTGTCCGAATGATTGGCGTAGAGGCGGCTGGCGAAGGCGTTGACACAGGCAAACACGCGGCGACGCTGACTCAAGGGCGAATTGGTGTGCTGCATGGGGCAATGAGCTATCTGCTGCAAGACCAGGATGGTCAGGTGGTTGAGCCTCATTCGATTAGTGCGGGGTTGGACTATCCCGGTGTCGGGCCAGAACACAGTTTCCTCAAAGATTCTGGACGGGCGGAATACTACAGCGTGACGGATCAGGAAGCGATGGATGGATTCCAGCAGCTTTCTCGTTTAGAAGGAATTATTCCGGCGCTAGAAACGGCTCATGCGATCGCCTATCTCAACCCGCTCTGTACACAGCTCACAGGTAGCCCCCGCATTGTGATCAACTGCTCTGGAAGAGGCGACAAGGACGTGCAAACCGCAGCCAAATTCCTGGATATGACCAGTTAGGCGATCGCCCCCACCTTAGAAGCCCGTAGCTGACCGCAGGCCGCGTCTGCCGCCAAGCCTCTCGATTGGCGAACGCTCACGGCAACGTGTTTTGCTTTTAGCGCCTCTACGAAACTTTGAATTCGTCTGGCATCTGGGCGCTGATAATCGACTTCCTGAATTGGGTTGTAGGGAATCAGGTTGACGTGGCTCTGAAACCCTCGCAGATGTTCAGCCAATTCATCGGCGTGTTCGGGGCGATCGTTCAACCCGCCTAGCAAAATGTATTCAAAAGTGACGCGGCGGCCTGTAATCTGCACGTATTCGCGGCATTCTTCCAAAAGCGCCGTCAGCGAATAGTGGTGAGAGCTGGGAATTAGCTGTTCTCGTAGGGTTTGGTTTGAAGCGTGTAGACTGACCGCCAGCGTCACCTGAAGCTGATGCTGCGCCAAACGGCGGATGTGTCCGGGAATGCCAACGGTTGAAAGGGTGATTGACCGCTGCCCAATTCCTACGTCTTCGTTGAGCGATCGCACACTGGCCAGCACGTTGTCTGTGTTTAACAGCGGCTCTCCCATGCCCATAAACACGATATTGCTGACGCGACGCTGAAAGTCTTCCTGCACAGTCAACACCTGATCGACAATTTCATGCCGTTCCAGGTTGCGCGTAAAGCCGCCCTTGCCCGTCGCGCAAAAGTCGCAAGCCATTGGACAACCGACCTGCGAAGAAACGCACACGGTCAGCCGCTTATCAGTGGGAATTCCTACGGTTTCAATAATTTGACCATCGGCTAAACGCAGCAAAAATTTCACCGTCCCGTCTGGTGCTTCCGACCGAAAATGCAGCGTCGATCGCCCTACTGGAACGTTTGTCAGGTCTGCCCGCCACTGTTTTGGAAATACGGAAATATCTGCTAGCGATCGCCCCCCCTGCTGATAGAGCCACTGGTATAACTGCTTTCCTCGATAGGCAGGCTGCTGCTGCTGTTTCACCCACTCGGTTAGCTCTGCTAGAGAGGCTCCCAGCAGCGGCGGAACTGGGGCGATCGCCAACTGAGGGGGAGTCGGGCGATCGCTTCCAGCAGACTGGACGGGATTAACAGAATCAACAGCAGACATAAATAGCCCTGGAAGGATGAAGATCTCCATCTTAACGTGAGGCTTAACGCGAGGCTTAATGTGAGGGCGATCGCGCCATTTTCTGCCGCATTTAGAAATTCAGGCATTATCGTTAGTGGTATTGCCAGGTCACTACTTTTTGTCTTCTCACTTTGTCTTCTCACTACCCATGCTGCTGCAAATCCCCCTCGTTGCCAAATTTGTCTCACCCGGCCCGATCCTGTTTGAGTCCGGCCCGATTACCATTCGCTGGTATGGTTTGCTGATTGCAACTGCTGTGCTGATTGGCGTTAGCCTGTCAACCTATTTAGCAAAACGTCGGAACGTGAATCCTGACCTGTTGGGGGATTTGGCAATTTGGCTGGTGCTGGCTGCGATTCCCTGTGCGCGGCTGTATTACGTGCTGTTTCAGTGGCAGGAATATGCCCAAAACCCAGCAGAAATCATAGCCATTTGGAAAGGCGGCATCGCGATTCACGGTGCCATTTTGGGTGGCATCATTGCGTCTCTGATCTTTGCCCGTCTGAATAAGGTTTCCTTCTGGCAGCTAGCCGATCTGGTGTCGCCCTCGCTGATTTTAGGACAGGCGATCGGGCGCTGGGGCAACTTCTTTAACTCAGAAGCCTTTGGCCGCCCTACCGACCTACCCTGGAAACTCTACATTCCCCCGGCTCAGCGTCCTCCCAGCTACGCTACCGCCGAATACTTCCATCCCACATTTCTCTACGAGTCACTCTGGAATTTAGGAGTTTTCGCAATCCTGATCTTGCTCTTCTTTCGTGGGCTAAAGAATCAGCCAAAGCTCAAAACCGGAACGCTATTTTTGGTGTACTGGGTTTGCTACAGCCTGGGACGATTTTGGATCGAAGGGCTGCGAATGGATAGCCTTATGCTTGGCCCATTAAGAATCGCCCAGATCGTCAGCCTGGTTGGGATTGCAGTAGGGTTAACAGGGTTAATTTGGCTTTATGGAGTGGGGCGATCGCTCCCCGATGTTGTTCAAGAAGACACATCTTCTATACCAGCCAACACCAAGTCTTGAAAATGTCGGTTTGGAAAAGAAAAACCCTGGAGCATTAACTCCAGGGTTTTAATCAGGGTGCATCTACCATTCCTCTATGCCGATCGAAGGGGGGCAATCCGGAGACTCGACTCAGGTTTACCTGTTCTTTGTAAAGCTCTCTGTGGGAGTACCGTATTTCCCGATCTGCACCCAGTGTTCCCAACTTTTAAGAAAGAAAAACCCCGAAGCGTTAACTCCGGGGTTTTAATCAGGGTGCATCTACCATTCCTCTATACCGATCGGGCTAGGGCGCTCCGGAGAGTTTGGTGAGTTTTGCCAGTCATACTAGGAAAAAGAAAAACCCCGAAGCGTTAACTCCGGGGTTTTAATCAGGGTGCATCTACCATTCCTCTATACCGATCGAAGGGGGGCAATCCGGAGACTCGACTCAGGTTTACCTGTTCTTTGTAAAGCTCTCTAGAGAAGTGCCGTATTTTCCGATCTGCACCTAAGAAACTGTTTGTAAACCAATGTTTCGATCCCCCTAAATCCCCCTTCAAAAGGGGGACCTCAAGCTTTTAGTTCGGTTCCCTCCTTTTTAAGGAGGGTTAGGGAGGATCGAATCACCGAGCGTAGTTCAGCCGTCTTTATATTCATTTACAAACGGTTTCTAAGGTTCCCATTTTTAGAAAAAGAAAAACCCCAGAGGGTTAACTCCGGGGTTTTAATCAGGGTGCATCTACCATTCCTCTATACCGATCGGGCTAGGGCGCTCCGGAAGCTTAGGGGCGGTTTATGCTTCCTTTAAGGAAGTTCATGTTGGCTTTAAAGTAGAATGGCTGAACGACCTGGATTTGAGGACTCTAAAGCCGAATGACTGTTGTTAAAGCCGCTGAGACTGCTTCCGAAACTGTTACCAATTCGACTGCTGTGATTCCTGATGAAGTTGGGGCGATCGCCCTCCAAAGCAATTTAGCAGCGGGAGTCTACATCGTAGGAGCAGGCCCAGGCGACCCAGACTTGCTCACCGTGAAAGCGCAAAAGCTGCTGGCTCAGGCAGATGTGGTTTTGTTTGCCGATTCACTGGTGCCCCGACAAATTCTGCAAATCGTGCGCCCTGATGCAGAGATTGTGAGAACGGCAGATAAGACGCTAGAGGAAATTTTGCCGCTGATGGTGGAACGGGTGCGATCGCACAAATCCGTCATTCGCCTCCACTCTGGCGACCCCACACTCTACGGCGCGGTTCACGAGCAGATGCAGGCACTCGCCGCCGCCGAAATTCCGTTTGAGGTGATTCCAGGCATTAGCGCATTTCAGGCAGCCGCAGCAAAACTTAAGGTTGAGCTAACCGTGCCAGGACTGGTGCAAACGATTATCCTGACCCGAATTAGCGGTCGCACTCAGGTTCCCCCAGCAGAAGAACTGGCATCCCTGGCGGCACATCAGGCAAGTTTATGTCTGTATCTCAGCGCTCGACACATTCAGGCGGCTGAGGCAAAACTGTTGCAGCACTATTCGGCTGATACCCCGGTTGCGGTGTGCTTTCGGGTAGGCTGGCCAGACGAAAAAATCTGGGTAGTGCCGCTCAACCAAATGGCAGCCGTGACAGAGCGGGAAAAGCTGATTCGGACGACGATGTACTTGATTAGTCCGGCGTTAAGAGGGATAGAGGGTCAGGGTGAAACAGTGGAAGCGCGATCGCGCCTCTATAGCCCAGAACATTCCCACCTGTTTCGCCCTCAAGAATGACTAAAAAAAGGCTATTTTTCTAAATCCACCCGTGACGTGGAGGCTTTGTGTCATTCAGGTAATAGTTGCCGACCGCATGATATTTCCAGCGAGACGGGTCGTGCAGTGTATGAGCGCGGGCATTGCGCCAGTGGCGATCGAGGTTGAGGTGCTGAAGCGTCGATTTGGTGCCGCTGACTTCAAACAGGGCATTGGTAATGAAGATGACGGCTTCTTCAGCCATTGCTTTCGATTCTGCGACAGCAATCGACGTGGCGGCGACGGTTTCTTCGTTCATGTCAGCAAAGGCGCGATCCATAAATTCTGCGGCGCGGCGCAAGATTGCTTCGGCTGCATGGAGCTTCAGTTCCATTTCACCAATTTTGTGAATCAGCAGCGGATCATGGTAGCTATACTCCACACCGCTGTCGATCCAGGGGCGCGGATTGTTGCGGACAAACTGAATCGTTTCGCGCATGGCATCGCGGGCAATGCCAACGTCAATCGCTGCGTGCATAATTTGAGCAAATGACCCCATGCAAGTGGGTTGCTCAAACGCCAAGTAGTGAGGTAAGACGTGTTCTGCCTTGACGGAGACATTCTCAAAAATGGTGGTGCCGCTGCCTGTGCCTTTTTGCCCAAAGCAAGTCCAGTCGTCAATGACCGTGACTCCTTTTGTGTCTTTGGGAATGTGGGCGATCGAGGTTCTGCCTTCGCCTGCCTCTTCATCCACGCACAGCACTGGAATCCAGTGGGCAAATAGCGCTCCGGTAGAGTAAAACTTTTGACCGTTAAGGATGTAATCGTTGCCAGAGCGGGTCAGTTTTGTTTTCAAGTCAGTTACGTTTTTAGTGCCTCGCTCTGAGAAGGCATTGCCAAAGCGCATTCCATTGAGAATTTGGCTAAAGAAGAATTGCTTTTGAGCTTCGGTGCCATCTAACCGCAGTGCCTCAACCGAGTAAAAATGATTTTGTGGAAGCTGACCGAGGCTAGAATCACCCGCAGTCAGAATGGTCAGCACTTCCATCAGGGTGACATTGGAGACAAACGCGCCGCCATACTCTTTGGGCACGGTAATCGCCATCAAGCCGCTCTGAGATAGCTTTTCAACTTCATCGTAGGGAAGAATTCGCTCCTGATCGCGTTTAGAAGCACCGATCGCAAATTCATTGGCAAGCTCTTGAGCAACGGCGATCGCTTCTTCATCGCTCTGAATCACACGAGCCTGCTGGGAACCACTAGTGACAGATGACATGGGTTAAACCACCTTTAGATATGAAGGGCAATCAGGGTAGGGGCGATCGCTCAAATTAAAACCGTTAATCAAAACTGACATTCGACCAGCACTTAAGCCTGTCTTGATTTAGTTAAAGCTAAAACCTACAAACTTATTCTCCGGTTAGCAAAAATTGACTTGGGCAGCAGTCCATGCACGCCGCGCTGAGGGCTGTTTACCACCTGCGTCACCCGAAAATTGGCAGCAAGGCTGCACAGGCAGTACGCTTCCTGGGCTGAAATATTGGCAAACTCAGCAATAAAGTTAACCATGTTCTCCAACGCCATCTCAAAGGCGGCATCCAGCGTTTCAGCGAAACCTGTTGTCATGATGTCGGTCGGCGTTTCTGCCATTGGCGCGGTCAGCTTCAGGTCTTTGCGAACAATTAGCTCAATGCTGCCGTTCATCGACGTTTCAATTGCCGTACCGCAAACTTCCCCGTCGCCCTGAGCCGAGTGACCATCGCCAATCGAGAACAGCGCACCAGGTAAAAAGGTTGGCAAAAACAGTCGAGAACCCGCTTGCAGTTCAGGATTGTCAATGTTGCCGCCGTAAGCTCCGGGCGGAATCGAGCTATAGTTTGCGAGAGTCGCCACCCCCAAAATGCCAAACATCGGCCGAATCGGAATCTGAATGCCGCTACCCTCCGGATATTCCGCCACGCCTTCCTCCAGGTCAAGCCGAATAAACTTCAGGTTGGCTTCAGTAAACCGCTGGGCTAAAGCGCCCCAGCCTGGACGAATGGCATTAAACCCGACGGGTAGACGAGGGCTAATCGCGTTCAGCCTGACTTCCAGCACGTCTCCCGGTTCTGCATCGTTAACAAAAATCGGGCCGGTCAATAGGTGCGGTCCGACATCGATTTTGCGCTCGGCGGGTAGGTTATGGCAAATCTCCAGAAACTCAGCATTGACAAAATCATCTGGAGCCTGGTCATACACGTAGTAGCCCGTGTAGGTTTCAACCTCAATGCTGTCACCTGAATCAACCACCAGAGCAGGCTTGAGCTTGGGCGAGAATCCCCCTAAATGAACGGTGTCACAAGTTGCCTTTAAGACGTGATGGGTCATAGTTTGGGGCAAGGGAATAGGGTGGTAGATGTGGAGTAGTGTCCATCGGTCGCTGGTTCAATGACCCAACCTATCAATTGACTGTAGCTTCCTGGGGCTGCTGAACTTTCGCCTGATTAATCAAGACTCTGAGATGTTGGCCAATGATCTCTAGCGGCTGGATAGTTTTTTGGTTGCGACTCAGTAGTAGCGCCCCTTCAACCGATGCCAGAATTAGCGTTGCCCAGGTTTTAGTCTCGGCTGCGCTGAAGTCAGCCGCCAAGAGTCGCTGCTCGATTAGCTCAAACCAGCGTAGGTAGATCTGCTCACAGATGCGACGCAGAGATTCATGGGTTGATGAAGTCTCGATTGCCACTGTTGCAACCGGGCAACCTTTGCGAAAGTTAGAGTCGAGTAGCCCCTGAGCTAAAACCTGAGTAAAGGCATGGATGGCATCTCCCACGTCTTCTTGTGAATTCAGTACCGCTTCGATTTTTTGGCTTTCTTCTGCACCCGCTGCCTCAATCGCGGCGATCGCCAATTCCTCTTTACCGCCCGGAAAGTGGAAGTAGAGGGAACCTTTTGGGGTGTTGCTCTCTTGCGTGATCTGATTCAGACCAGTGGCGTGATAGCCCTGGACTTGAAGCAGCTCAGCCGTCGCAGTAATCATGCGGGTTTTGGTGCTAGTAGGTTGGTTCACGGCAAAAACAGGAAAATAATACTATAACGACTGGTCTATTAAAGAGTTTGTAGTCGAGTGCACAGTCAAAGCAATCATTTCAAAACTATAGACTGGTCATCATACTTTTGGGCAGGATTCTAATAGTTTTGTGCCCCTCGAAACAAGTGTTCCGGGCGGAGTTGCTTTACGTTCACTGTAATCCTACAATTCACTCATATGGTAACGAAATGTTGAGTAGGTTTCAACGTAAAGATCTTAGCCCTCTGCTTGTTGAAAAAACACTGAGCGCTGTAGCGCTGCTTAGCTGTAGGTGATTGGCTGCTTAGCTGTGGGTGATTGATACATTCCTGAGGTGGCGATCGCCTCCCAAAGGGCGACAATGGGGTTTAAGGCGATCGCTTAAAACAAACTTAAAATAGTAGACTTGTAGAGCCGAATACGCAAAACTATGACAGAAAATCCTGTCTTTAAAGTCTTACGATTCAGGTTTTCCTGTTAACTAAAAGTTCAGCTTTGTGAGGTTCTTTACCTACATACTTCGACTTCGAGAGATTTGTTTGGAATGATTTAATCGGGCTGAACGAGTAAACGAAAGCAAGATTTCGTTGTCGGCTCAAGAATTTGGAGCAGTTAGCCATTAGGAAGGGGTCTGATATGGGAATGGGCAAGAGATTAGGCAAAAAAGGCTTGAGATCGGCGTTAAGTGATGATCTGTTTCATCCCATCGGTTCTCTCAACCGACGAGGATTCATTCGTGGGTGCTGTCTGGCATCCCTTGCTTTTATTACTGCAAACTGTGCTGCTCAACGAAACGGAACATCGGAAGGTGGAACAGAATCTCCTGCGGCGAGCGAAGGCAGCGGCACCGTGTTGCGCGTCGGTCATTTGCCTGCGGGCTGTGTGTCTCACTTGCTGCTAGCCAATCAGCGAGGGCTGTTTGCTGAGGCCGGGCTAAACGTGCAGTTGACTCAGTTCAACGGGCCGGGTGAAAACTTGCAGGCGCTAGTGGCAGGCTCCCAGGATGTCATTCATAACCCCTGGACTAATACGGTAGCCGCCTACGCTCAAGGAACTGACAGCCTGCGAATTGTTTCCGGTTCGGGTAAGGCTGGAATCGAGCTGGTCGGGCGCAACGGCTCTGTGAAAAACCTGGACGAGCTAAAGCAAGCATCGGGCCAGGGTTTGAGAATTGGAACGCTGCAACTGGACACGTTAGAACTGGTAGTGTACGGGCATTTGAAGAAAATGGGCGTAGACTATTCAGGCTATGAAATGACCTTCTTCCCTAGCATGGTGGGTATGGGTGAAGCGCTAATCGAGGAGAATGTGGACGTGTGTTCGCTGGCGCAACCCTATGCTGAAACGGTCGTGTCTCAGGCAAATGGAACCTATCTGGGCGACTCAAATGGAGCCTGGGGTCCAGAGGCTTCCGACTGTGTAATTAATTCTACCGATGGCTTTATCTCAAAAGAGCCGAATATGCTGGCGGACTATTTGGCGGTGCTGCGGCAGTCGGCAGAGGAATTGAACGCAAATTATGAGGAGGCGATCGCCGACTTAGCGCCCATTTACGGCGCAGAAGCCTCTGTCTTAGCATCCGCCCTAAAGCGTCAGGTGCCTCAGCCAATCATGGATGAAGCTGGAGTTCAAAGCCTCCGCAACGGTGTGGGTTTCCTGGCAGATCTGGGCTATCTGGAGCCTGATCAAACCAACCTGATCGACGAGATCTTTGACGGCTCGGTTCAGGAAACTTCACTGCAAACAGCTTGATTAAGGATCGCGAATTAATTAGCCTGCGATATTTTTTTGGAAGTGTCGCACTCAGCGCGGCACTTCCAAAAAAATATCAGGTTTTATTTAATCCATGATCCCAAGATTGAGGATTGAGGATTAGAGGTTGGGAATTAGGTGCGTGAACGTGGAGCCTGACAGTTTGAGCCTGAAGTTTGAGGTTTGAGCCTGAGATTTCGAGTTCTGAGCTTGAAGTTTCGGGTTCCAGGCTTGAAGTTCCGGGTTCTAAACTCAAAAGCTGAGGTTCTGAACTTGAAACTCCGGGTTCTGAACCCGAAGGGCGGCGTTCCCAGGTTCAATCCCCGACCTTTTAACCTGTGTAAAGCACTCAGATCTGCGACTTCTCTAAGAAGTCGCAGATCTGAACCCCTTCCAAATTCTCCCCCGCTCCTCATCGCCC
>Ga0224723_1000862_pt1 | contig 19802 bp, 18 predicted proteins | sample Balambano_FR2_Me_FD_161647 | JGI IMG/M metagenome (GOLD analysis project Ga0224723, IMG submission 161647) | Freshwater sediment microbial communities from Lake Towuti, South Sulawesi, Indonesia - Balambano_FR2_MetaG | ecosystem: Environmental > Aquatic > Freshwater > Lake > Sediment | place...
CCCTTAAAAGCAAGTCAAAAGCTTTGATAAGCAAGGTTCGACCTCATCCCTCATCCCTCATCCTCAGTCCCCAGTCCCCAGCCTCTAGCCCCTCTTAAACTCGACAGGTTTTGCAGAATGTTGCTGTATTTTTCCTCGCTCCAAAACTTATTTCTGGCTGCGCTGCGAATTTTGTCAAATGGTTGCTCTCAGGTATTGTCAGGACTGTCAGTCCGGCGGCGTACTAAAGTCGCTCGGCGATCGCTCCTTACCCTAATAGCGCTGCTCCTCACGCTTACAACAGGCTGCCAGAAGCCGTCACAAGCAGAAGTGCCGATGTGCTTGCAGGATGTCGTGGGGCAGCAGGCGGCTGAAATCCAGGCGAGTACGCCGAATACGCTGTCGCTCCCCTCACGCGCTGAAAATTTGCCGCTGCTGCAAGAAAGCTGGATTGCTTATCGTCAGCGGTTTATCCAGGAAGATGGGCGAGTAATCGATCGAGAAGATGGCGATCGCTCCACTTCTGAGGGGCAGGCTTACGCCATGCTGCGAGCAGTGCTGATCAACGATCCGGGTACGTTCGTCAAAACGCTGAACTGGGCAGAGCAGAATTTAATGCGAAAGGGGGAGAATGGCGATCGCCTCGATCAGCTTTGGTCATGGAAATGGGGACGCACCAATGCTGGACGATGGACTACGATTGACTCCAACTTTGCCAGCGATGCTGATATCGATGCCGTCACTGCCCTGATTTTTGCCTCCCGTCGCTGGGGCTGTTCCGAGTATCTGGAGTTGGCAAAGGTTAAGCTGACCGATATCTGGAATTACTCCACCGCTGAAATCTCTCCCAACAGCCGAATTCTCTTACCCGGACCCGCCGAAGCCTTTTGGAATCAGCCCGACACGCTGATTCTTAACCCTTCTTACTTTGCCCCCTACGCCTTTCGCCTGTTTGCCCAGGTTGACTCAGACCGCAACTGGCTGAGCCTGGTGGATAGCAGCTATCAGCTTCTTGAAGCCTCGTCTGATGTTTCAGCGGTAGGGCTACCGAGCGACTGGATTTCGCTCAACCCACAAACGGCAGAACTCAGCCCGGTCAGTGATTCTAACTTGCAAAGTCAGTATGGCTTTGATGCTTATCGGGTGTGGTGGCGGGTGGCGCTAGACGCAGCCTGGTTTCAGGAGCCACAGGCAGAGCAATATTTGCGCCAGCATTTGGCGCACTTAGAACAGTTTTGGCAGGACGGACAGCGGATTCCTGCCCGATTCGATATGCAGGGAAGGGCGATCGCCGACTACGAAGCCACAGCCCAATACGCCACCCTCTATGCGGCATTCATCTTAACAGAACCGCAGATTGCCGAGCAGATCTACCAGCAAAAGCTAGAGCCGCAGTATCGGCAAGGCTTTTGGGATAACAACTCCGCCTACTACACGCAAAATTTGGCCTGGTTTAGCCTGTTGCCCCCGGCCCCGCCCTCTGCACAACTGACGCAAGCATCTGACTCATGAAACGCAATTTACATTCATCCACCCCTAATCGGACTGCTTCTCAGCGGCGATCGCGCCCTTTCTCTCGCGGAATTCACCTATGGCCCTTTGTGGGAATGCTGCTGCTCAGTTGCGGCTTGCTGTTAGGGTGGGCAGAATTGCCCACCTCTGCCCAGACTGAAGCCCCCATTCCCGCTGAAGAGTCGGGAGAGCCTCAGCCGGATCTGTCCCGCTCTGAATTTGCCCTGCCCGATCCCCCCACTGCCCCGCCCACCGTCGCATCTGAAGCGGCCGGACAGTATGTGCTGGAATTCAACCGCAGCCCCATCGTAGGAAATCGCCTGCGGATGGAGGGCATTTATGATGAGCGGCGATTGCGCTTTACCCGTCCGCGCAACTGGGAACCCGAATCGGTTCAGATTTCGCTGCGGTTTCGCCACTCGGCTGCGCTCTATGCCACCCGCTCAAATCTAACGGTGCTGGTTAACGGTACGAGTATCGGCAGTGTGCCGCTAAACAAGCCCCAGGGCGAAATTGGCAATGTTGTGTTTGACGTACCGCCGGGAGTGATTCGAGATTACAACGAGGTGGTGCTGGCGGCGCTGCAAAACAATTCCCCGACCTGTACGCAAGACCCATTTGACCCGTCGCTGTGGACGGAGATCTTGCCCGATTCTAAGTTGGTGTTTAACTTTCAGCCTAAGGCGATCGCCCTTGACTTTCACCGCTATCCCTACCCAGTATTTGACGACCTCAGCCTGGAGCCAAATCAGGTTGCTTACCTTCAGCCTAGCGAAATCGATGAAACCTGGCTGACTGCTACCAGTCGTCTGCACACCTCTCTGGGACGGCTAGCAGAATTCCGCCCATTGGATACTCGCATTGTTGAGGCGATCGACCAGATTGCAGGACGAGAAAGGCTGATCATAATTGGAACCCCCGCCATTCAGCCTCAACTATCATCCCTGGATCTGCCGCTGTCGATCGAGAATGGTCAATTTCTGGACGCAGAACAGCAGCCTTTTCCCGGAGAGGTCGGTTTGTTGATGCTGACCCCTTCACCCGATGGAGCGGCTCCTGTGCTGGTAGCGACGGGCAACGGGGCTGAAGGAGTGGCGAAAGCGGTGCAGTTCCTGGTGCAAAAAGAAGATCGGCAGATTGGCACAGGGAATCTCGTCGTTGTCAGCCAGATTGACCAGGTTGAAACACCCGACCCGCGTGCATGGCAGGGCTATTTGCCGCTAGAGAATTCGTTTAAGCTGAGCGACCTGCGTACCTTTGACGATCAGGCGTATGGCGATGTGACAGTGCGCGGCTCCCATTCTCCCAGTTTGGAACTAGACTTTCGGGCGCTACCCGATGACCAGTTTTCACCGGGTAACACGATGACCTTGCGCTACAGCTACGGGCCGCAGATCAATCCGCTGACTTCCCTAGTAGAAGTAGAATTGGATAACGTCGTGGTTGCCGGAAAACGCCTCACCTCCATCAGCGGTGGCAATCGAGAAACGCTGAAAGTCACCTTGCCCGAAGACCGAATTAAGCCAAATTCTAAAATTCAGGTGAATTTTCGGCTTGATCCGCGAGAACGCCGTTCCTGTAGCCGCGTTACAGATCAGCAGCTTTGGAGTACGATTCACGCCGACACCGAATTTAAGCTGAATCGAGAACAGGTGGTGCGACTGCCTGACCTGGAGCTATTGCGGGCAGGCTACCCGTTTGCGGCACCGCAGGATTTGTCGAGTACGGCGATCGCCCTCCCCGAAAACCCTACCCAGTCTGATCTGCTGCTGCTGCTAGAAGTGAGTGAACGCCTGGGCAGACTCAGCCGTGCCGAATCGGTGAAGCTGGATGTTTACCGTGCTAATAAGCTACCCGCTGAGCAGCGAGATAGCCGCCATATCATTGCGATCGGCACTGAATCCCAATTTCCGCTATCCGAAGCCTTCGAGCAGGGAGACGGTTTTGCTTTGCGCGATTTGTTCTCCCGACATTGGGGGCAAAAGCAGATTCAAACCCTGCCCGACCAGGAAGGACTGGTAAAGCAAATCATTTCACCCTGGAATCAGGATCGGGTGATGTTGGCGCTGAGTGCCCAAACGGAAGTGGGTTTGCAGCAGGTGCGCGATTTGCTCAGCCAGGACAATCTGTTCTTTCAGCTTGAGGGTGACACGGTGCTGATTGCGGCGAACGAACCTGATCCTTCGCCTTACGATCCCAATGCTTACTCGCTGGAGTTTTTGCAGCAGTCTTCCCAGCGGCAACTTGCGTCGCCCAACCTATCTAGCCGAATTGCGGCCGCGCTGCGCGGCAACTGGTTTGTTTTGGCTCCTGGCATTGTGGCAGCGTCACTGGTGCTGTATGGGGTGATTCAACTCTACTTAAAGCGACTCACAAGGCAGGAATAAATGGTCAGTCCTTCTAAGACTCGGGCGCAGCGACGGTGGATTCGAGCAGGAGTGCCTTCTAACTCAGAATGGCTGGCAACGCTGCTAGTCGATCGCCTGCCGCAATCGTTTGACTATGTGCTGAAGTGGCTGAATCGGCGACAACTGGTGATCCTGCTGGGGTCGCTGTTGATGATGTGTTTGCCGCTGGTGACGGTGCGTCCTAGCATTTGGCAGCAGGGCTTAATTGCCATACTGCTGATTTTGGTGGGGCGAGCGGTACTGCAAATGGAAGATCGGCGTAGCGATGTCCACAGCAGCGAGTATCTGCACCTGTTTTTGATTGTACTAAGCGTGGTGACGACGATGCGGTATTTCTATTACCGCACTAGCTATACACTCAACTTTGACGGGGTGGTAAATGGCTTGTTCTGTCTGCTGCTGTATGCGGCGGAGATGTATGCGATCGCCACTCTCATGCTGGCCTATTTCCAGACCTTAAAGGTTCGCGATCGCCAGCCAATCGACCTGAACGCTTTCCCAAAAGAGCAGTGGCTCAGCGTTGACATCTACATTCCTACTTACAACGAAGAAGTCGAAATTGTCCGTAAAACCGCACTGGGCGCACTGGCAACCGATTATCCTTACGACAAAAAGCGCGTTTACATTTTGGATGACGGGCGGGCAGAGAAATATCGCGATCGCCGCGAACAGCTTCGCCAAATGTGCGACGAACTGGGCTGCACCCTGCTGACGCGAGATAACAACGACCACGCCAAAGCCGGAAACATCAATACTGCCTTGCCCAGAACTAGCGGCGATCTGGTGCTGATTTTAGACTGTGATCACATTCCCGTTCGCAGCTTCTTACAGGAAACCGTCGGCTTCTTCATGGTTGACCCCAAAGTGGCGATGGTGCAAACGCCGCACTGGTTCTACAATCCTGACCCATTTGAGCGCAACCTGATGACCGAAGGGCGAGTCCCCGTCGGCAACGAACTGTTCTACAAAGTGCTGCAAAAAGGCAACGATTTTTGGAATGCGGCCTTTTTCTGCGGCTCAGCAGCCGTGATTCGGCGAGAATACGTGCTGAACATCGGCGGTATCGCGACTGAAACCGTCACCGAAGACTGCCACACTTCCCTGCGGCTGCACTCCCAGGGCTACGAAACCGTCTACTACGACAAAATCATGGTAGCGGGGCTGGCACCCGAAAAATTCTCGTCTTATGTTGGTCAGCAGGTGCGTTGGGCAAGAGGAATGGCGCAAATTCTGCGAATCGAAAACCCCATGCTCAACCGCAGGCTAAATTTGCGGCTGGCGCAGCGGGTGTGCTATTTCAGCGCTACGTCACACTTCTTTTTTGGCTTTCCGCGTTTGATGTATGCGATCGCCCCCAACCTTTTCCTCCTCTTCGGCATCAACTCCGTTAAAGGATTGGGACTGGAAACGCTGTTCTACGCCCTGCCTCACATCGTTCTGTCGATGCAGGCAAATCACATTCCCTATAAACACGTTCGCTTTTCCTTCTGGAACGAAATCTACGAGTTTGCCATGTCCTTCCAGGCAGGCATTGTCACCCTGCTGGCGCTAATCAACCCCAAATTGGGAAAATTCAACGTCACCGACAAAGGGCTAACCGTTGAAGAACGCAGCTTTGACCTGGATTCTGTACGCTACCTGGTAATTCTGGGTACGATTACGGCCGCGTCACTGGTTGCCGTCCCTTTCTGGCTGGTGCTGAGTCCGCAAGACACACAGGCTGTGCTAATCAACACACTCTGGTGCGTGTTTAACCTGCTGCTGGTGATGGCGGCTTGCCTCGTTGCCTTCGAGCAGCCCCAACTGCGCCGCGCCCACCGCCTGCCCAGACGCTTAGCCGCCGTGATTCACAGCGACACCCAAAGCTGGGTGGGTGAAACGATCAACGTGAGTGAAACCGGGGCACAAGTGCTGCTAGATGTGTGGCCAAATGTGCCTGATGAAATTCGAGTTGAGCTAATTGGGGACTACGGGGCGCGGGTGCTGCTGGATGCTCACATCATTCGGGCGATCGCCACCGACCGATTACAGACTTTGTTGGCTCTCGATTTTGTCAACATCAGCCAAACTCAACTCGATGACCTCTCAGTGGTCATCTACTCTGACGTAAAAGAATGGTATTCCCAAAAGCGAGAAGAGGCAGACAACCCGATCCAGTCGCTCAAATTCATTGCCACTAGCATCCGGCGTGTCTATCGTGAGTTTCGTCCAGAAATCGGGGTGAAAGTTCGCAAACAGGTTCGGGCTGACGCTCAGCTTTTCTGGGAGAACTGGGAAGGTACCTCTTACACCGCCAGAGTCTCCGAAATGGGAACCCGAGACATTCGGCTGGAGCTAGAAGGAAACCCGCTGCACCTGGAAATGATGGAGCAAACCAAACCCCTGATTGGCTTGCTGATTAGCAGCGACACCAACGACTTCACGCCCCAAAGTCTGTTAGCCCAGGTGCAGTCCGTAGAGATGCTCAGCGTCATGCCCGTTGTCACGTTTCAACCGCCTGACATCAGCCTGGAATCTGACTCAGACTACGACATTCCACCCTTTCGGATCGCAATGGAGCTAACTTTTCCAGAATCTCTCAATCTACAGCAGCGCAACAAAATTCGAGATCTGCTGCGATCGCTGGAGTAGCTTGATTGCCCCCAAGAGGATGTGAGTAATAGGTATAGCGGTAGCCATATTGATTAGGACATTTTGGCGGCGCGGCTCAGCCGCGCCGCCAAAATGTCCTTGTCCTAACCTAGCTGACTACAGCTATAATACCAATTCTTGATGAAGCTACACGGAACAAGGGTCTTAAGCTCCTTGTTCCATCAAGATTCGTTTGGTGCAAGCTCAAATTGAATTGGTTAGCACTTGAAGAGTTGACTAGGACAACGTTGGACTCGCCAAAGCGTTATATAGGCAAGGTTTCGATTCATCCTTCATCCCTCATCCTTCATCCCTCATCCTTTTGCTATACAACAACTCTCTAAAGTTAGTTTTGTAGCTATACCTTCTATGCGATCGCATTTCAAGCAGCTTGTCTTAGTCTGAAGACATTGACGTAACAAGACTTTAAGCGATGCAAGCTACTTTTTACTCTCGAACCGTGAGAGCGATCGCCATCCTGCTGGGCGCTGCCGGAATCTCTGTAGTGGCGATCGCTCCCCTACTGGCGCAAACTCAGCCTGCTCCTGCACCCACCGCACCGGGCGCAGACACACCAGGTACAGCGGAACCAGATACAGCGGAACCAGGCGTGACTCCGCCAACAGCGCCTAACCCCAACGCAACTCCCCCTGCCACACCGCCTGCTGCTCAGCCAGCGCCAACCCCCGACGATGCAGCGCCTCCGACTTCCAGCAACGCCAGCCTTACCGAACTGCTGCAACAGGTATCTACTCAACAAAACCCCAGCGGCAACTCCTTTAACACTCTGGCACAGGCGGTAGCTGCCGCAGACGTAGCGCCTCTGCTACAAGACACCGGGCCCGTTACTATCTTTGCGCCCACTGATAGCGCCTTTGCAGAACTGCCTGACGGTGCGCTTGAGCTGCTGCTGCGTCCCGAAAACCGCAACTTGCTGAGACAAGTTCTGGCTTATCACGTTGTTCCGGGTGAAGTGACTTCTAGTCAGCTTCAGACCGGAGGAGTTGACACCCTCAACGGCGGTATTGCCGTTCGTGTCACCCCCGAACGAATCGTAGTGAATGATGGCAGTGTGATTCGGGCAGACATTCAGGCAAGCAATGGAGTGGTTCACGCGGTCAACCGAGTGTTGCTGCCACCCCAAATCCGCCAGCAGCTTACAGCTGCCCTGAACGCACAGTAGTAGAAGCCATAGCAACCCACTCTCTGGTTCAGGATTGGAAACGCTACCGTGTACACACAAAAATTCTGCATTTCGCACCCCAACCCTCTATTCTGGGGGATTTAAGGGGGCTGAGAGGACTTGTGTGTACACAGCCTGCTGCGGACAAGAATGTTGATTTAGAATCAGATCGACAACTTCGCTCAGGCAAAACGCACTCCAGCTAGCGATTTCCGTAGCAATATAGGAGCATGATTCATGGTGAACAAGGTGCAAAAAACTGATCAGGAATGGCAGCAACAGTTAACCCCTGAGCAATTCAAAGTGACCCGCAAAAAAGGGACAGAAAGAGCCTTTACAGGGGAATATCACGACAACAAAAAACCAGGGGTTTATCGCTGTGTTTGCTGTAATGCTGAACTCTTTAGTTCAGACACAAAATATGACTCTGGCACGGGTTGGCCGAGCTTTTGGGCACCTTCAAATGAAGAAAATATTGGTTACGAAGACGATCGCGCCCTGTTTATGCGTCGAACTGAAGTACTTTGTGCCCAGTGCGATGCTCACCTGGGTCATGTCTTCGACGATGGCCCCCCACCTACAGGACAACGCTACTGTATGAATTCGGCAGCTTTAAAGTTTGAACCCAAAAGCTAGCGCCAACTCGGAAATTTGGAAAGCTGACCTGATCAAAAACGCACTCTTTCGGGGTGCGTTTTTTGTAGCCTATTGAGACTGATCTGAAGTCAGTTCGACAATCGCTATAGAATGAGGAATTCTCACTTAACTCAACATTTGTTGCAGTATTCAATTCATCCACCCAGCAAATTCATTAGAACTCATTCAGATCAGCTTTTGCCAGGCTGGTCTGCACCAGTTCTATCTGTATTGATTGTGATTCAACCCTGCAAATTAGCTTTGGTAGATCGAACGGCTGAAACCGAGGTTCATAAATTTCATTTACGGCAAAAATTCACTGAAGTAGGCTACAAAATAGTGTCCCAACTTCAGCAAGGCGGACATTTTGCAGATTTGTTTGATCCAAAAACAGGACTGCCAATGTTTTCTATGCCAGGGCAGATGCGGCTGGATGATGTGGCGGTGATTCGTTCAATCTTGGGTTATGACGTGCTAAATCGTGGGGGCTGTTTAACTATCAGGCATCCGATTTGGGGCAGTGCGGTCTATCCTTCTATTCTGGTTACGTCTGCCTACCCCCAGACTTTGAAACGAATCGTAGAACTGCATTTAGGAGTGTAAAGTAATCCTATTGTTCTGCGAATCTCATGTCTTGAAAATAATCTCCAGGATCTTGAGCCACCCAACCCAAATCGGAATTGGTGCGAACCTCAAAATGTAAATGGGGGCTTGTTGCTATGCCTGTTGCTCCGACGGTGCCGATGCGATCGCCCGCTCTCACAGTTTCACCCACCTCAACCTCAATACTGTCAAGCTGAGCATAGCGAGTTTGCACTCCCTGGCTGTGATTAATCACCACCAAGTTTCCATAGTTGCCCTGGTTTGAGGCAAAGGCAACGGTTCCCTCACCTGCTGCTAACACAGGCGCTCCCCGCTCAGCAGTCAAGTCTACCCCGCCATGAAAGGCAACATTACCCGTATCAGAGTTAAGCTGCCAGCCATAGCTGGTTGAGATAGAAGCAGTTGCAGGCAAAGGATATTGTCTCAACACCCCGTCCACCGATGCAGGCGTACCTGTCGCAGTCTGGTTGGGCGACCAGTTCACACCCGGCACAAATACGACACGGGGGTCTGCCTGACAGCCATTTACCTCAAATAAAACATCTGCTCGTGTGCCGTACAGTTCCGCCAAATCTTGCCAGGTGCTTCCCGCTGGCACCTCCACTCGAATTCCGTTGTAGGGTGGAACCAAGATTTCAGACCCCGCAGGCGCATTGCCATCCCGCAATACGGGGTTCATTCCCATCAGCGTCGCCGGAATCAGGTTATAGCGCTGTGAGAGGCTGATTAGGGTTTCACCCGCCGCAATTCGGTGGCGAACCACCCGCGATAAAGCGGGTTCAGGACAAAGCGTATCGGTTTGAGAGTCAGTCTGAGAACCCGCAGGAGAAGGAGCTTGAGCTTCAGCCTGCTTGGAAGAAGCTAAATTTGCCCCTACACTAGTAGACGCGGGAGATGAGATAGCCTGTCCTCCTGTTAGAGTGACAAACCAGAGTAAAACAGGAAAGGGGAGGAAGCGCGACAAACTCATACTCAAAAACCTACTCAAAAACCTAAATGAACACTACAAAGCATTTGCCCGCTCGAAAATGCATCTCTTATGAGCATTTGTTGGGAGGTTTAGATTACTTCACTGCATTCAGCAGGTAGAAGTTCCTCATAAAATTTTGACAAAACTTTTTAGGAATGGGGTTTGAGAGTGTGAATTGCGCGTTCCAATTTGGTTAGATTGGAGTCAGTAAATTGCCGTCGCGGGCATCAACAGCGGGAACTAACGAGTATGGGCTTGTCACTAAAGCAATTGGGTCTTTATGTAGCTTTTCTGGTTGTTGGAGGGGGTGCGGGCTGGGCAGGTGGCTACTATCTCAATTCGGAAAATCGCGCTGATCGCCCAGAAGCAGTTCCGGCAGCGCTAGAATCTCCCCCTCAAGAAACTCCTCAGTCTGCCGTTCGCATCGTTGAGCGCAACAACCCTAACTTCATTGCAGATGCAGTTGAGCAAGTCGGCCCTGCTGTTGTGCGGATTGATTCGTCTCGCACCATCGCCAACCGCGTTCCCGATGCCCTGCAAAATCCTTTGTTCCGGCGGTTCTTTGGAGACGAGGTGCCATCTGCGCCGCAAGAGCGAACTGAACAGGGCACCGGGTCAGGCTTTATTCTGTCTCCAGACGGGCGGTTGATGACGAACGCCCACGTTGTAGAAGGGGCAGATACTGTCACCGTCACCCTGAAGGATGGACGCACCTTTGATGGTGAAGTCGTTGGGGTTGATCCGGTGACGGACGTAGCAGTAGTCAAGATTGAGGCTACCGATTTACCCACCGTGAGAATTGGCAGTTCACAAAACCTCGTACCGGGGCAGTGGGCGATCGCCATCGGCAACCCCCTCGGCTTGGACAACACCGTAACGGCTGGCATCATCAGCGCTACCGAGCGGTCTAGCTCTCAGGTTGGCGTTGACAAGCGAGTTCGGTTCATCCAGACCGATGCAGCAATTAATCCTGGCAATTCTGGCGGCCCGTTGCTCAATGACCAGGGCGAAGTAATCGGAGTAAACACTGCCATCCGTGCCAATGCCCAGGGTTTAGGATTTGCCATCCCCATTGAAACTGCCCAGCGAATCGCAGACCAGCTTTTTGCTAACGGTGAGGTTCAGCATCCCTATTTGGGCATTCAAATGGTGGACTTGACTCCAGAGCTAAAAGAGCGAGTCAGTCAGGAAGAAGGGTTTAGCCTCGATGCTACCCTGGAAAAGGGCGTGTTAATCATCGAGGTGATGCAAGACACTCCGGCCGCCCAAGCGGGTCTACAGCAGGGGGACGTGATTTTGGAGGTCAACAATATACCTGTGGAGACGGCTGTAGACGTTCAAGATGAGGTCGAAACTAGCAGCGTTGGAGAGATCTTAGAGCTAGGAATCAATCGTAGCGGTCAAGTTCAAACGATTCAAGTCCGTCCAAGCGCGTTTCCGGCTGACCAGCTTAGTTAGATGAAATGAGACTAATTTGGTTTTTGTGTAAGCGCAGACACTATGCCCGCACTTACACAAAAATTTGAACATACTCGACGAAGGTTCAGAACTAGGTCATGGGCAAGGGACTTCAGCAAACGGTAACGGCTACTTGTCTTGAGATCAATTTCCAGCTTCAAGCTGGGTTTTGCAGACGTGGCTTGTCCCACTGCTGCAAAACTCTCAAAAACTGAGACCAGGAGATTTTTAAGAAAAAGTTTACCCTCAGGTAGAGGCAGGTTTTGCCAGAATCTTTGCAGTTGACCGACGTTTTGATGCTAAACCCGCCCCTACAGGTGTTTTGTTTGCTAGAAATCTTAGTTACCGCCTGATTGAACAGACTTGTTGGTGATGTTAGTTTGCTGAGCCACTCGTCGCCAGCAGCCATCCTCCCCTTGCACATAGTCTTGCTTGACGGTGTTCCAAGCGACCTTCTGAGCGGCATCCTGATCCATTCCGTTAGATTCGGCACCGTTAAAAGCAGCTACAAAAATTTGTGCTGACCCTTCTAGCAGTTTGTCTTTTATTTCCGCTGGCAGTTCGTCCACTTGTTGATAAGGCATTCTGAATGCTCCTGACTTAATCTTTATGCCTCATCTTAAGAAGCTAAAACCACTCCATCCTCTTTCGGCTGGTAGAGAGTAAAGCCTTCCTGCGGCAGGCATTTTGCGGTCAAACCCTATCTCATAGGGTGTCGTGACCCACCCTATGGGATGGCTGCGAATCATATCCACTTACGAAGGTGCTGTATTTAGCCAATGGGCAAATTCAATTGCAAAGCGATCGCCCAATATTGCTTCCCTAATCTGCTGGGTAAACCGAACCAATTCAGTAATGTTGTGAATTGACAGCAGTGTGTAAGCCAATAGCTCCTGCGATCGCAGCAGATGACTGACATAAGCGCGGGTAAACTGCTTGCAGGTGTAGCAAGGGCAGGTTTCATCAAGCGGGCTAAAATCTTCTCGAAAGCGATTGTTTCTTAAATTCCAGCGCTCGCCCCCTATAAGCGCATTGCCGTGTCGGGCTAACCGAGTCGGAATCACGCAGTCAAACAGGTCAACGCCAGCGGCGATCGCCTGCGCCATTTCGCGATAAGTGCCAACACCCATCAAATAGCGTGGCTTTTCCTCTGGCAGGGAGGGAGCCGTTGCCCGCACAATTTTCTCGATTAGCTCTGGTGGCTCACCGACACTCACACCCCCAATTGCGTAGCCCGGTAAATCTAATTTTGCCAAGTCACGCGCTGCCTGCTGTCGCAAATCAGGGTAAATGCCGCCCTGAACAATTCCAAACAGCGCCTGATCTGAACGTTGATGCGCGTTAATACAGCGCTCTAGCCAGCGATAGGTGCGATCGGTTGCGGTGACGATTGCTTCACGGCTAGCAGGATAGGGCGGACACTCATCAAATGCCATAATCACGTCCGCGCCCAGCGCACTTTGAATCTGAATCGAGCGCTCTGGGGTGAGGTAAATCATCTGCCCATCACGGGGTGAGCGAAAGGTTACTCCTTCCTCGGAGAGCGATCGCATTTCGCTTAAACTAAACACCTGAAAGCCACCAGAATCTGTCAAAATTGGGCCATTCCAGCCCATAAACTGATGCAGCCCTCCTGCCTGCTGCACGATGGCTTCACCGGGCTGAAGGTGCAGATGATATGTGTTAGCCAGAATCATCTGTGCGCCCGTTGCTCGCAACTGATCTGGGGTCAAAGTTTTAACGTTGGCTAACGTTCCCACTGGCATAAAGCGTGGAGTCTCAACTAAACCGTGAGGGGTTGAGAAAACACCGGCCCTCGCTTGTGTGTGCTGACAGTGGGCCTGACATTGAAAAGAAAATCCCACGTTTCTACATCAAATCTATATCAAAATCAAAGAGAGAAATTTTCTTCATCATCAATCCGCACATCCCAGTTGGCGGAAAGTACTTCGGCAACGACTGCTTCTAAGGCAGCAGCATTGAGACTCCGGGTACTCTGTTCTTGAAGCGGATTTGAGAGTGGAATCAGCCGTAAAACGCTGCCGTCCTGCATCAGGTCAAAGCAGGGTTGTTCGTCGGGAACGCGCTTAAGCTCCAGATAATCAAAGCTCTGAACGTTGAGGTAAAGCGTATGGTTCGCCACAAGCGTTGATCGTTGAGCGTCGGCAAATACTTCCAGCACATACCCTTCATCTTCTGCTAGTAGCTTACCGTCCTGACTGTAGCTGTAATGAACCCGACTTAAATCAGCCAGCAATCGCTGCATATCTTGCTTATTGACAACGATGCCATTGTCAACAATGCAGGGTGCTGGCAGTTTAGTGTTTCCAGAAAGTTGATCGTGACTCATAGAATGAAAAAGCCCTTGGTCTATGGAAACCTCAGGTTTGCTAACAACTGAATGATGCAACTGTTGAGGAGTTTTCCCTGTTGGGAGATAGCTCCGGTCTCGTCTAATCAGAAGTACCTACAGAATTCGCACTCGGCGGGTTGCAGTTTGACAATGAATCTGGAAAAACAGCGAATCTGAAAAACGACTAACTTATCATGCTGGTCTGGATACACTCCTTCAGGAAAAAGCATTTCAGGAAAAAGCGTTTGACAAGAGATAAGCTAGCTTCGCTGCCTTGACTACGCCCACATTTGGAAGAATGCCGGACAAAGAGAAGACTAGCGAGCGCTGAGATCAGCAGAGAAAAAGTAGTGCATGAGACAATGTTATTCCAGGATTCTAGCCTACTTCTTAATGAAATTTACGGAACTTATATTTGTGACACTCGTCTAACTGGATTTTCGGGTTCCCCGATCCCTCATGGTGGCTAATTATCGCTCCAGTCTTAACTCAAAACATTCAGCCAATACGCTGAATCCAACAGGTTAGCAAATAATCATGAGAGATGAACAGACTCGGAGATAATTGAAGATAAGTAGTTTTGGCAAATAAACAGTTTTGGCAGATAAACAGCCTTCGGTGTGTTTAAGCGGTCAAGTTTGGCGATCGTTCCAAAAAGTAGTCAGATTCCTATTAAGCTTAGCTGCTGCGATCGCCTTCTACACGTGCATTCCAATTCCGCCAACCTGGAAATTAGAATTTCAAAATGTTGCCCGTCTTGCTCCCCTGGTTGGGCTGATGATTGGCGGCATACTAGCCCTTCTCAATCAGGGATTGCACTTACTGGGAATGCCCGACTTAACGCGCAGTGCCGTTGTCGGAATTGCCTGGGTTGCTATTACGGGAGGGCTACACCTGGATGGAGCAATGGATACGGCTGATGGTTTGGCAGTGCTAGATCGACAGCGCCGACTTCAGGTGATGGCAGATAGCGCAACGGGTGCGTTTGGGGCAATGGCAGCGATCGCTATCCTCCTACTCAAAGTCGCTGCCTTGAATGACCTCGACTCCTGGCATTGGTTTGCTTTGCCTTTAGCAGCAGGTTGGGGGCGCTGGGGGCAGCAAGTGGCGATCGCCCGCTATCCCTACCTGAAACCAACGGGCAAAGGAGCCTTTCACAAAGCCGCGATTCGTTCACTTAAAGATATAGTACCGGGACTTTGCTTGCTGCTGGGCTTGAGCCTGGCTCCTACTTTGAGGAATTTTGACCTGTGGTTTGTGACAGTTTGTTCAGTGGTAGCGGGAGGGGCGATCGCCCTCCTGACAGCAGCCTGGTTTAACCGCCAACTGGGGGGACATACGGGCGATACCTATGGGGCCGTTGTAGAGTGGATTGAGGCTCTGTGGCTGGTCGTGTTTACCACTACCCAAAGCTGACCGAGCGTAAATTGAGCGGATTTGGCATATTCAAGGTTGATAACTATAGTCAGTCACAACGCGAAACCCCAAATTTGCATAGGTGCCATTATCGGAGGGGATGAGACAGCTTAATGTCATTAACGTCTGAAACGTCCTTACATCGGCATCAGGGTTCTGCATTTCATTACACCCGTTAGATTCATGACTTCTGACTGCGATCGCTTAGCGCCTGATTCATTGACAGCCTGCTCTCAAGCGCTGGGTCTCCCCCAAATTCAGCGACACGTGTTTATTTGTGCCGACCAAACGGTGCCAAAGTGTTGCGACAAGGAAGCTGGCTTAGTGTCCTGGAATTATCTCAAGCAGCGGTTGAAAGAGCTAAAGCTGGATGTGCCGACTGGCGATCGCCCTTCCTGCATCTTTCGTACTAAAGCAAACTGTTTGCGGGTGTGTCAGCAAGGTCCGATTATGGTCGTCTACCCTGATGGGGTTTGGTATCACAGCGCCAGCCCAGATGTCATCGAGCAAATAATTCAAGAACATTTGATGGGCGATCGCATTGTTTCGCAGTACGCATTTCTTATTCACCCTTTACCCGAGTCAGCCCAAACTCTCACAACGAACCAGGTATAGAGTAGATCTCGTACCTGTTTAAATTTTCGATCTCTCCATCTATAGATCTAATTTTGGGGATTGGTGTTATATTACGAGGAAATTTGAAATTGGAAAAAATAGGAAAAATTAGGCTTCAAGCTGTTAGAATCCGACACAATAAAGAGTCAGCATATTGATGTGAAAAACCTGAGATTGGCAGACTCTCCTGAACTCAGCTCAAAAGTCCTGTGAGAATACCAAATACTTTGTCTGTAAGTGTTACTCTTGACCTATGCGTGGCGAGTAGTAAAGCATGAAGGAAACCAGTGCAGGAGATCACAAACAGCTTTTGCTGATTGATGATGATCCGAATCTAATTTTGTTAGTCAAAGACTACCTGGAATTTCGCGGGTACGAGGTGATTACGGCAGAGAATGGCCGAGAAGCACTGGAGGTATTAGAAAATGAAACTCCAGACATGATCATTTGCGACGTGATGATGCCAGAGATGGACGGTTACTCGCTAGTCGAGCACGTGCGAAAGGACTCGCGGACAAGCTGGATTCCGGTGTTGTTTTTGTCTGCAAAAGGGCAAAGCCAGGATCGCGTCAAAGGGCTAAATACCGGAGCAGATGTCTATATGGTGAAGCCATTTGAGCCTGAAGAATTAGTGGCTCAGGTTGAATCTTCGCTGAAGCAAGCTTCCCGGTTAATTCAGCACCAAAATAAGGGAACTGATAGTGGTCCTAAAATTCAGGTTCCGTTTGACGTAGAACTAACTCCCACTGAGCTAAGAGTGGTGCAGTTTGTTGCTCGTGGGATGGCGAATCGTGAGATTGCTGAAGAGCTAAATGTAAGTCAGCGGACAATTGAGAGCCATGTTAGCAATATGCTGGGCAAAACGGGACTGCACAACCGGACGGAATTAGCACGCTGGGCGATTGAGAACAGCATGGCCTAGAAACGCTAGTCCCTGGAGCTAGGTGGGTCTTGCCGTTGAATCCTGGTTCTATATTTGTCAGGTCAGGTTGAATCTGGTCAAGAGTTCAGCTTCGTCAAAGAATTTTTGCTGGACGGCGTTCCAGCCTCCCATAGCTTTGACTGTGAACAGGTTGCTGATTGGAGGATACTGGTCGGCAACCTCTTCCTGAATAGCTGTATCTACGGGGCGGAAGCCAAATCGCGCAACTCCCGCTGTGCAACTGGAGTGAAGAGAAATTGAAGAAATGCCTTAGGCACTTCACGGTACATCAAAATTTAGGAATTGGGGAAAAGTGGTTTATTCGGGCACCATCCAGGGAATAGAACACTGAATTTGGGTAAGCGGGGGCATAGCAGTTTCCAAGTCTGAAACGGGTACTGGCAGTGTAGAAACCTCTAGCCGACCGTGCATTTTCTCAATCAAAGACTGGTTGACCAGCAAAGACAGTCCGAAGGAAGGCTTTATGGGTAGGTTTTGTGAATGAGCGGCAGAGGGATCTGACTGAGAAGGGATTCTAGCGTTAGAACTGTAGGACAGGCTAAGTGGCTCACTCCAGAGGTGATCGGGGCGCTGGTCTTGAATCTGAATGTGAACCCGTTGAAATTCTGGAATAACCTGGGTCGTCAGGTGAATACTGCCCTCCATTACCTGAGAGACGGCAGGATCGATTAAATTAACCAGAACTTGTCTGAGCCAGCGGGGGTCAGCCAGGATATAAGTTTCTGGATCGGGAAGATCGATCTCCAGCCGCAGTCCACGATCTTGAATTTGAAGGTAGGTGAGGGCGTGAACTTCGTCTAACACGTCTGCTAACCGCAGCGGCTGAATTTGCATTTCATAGGTGCCGTGCTGAACTTTGGCAATGCTGATTAGTTCATCCAGTAGGGCCAGCATTTTAGAGGCGGCTACTTGAGCTTGGGCGATCGCTTCTCGTTCTTCATCTGGGCTATCGCACAAATCGGAAAGAATAAGCTGATGCAGGCTGATGATGTTGTTGAGGGGCGATCGCAACTCATGGGAAGTCCGTGCCAAAAAACCCGCCTTAAACTGCCCCATCTCAACTGCCAGGTGATATGCCAGTTGAGTTTGCTGAAGCTGAGCCAGCAGGTCTTGCTCTCGCAGTTCTTTCCCTTGCGTATTATCCTCTGGCAACTTCATCCCCCATCCCTCATCCCTCATTCTTTCCTTCAGCCTACCTTGTCGTCAACACCTTCTGCCATGCCAGTTTTGCGGCTCCCGCAATTCCAGCCTTGTTGCCCAACTGAGCAGGTAAGAGCTGTAGCCCCGTGCGGGAACTGGGTAAAACTCGACGCTCAATTTCTGCCAGCGTTGCAGGAAAAAAGTACTCAGCACTAGCGCTGATGCCGCCGCCGATGATCACTACTTCCGGGGTGAGGACATAAATTAGGCTGGCTAGCCCTGCTCCCAGGTGGCGGCCGTAATCTTGCCAGAAGGCGATCGCTTCTGCATCTCCAGCTTTAGCTCTGCGTCCCAACTCATCTGGCTCTAGCCCTGTACGGCGACGAATTGCCTGAATCGAAGCGTACTGTTCCAGCGAGCCACGATTGCCGCTGTTACATTCCGGCCCATCCATGTTGAGCGTGACTAAGCCTAGTTCGCCAGCGGTACCGTGATGTCCGGTAAACAGTTTGCCATCCAGAATCACGGCTCCGCCAACGCCCGTTCCCAGCGTCAGCAGAATCAAGTTGCGAAAATAGCGCCCTGACCCCAGCCAAAACTCTCCCAGTCCAGCGCAGTTAGCATCGTTGGCGAGAATAGTTTGAATGCTAAGTTTTGATTCTAGCCAGTCTGCCAGGGGAATGTCGTGCCAGCCTTCCAGGTTAATCGCGACTCTGGCGATTCGCCCCTCGGCATCGGTCGGGCCGGGGGTGCCAACGCCGATCGCCCCACTTTGCCCCTGCGGATCGAGTTGGGCGATCGCATCTACCATTGCCGTCAGCACCAATTCTGGGTACGCAGGTTGTGGAGTTGGCACGCTCAGTGTTTGAAAACAGGTGCCATCCGCACCAAAGCGCCCCAATTTAATCGCTGAACCCCCCAGGTCAACACCAATAACCTGCTGACAAGAATGTTGGCGATCGGCAGCGCTCGGATTCCCCATGTTTTGAACTTCAATATTTCAGTACGGTGGATTGACTAAACCTTTCCTGACTGCCAATTATACGGGGGCGACGGTGGTTATTAATACTGAATTCAAAACGCAAGGCTGGGAGTTTTAGGTTTTTAATTCTTCTGTCCCCAATTTTCTCGCCGCAGCAGCGGATTCACCCATTCATTTAGCCCTTCACCAATTAGGGAAAGTCCTACAACCAGAAGCGTAAGAGCTAACCCAGGAAACAGGGCTGTCCACCAGATGCCAGTGGGTAAAGCATCCAATGCCTGACGTAGATCTGAACCCCAGTCGGGTGTGGGTTCGGGTAAGCCCAAACCGAGAAAGCCAAGACTGCCGAGGGTAAGAACGGCATCAGCGGCATTCATCGTAAACAGGACGGGAACGCTCTGGATCACGTTAAAGAACAGGTAGCGAGATAGCACCGTCCAAGTTGAGGCTCCCATAGCCTGCGCTGCTTCTACGAAAACTTCGGTTTTGACGCTGACAGTGTGGTTGCGAACAACGCGATAGTAAAGCGGCACATAGGCAATACTGATGGCGATCGCCGCATTCAACACGCCCCGCCCGACGATAAATGCTAGCGTCACCGAAAGCAACAGCCCGGGCAGGGTGTAGATAGTGTCCATTAGAAACACCAGTATCCGATCGAGCTTGCCGCCCAGGTAGCCGCTGAGCATTCCCAGAGGAACCCCGATCGCCAGGCTCAGCGCTGTTGCCAGAACCACCACCAGTATTGCTGACTGTGCCCCAAACAGCACCCGCGAAAAAACGTCGTAACCTTGACGACTGGTGCCAAACCAATATTCTGCTGAAGGGGGTTGATGCAGCGGGTTGGTGAGCGTTTCAGTTGGGTTTCGTAGCCAACCCCAAGCTTCCATTAGGGGGGTAAAAAGTGCGACCAGCAGAAACAGCAGGGTAATGAAGATGCCAACCCACATCATTTGAACGGAAAGGTTAGGGT
>Ga0224723_1000863_pt1 | contig 19790 bp, 14 predicted proteins | sample Balambano_FR2_Me_FD_161647 | JGI IMG/M metagenome (GOLD analysis project Ga0224723, IMG submission 161647) | Freshwater sediment microbial communities from Lake Towuti, South Sulawesi, Indonesia - Balambano_FR2_MetaG | ecosystem: Environmental > Aquatic > Freshwater > Lake > Sediment | place...
ATTGAACTGTTGTATTCACTTGGTTCTGGCTCAAGCGAAAGAGCGTTCATCATGGTCATGCATTGCTCAAGGGACAAATGAGCCACGATCGCTGGATTTCTGCTTTAATAACCTACTGCATTCCTTTCATCAAACTTTGTAGATTCTGCAACAGATGATCGAGCGTATAGGGCTTTGGTAGAAATGCGCTGGCTCCTGCGGTGAGGGCAGACTCTCGATTGCTAGATAACCCACTCATCGCAAGAATCTTGACCTTTGGATTCATTTGCTTCAGGTGTTGAATCAGAGCAATGCCGTCCATATCAGGCATCATGATATCCAGAATGACCGATCGAATTTCATGTTGATGTTGCGCAAATAGCTCGATCGCCGCTACTCCGCTATCGGTGGATAACACCGTATAGTCGTACTTCTCCAGCAGCGATTGGGTGGCGCGCTGCACCGCAAGATCGTCATCAACGATTAAGATCAGTTCTCCATGTCCCTGGAAGGGGTCTTCGGGAAATTGGGTGCGGCTTGAGACTGCCTCGATCGCGGGGAGATACACCCTGACCTGCGTTCCCTGTCCAACTTCGCTGAAGACCTGTAAAAAGCCACCGTAGTTTTTGACAATTCCCAGCACCGTTGCCAATCCCAATCCTGTTCCCTGACCCAGTGGTTTGGTGGTAAAGAAAGGATCGAAAATGCGATCGCGCACGTCCAGCGAAATTCCAGTTCCGGTATCGGCAATCGTAATCACAATATAGTTGCCCACTTGAGCATCCAGATTGAGTTCTATGAAGGCGCGATCGACAAAACAGGGTTCCACCGAGAGCGAAAGTACGCCTCCATCAGGCATGGCATCACGAGCATTGACACAAAGATTCATCAAAACCTGATGCAGATAGGTGGAATCGGCGGAGATGACTGCCTGCGATCGATCACAAAGATGCTGACGGATCTCGATCGATTTAGGAAAGGTTTGGCAAATCACATCAATCACTTCCTGCACCACGAAAACAACCTGAACTGGAGTCCGTTCTCCGTCGGTGCCGCGCGTGAACGTCAGGATTTGTTTGATCATGGTTGCGCCGCGTTTAGCGCTATCTTCGAGAATTTGCAGCATTTCCTGCGATCGCTGATCCAGTTTTGTTCCCTGAATCCGCAGCAGTTGAGAAAGGGTCAGAATGGGAGTCAGAACGTTATTCAAATCGTGAGCAATGCCGCTTGCGAGGGTTCCCAGGCTCTCCAGTCGCTGAGCGCGATAAAACTGCGTTTCCAGGTGCTTTTTCTCCGTGATATCGGTAGCAATTCCGACCACGCGATAGACCTTCCCAGAGGCATCTGAAATCGGAAATCCGCGATCGCGAATCCAGCGGACTGTTCCATCGGGGCGAAGAATGCGATATTCCTCGTCATACCGACCTGCTGAAGCGCGTTCCAGGTAGCTCGCTTGAATACGCTGCTGATCCTCTGGATGCATCGTCTCCAGCCAGTTTTGAGAGCTGGCATACAGGCTTTCGCACGATCGCCCCCAGATCTGCTCATAAGCCGGACTGACATAAAGAACCCGGTTTGCTTCCAGATCAGTGATCCAAAACACGCTTTCGATCACGTTTTCTGCAAGCTGACGAAACCGCTCTTCGCTTTCTCGCAGCGCCCGTTCTGCCTGATGCCGCTTTTGCCGTTCCTGTGCCTCTCGCAACTCTCGCTCGACCGCAGGCACCAACCGTGCCAGATTGCCTTTCGTAATAAAATCGTGCGCTCCCAGCTTCAGGGCAGCCACCGCAATTTCTTCGCTGATTGTGCCAGAGACGATAATAAAGGGTAGATCTTGCTGCTGCTGAAGCAGTTTCAGTGCCGCTGGTGCGCTAAATTCAGGCAGGGTATAGTCCGCGATCACGACATCCCAGGATTGGCGATCGAGCGCAGCCTGCATCTCCCCCGGTGTTTCAACCCGGACATACTCCAGGCTATAGCCGCCCCGCTGCAGCTCCCGCAGAATCAAGAGCATATCGTCTTCCGAGTCTTCCACAACCAGAACGCGCAGGTGAGGATTCATGGCGATCGCTGCTCCAGACGAGGTGGGGGTTCGTTCATCAGCAGCCAGTACATTCCCAGTTGCCGAATGGCTTCGGAGAATTGAAGAAAATCAACGGGTTTACGAATGTAGCTATTGCACCCTAAGCTGTAGCTGTTGAGCAGATCCTGTTCTTCGTTAGATGTGGTGAGAACCACGACGGGCAGTAATCGAGTGGCTTCGTTTTCCCGAATGCGGCGTAACACTTCCAGTCCATCAATTCGGGGCAGTTTGAGATCGAGCAAAACAACGGTCGGCTGGATATTAATCTCTCGATCGGCATACAAACCTGTGCCAAATAAATAATCCAGGGCTTCCACCCCATCATGGGCAACCACAATCTCATTGCCGACATGATGTCGTTTCAGGGCGCGAATGGCTAACGCTTCGTCATCAGGATTATCTTCTACTAAAAGAATTACTCTGCTATTTGCATTTCCACTCATTCCCCCGCTCATTCCCGAATTTCCTCTTCTAGTGTGAAATAAAACGTTGCCCCCTGCCCTAATGCTCCTTCCGCCCACACCCGACCGCCATGCCGATGGATGATGCGCTGAGTTGTGGCAAGCCCAATCCCATTGCCGGGAAATTCTTGCATTCCGTGCAGTCGTTGAAATGGTTTAAATAATTTATCAATAAATGTCATGTCAAAACCAACTCCGTCATCCCGGACAAAATAAACCGGAATTCCGTTCTCCTGAGGATTGGTTTCACTGGGATTAGTTTCACTGAGATTGGTTTCACTGGTGCGCTCTGCCCGCATCACCCCAAACTCAATCCTTGCCTGTGGATATCTGGAGGTAAATTTCCAGGCATTGTTCAACAGGTTGTCCAGCACTACTTGCAGCAGATGTCGATCGCCGTAGGCAACCAAATCTTTTTGAATTGCAAATTCGACCTGCCGTTCTGGGTAAGCCTGCTGAAGCTGAGTGCAAATGCGACTGGCGAGCTGGCTCAAATCCACAGACGCTTTCTGCATCTCGCTGCGGGTGACGCGGGCTAAGGTAAGGAGGTCATCAATCAGTTGCCCCATGCGCTGGGTGGCAGAGCGAATGCGCCGCAAGTAGTCCTGTCCATGGGTGTCGAGCTGTTCCAAGCAGTCTTCCAGCAACGCCTGACTGAAGCCATCAATGCTGCGAAGCGGTGCCCGTAGGTCGTGAGACACGGAATAGCTAAAGGCTTCGAGTTCTTTATTCACTGCCTTTAATTCAACGATCGCCTGCTGCAATCCCTGGTTGAGTTTGTGAGCGCGCTGCTCGGCTTGTTGCCGTTCGACCACTTCGGCTCGCAGTTCTGCCAGGAGTTCCGCCTGTTTGAGCGCAACCCCCAGATGACCGGCAATTTGCTGTACAAATTCGATTTCGGCTTCCTGCCACTGGCGCGAGACACGGCACTGATGGATACAAAGCAATCCCCACAAATGGCGACCCTGCAACAGCGGCACGACTAGATTTGCTCGCACCTGAAACTGAGCCAGAATCTGGATGTGGCAATCACTTAACCCGGCACTGTAGATATCAGCAACGTTCTGAACTCGCCCTTCCTGATAGTGAATGGCAAACTGATCGCCAAAGCAGTGATCGTGAATTCGCTGGGCGATCGCAGAAGGGAACGCTGGAGCAACAGATTCAGACACAAATTCGCCATCATTCCAACCAGAATCGGCGTAGAAGCGAAACATTCCAACGCGATCCGCAGCCAATAACTGCCGTACTTCCGCAGCCGTGGCTTGAAAGAGGGTTTGCAAATCGAGAGATTCCCTCAGACGAGTGACGACATGAAACAGCGTTTTCTGCTGTTCGACCTGGAGATGCGTCCGATCGATCTCTTGCTCCATCGGCTGCATGTGAGCAATCAACATCTGCTGAAGCTCCTCAAAGGCTGCATCATCCCGGCAGAGATCGCGGATTCGTGCTAATTGCTCCTGGTTCATGAATCAATCCTTCTCGCCCTGAAAGCTGAGTGTAATGATTTTTTATATTTTTACCAAAGGAGTAGAGCGTAAAAGGATAATAGCAAAAACATTTCGATTGCAGAAACTGAGCTTAATGGCTCTCTATATTTCCTGGAACTCTATATTTCCTGGGACTCGTTAGTCGATCGCCCCGCCACGGGACAGCATTTGCCCGCTGATCCAGAATTTAACCGGAGTTCTTTGTCTCAAGTCAAAAACGGCACATTGAATGTACTCACCCCCGATCTACAAAGGGCTTTAACGAGGGGATTTGACAATGACCGCTTTAACAATTGATTCACGTGATTCACGAGTCACGCCAAGCCGTCTTGCTTCCCGGTCTAATGGATCCAACATCCATCCGGGAAAATCAATGGATACAGCCTTTTTCAGGCTGATGGAGTACAAGAAATGGGGTGCAGGCGCACAGCCCCTGCGTGGGGAGAGGTTCCCCCACACCCCCTGTACCTTACCGGAGTGGAAAAAGCGATATGATTCGGACTCTCGCTTCTCGATGGTGCTACAGCAGTTGATATTCTGCCAGCGTGAAAGTATCGACTTGAATGGCAGCCTGACGAGCCGTTTCTGCAACGTGAATGAACTGGGCATCGATCGCAGAAATGATTTCAGCCTCAACAGCAGCATTCAGGAATTGATCGGAGACAGGTGAGTCAGAGGGACGAGCCGCCACCTGACCTTGACGAACGGCAGTCTTTAATGTCTTAGTCGCACTTTCTGCCTGAGTACAAAGCACAAATGCCTGTTCTAACCGTCCCAGCGCTTCATCTAGATGGGTGGGAAGATAAATTCCAGCAGTCAGGCGATCGCGTGCCAAACCAGGTTTCTGAATTTGCTGTGCAATCTGGCTTCCCAGACGATCGGAAGGAGACTGCCCCACCGGATTGAGCCGACAGCCCGTTAGCACCACGGCGCGAACAATTCCAGGAATCGGCAGGTTGCTCCAGATTGCTTCGATCGCCTGCTGAATTTGCGTCAGGCTGTATTGCAGCGACCAATCGACTAGAGGCAGGTCTTCGGTGCGTCCTTCTGCCTCAAAGCGTCGTAGCGTCGCAGCACTCAGGTACAGCCAGGAGGCGATGTCGGCGAAACGTCCGGTGATTTTTTCGTGACGCTTCAAACTGCCCCCATAGCAGAACAGTGCCAGGTCAGTCAGCAGGGCAAATTGAGCCGATGCCCAAACCAGTTTGCGGTAGTAGCGGGCAGCAGATCCGGGAATGGGAGAACGGGCGATCGCTCCTTGCGTGAGACTTAAAATCAACGTGCGAAAGAGATTTCGGCAAACAAAACCGAGATGCTGCCATAACAGGCGATCGAATGTTACGGAGTCATTTTCTTGAACGGCTTTGACTTCAGCATAAAGATAAGGATGGCAACGAATCACACCCTGACCAAAGATCATTAAAGTGCGCGTCAGAATATTCGATCCTTCAACGGTAATGGGAATCGGCATGGCGGTGTAAACGTTTGCCAGCAGGTTTCTCGGCCCCCGACAGATGCCCGCGCCGCCTAGAATATCCATGCCGTCATTGACCAACTTGCGAACAAGTTCCGTGAACTGATATTTGGCGATCGCCGACACCACCGACGGCTTTTCACCTTGATCGACGGCAGCGCAGGTATAAACGCGGGCAGCTTCCAGCAGATAAGTGATGCCTGCAATGCGAGCAAGCGGCTCTTCGATCCCCTCAAATCGTCCGATCGACAAGCCAAACTGCTGCCGCACGGTGGCGTGGGCACTGGTGACGCGGGTGACAAATTTAGCAATGCCCGTGCAGCTTGCAGGAAAACTGATGCCGCGTCCGGCTGCCAGCGTTTGCATCAGCATCTTCCAGCCCTGCCCCGCCTGCTCCACCCCACCGATGATTTGATCGACGGAAATAATCACGTTTTGTCCTTCGATCGGAGAGTTGTAGAAGGGAACGCCCATCGGGTCATGACGTTTGCCAAGCATCACGCCGGGTGCATCAGCAGCAACCAAGGCGCAGGTAATTCCCACATCAGTTCCTTTGCCCAGAAGGTTATCGGGATCGTGAAGCCTAAAGGCAAGTCCAATCAGCGTGGCGATCGCCCCCAGGGTAATGTACCGTTTGCAGAAATTTAATCGGATATAGCATTTGCCATCCTCGCCCCGAAACACCGTGCCCTGGGAGGTAATGCTAGCGGCATCGGAACCTGCGGTCGGTTCGGTCAGGGCAAAACAGGGAATTTCTTCGCCCCGTGCCAGTCGCGGCAGGTAGTAATCTTTCTGGGCAGCCGTGCCGTAGTTGAGCAGCAGTTTGGCGGGTCCGAGTGAGTTGGTCACGCCGACCGTGGCAGTGTAGATAAAAGAGCGGGAGGCAAGCTTCACCATAATCGTGCTGTAGGCAAGATTCGAGAAACCTAATCCTCCGTATTCTTGAGGAATCAGCATCCCCAGAAAGCCTTCTGCTTTGAGATAACGCCAGACCTCCGGCGGCAAATCTTTGCGACGATGAATCTCCCAATCGGTTGCCATGCGACAAACATTCTCGACTGGGCCATCGAGGAACGCCTGAAGTGCGGGGGTTGGCTCTGGATAAGGCTGATTCTGGATGCGCTGAAAGTTGGGTTGCCCAGAGAAAAACTCACCCTCAATCCAGACTGTGCCCGCATCGATCGCCGACCGTTCGGTTTCAGAGATTTGGGGGAGCAGATGCAGCAATCGCACTCTTTGCAAAATCGGTTTGCTAATCAAAGTCCGTCGTAACAGGGGAACGTTAAGAATAACCGTAACAACACCCCAAACAACCCATAGCCAGATGGGTGAAGCAACTGAAAAAAGAACAAGGCTGAGATAAAGCGACCACACCCAGAGCGGCACACCCCAATATCCCAGAATGAACAGAAAAAGGACAGAGGCGATGATGATTAATGGCAATGGCATCATAATTGTTTTTCCCTTAAATCAGAAATACGATCGGGACAAAACATTTGCGCTAAGATTCCCAGTTTTTGTAGGATGCGTCAGCGCAGCGTAACGCATGGTTTTTGTGCCCTCACGCCATCAAGTTCTCAAAAATCCCCGCAGCCCCCATGCCGCCGCCAACACACATCGTCACCAGCCCATAGCGCACGCCCCGCCGTTTCATTTCGTGCAGCAGCGTGGCAGTGAGTTTGGCTCCGGTGCAGCCCAGCGGATGTCCAAGGGCGATCGCCCCCCCATTGACATTGGTAATCTCTTCGTTTAAGCCGAGTTTGCGAATCACGGCGATCGATTGGGCAGCAAAAGCTTCGTTCAATTCAATCAAGCCAATGTCATCCAGAGTCAGTCCCACCTGTTCCAGGACTTTGGGAATCGCGGCGACGGGGCCCATGCCCATCACTTCGGGAGGAACCCCCGCAACGGCGAATCCGAGTAAGCGTCCCAGGGGTTTTAAGCCCAGCGCTTCCACCTTGCGCTGACTCATTAACAGCGTGGCGGCCGCCCCGTCGGACATTTGCGAGGCGTTGCCTGCTGTGACGCTGCCCTCAACCTTAAAAGCGGACGGCAGTTGAGCCAGAGCTTCCAGATTTGTATCGCGGCGCGGTCCCTCATCGGTGGACAACACGGTTTCGCTGGACTGCACCTGCCCCTCGTGGTACTGAGTGGTTTTGACAGTAATAGGAATCAGTTCGTCGTCGAACTTGCCGAATTGAGTGGCAGCAATTGCCCGCTGATGCGATCGCAGCGCAAAAGCATCCTGGTCAGAACGAGAAATATCATGCTGTTTTGCCACATTTTCAGCGGTCAACCCCATCGTGGTATAAACCTGAGGGGCATGGTCAATCAGTTCCGGGTTCGGCGCAATCAGGTGTCCCCCCATCGGAATTAGACTCATCGATTCCGCTCCTCCCGCAACGATCGCCTCTGCCTGTCCCATCGCGATTGATTGAGCGGCTAGGGCGATTGCCTGGAGTCCAGAGGCACAGAAACGGTTGACCGTCACGCCAGCGGCAGAATTGGGAAGTCCTGCGCGTTGGGCAATAATTCGTCCCAGGTTGAAGCCCTGCTCTGCTTCAGGAAAGGCACAGCCAAAAATCACATCTTCAATCTCGTTCGGCTCCACGCCTTCGACGGCATTCAGCGCCCCTTCCACGGCGATCGCACCCAGGTCATCCGATCGCATGTTTCGCAGCGTTCCGCGAGGGGCTTTGCCAACCGCAGTTCGGACACTGCTGACGATATAAGCTGTTTCCATCATCTTTGCTTCCTCTTTGTCATCATCAAGAATTGTTTGAAAGATTAGCGGCGTTGCTGAATGGTGACAGGAATGGTGTGCCTTTAGCTGCTCCATCGCCCCCTAAATCCCCCCAGAATTAAGGGGCTAGGGGGGCGAATTCACATCTCCATTCAGCAATGCCAGATTAATTTCTCAATGGCTTTTTCGTTCTGAGAATATGAGCAATCCGCTCTTGTGTTTTCGGTTGTGCGAGGAGCGGCAGAAAAGTTTCTCGCTCCAGCCGTAACAGATATTCTTCCGATACCAGCGTTGGTGCCGAAAGCATTCCTCCCGTCATCACATACGCCAACTTCTCAGCCAGATAGCGATCGTACTCACTCGCATATCCTGCCTGTTCAAACACATAGGCAGCATGATCCAGCATTGCCTGTCCCGAACGCCCTAAAACGAAAATGGCGGACTGTTTAGGAGGGGGCAGATAACTGATGCGATCGAGATGCTGGACTTCTGCTTTGGCAACGGCAAGGCGGCGATCGCCATTCATCACAATCCGAGCGGTGGGCGATAGGAATCCCAGTTCTTTTGCTTCTTCAGCACTGTTGGACACTTTAGCAGTGGCGATCGTCTCAAAGGCGTTGCGGAGGAAAGGCTGCACATGACCGGGAGTAGCGGTGGCTGCTCGTTCACTTGCCCGTGCCACCATGCGCATAATGCCGCCTGCACCGGGAATCAGCCCCACACTCAGTTCGACTAAGCCGATGTAGGTTTCAGCCGCAGCCACCACCTGAGGACAAGCCATCACGAGTTCACAGCCGCCCCCCAGCACTCGCCCCTGAATGGCAGCGACGATTGGCTTAGGCGCGTAGTGGAGCCGCTGCAGCGTGGACTGAAATTGTTCGATCAGGGGGGCGATCGCTGCCGGGTTTGACTGTGCCAGTATTGCGATTTCGGCTAAATTTGCGCCTCCCGAAAAATGTTCGCTTTCATTCCCAATCACGACTCCTTTCACGTTCTCGTTTGTTTCTAAAATTCGCAGCGTTTCGGTTAATCCCTCCATCACTTTAAAGCTCAACGTATTGCCTTTCGATCGAAACTCGTACAGCAAAACCCCATCATCCAGATCAATTAATCCCGCTTCCGCATTCTGCCAGACGACCCGTTCAGGATCGCTTCGCAGCACGGATAGATTGATCTCGTCGGCGGGCGCAGGGACTGGGACATATTGTCTGCCCGGTTGATAGACCTGTCTGTGTTGGGAAGGCGAAACCCGAATATCGACTGATGGTGTTTTTTCGAGCTGATAAAAGCGATCGCAGCGCGCTGCGGCGCTCGCGTAGCGGGCAAGCCGATCGCATCCCGCCTCTGACATTTGCAGAATCCACTCCGGAATCGGCTGCTCGGCTGCCTGCAAATCGATGAGAACTCGCTGAAAACCCAGCGCATCCCAGATTTCAAATACGCCCAGTTCCCAGCCAAATCCCCAGCGCATTGCCCGATCGATTTCCAGCGGACTATCGGCAATTTCGGGAATGCGGCGGGCACTATACGCCAGAATGCTCAAGATGGTTTGACGGAAGAAATCTCCCGCACGGCTGGAATCGCTATGCGAATCGTCATACAGTGCCCGCAGGCGATCGCGCAGATCAGGAATTTTGGCGATCGTTTCCAGGTTGTTCCCCAGGTTCAGCGGTTTGGCAGGTTCATACGCCAGCGTGACCGGGTTGAGGCAGAGAATTTGCGACTGCTGTTTTTTGTAGAATCCCTGCCCAGACTTCGCGCCCAGTGTGCCCGTAGCAACCAGTTTTCGCAGAATGTCGGGAACCTGAAAAATTTCGCGGCTTTCGTCGTCGGGAATGGCAGGGTAAAGATGTTCCAGAACGGCAAGCAGGGTGTCAAGTCCCACTAGGTCAGCGGTGCGGAAGGTGGCAGATTTGGGTCTGCCGATCAGGGTTCCGGTGAGCGTGTCAATCTCCTCGATCGTGTAACCTTGCTTTAACCAGGCTTGTAGCCCCAGCATCGTGACGTATAACCCGATCCGGTTAGCAATGAAATTGGGTGTATCTTTGGCATGGACGATCGCTTTCCCCAGATGCATTTCCGCAAACCACTGCACGCGCTCTATAACAGCCGGATCCGTATCAGCAGTGGGAATCAGCTCAAGCAATTTCAGGTAGCGGGGCGGATTGAAGAAATGAGTGCCGAGAAAGCGTTTACGGAAAGCGAGAGAGCAATGTTGGGCGATTACCCCAATCCTTAATCCGCTTGTGTTTGTAGAGACGATCGCATCCGGACGAATCACTTCCTCCAAGCGTTTCATCAACTGTTGCTTAATCTGCAGATCTTCGATCACTGCCTCAATTACCCAATCGACTTCGCCCAGGCGATGAAAGTGCTCTTCAAAGTTTCCCAGCATGATGCGTTGGGCTGTTTTTTCGGTAAAGCCGATCGGCGGTGAGAGTTTGAGTGCTTTCTTAAACAGCGCTTCAACCCGATCGTTTTTGTTCGCTTCCGATCCCGGCAGATCGAGCAGATGCACGGTTAACCCTGCATTTGCGAAGTGGGCTGCAATCTGGCTGCCCATAACTCCCGCACCCAAAACAGCGATCGTCTGAAAAGGTTGGAACATGAGTGAATGCCTCCTGTGCAATGAGGTGAGCATGGAGCGTCTAGCAAATGATCTAAATGATCTAGCGAATAATATTGAGCGACTGAGCATAAGTGGGACAGCTCACCGCAGGAGGAATCGGACAGGTGATTTCTGCAATCACGTCTGACATCTCCCGATCGGTCACTGCGATTTGTGTCAGCGAATCTTTTGGATTGCTCTCCTGATATAAATCGTTGCTCTCCAAAGCAAACGCGATCGCAATTTCATTTCGATTCCAGTTTGCATGTAACCAATCTTTCCCTAAGTTAGAGTACGGTGAGATTAGCCGAAATCGCTTGACGATCGCCCAATAAGGCAAATGACAATTCGCAGCGTCAACCACTGACTGATAAAGCGCCACTGTACAAGAATGCTGCAAAAGCGTTTCATCCTTCAGATTGAGCGATCGCAGGTGATTACACAGCGCAACCCAATCCGGCAGAATCAGGGCAGCACAATACTTCCGATTTGCACCGACCACCAGAGCTTGCGCGACAAGGGGCGATCGCATCAATCGGGCTTCAATGGGTTGAGGGGCGATATATTTGCCTGTCGAAAGCTTAAACAGCGGTTTTTTGATGCCAGTGATTTGCAGCAGTCCATCGGGGGTGAACTGCCCCAAATCGCCCGTGTGCAGCCATCCCTCCGCATCGATCAGTGCCAGGGTTGCCGCTGGATTTTTGTAATACCCCAGCGTGATGAACTCGCCCCGCACCAGAATTTCAGAGTCCGGCGCGATCGCCACTTTTGTTCCAGGGATAGGCGCACCCACCGTTCCGGCGCGATTATACTCAGCGCGGTTGACGCAAACAATTCCCGCCTGCGTCAGCCCATAGCCCTGTAGAACCGTCACTCCTGCTGCCGCAAACCCACGAACAAACTCTGCTTTCAGAGCAGCCCCGCCACAAAGAACGTATTTGATGCGTCCGCCAAACAGCGATCGCCACTGTGACAGCACCAAACGATCTGCCAGCCGCAGCAAAACCGCCTGGTGTCTGCCTAACTGCTGAGCCGAAGCCCTGGATTGCATCAGCTTGAGCGTCCAGGCGAAAACGCGCCGCTTCCACTTCGATTCAACCTGCTGTCCCCACTCCAGAAATTTGTTAAAGATTTTTTCTAGAAAAATGGGAACGGTTGCGAGAATGGTTGGTTGAACTTGTTTGAGATGCTTGAGGATCTGGTTTGGAGTAGAAAAGTAGATGCTGTGACCATAATACAGATGTCCGTAGAGCAGACAGCGAGCAAAGACGTGCGTTAACGGTAGAAAGGAAAGGACGGTTTCTTCTGCACCCCACTGCAAACCAGACAAACTGGCAAATGCAGCTAAAGCATTCCCTGCCAAATTGCGATGCGTCAGCATCACTCCCAACAGTTCACCGCTCTCAGAAGGAATGTAGATAATGGTCGCCAAATCCTGAGCAGACAGGGTGAGCGGTTCTAATTTCTGTTCCGCCTGTTCCTGTCCCCGGTTTTGCAATTCAGACAGCGAGAGAAGACAGCAGGAATGAGGCAGCGCGATCGCCCTCTGCTTGTCCAGATCAGCTTCAACTCCAGGAACAGACTCAACGATAATATATTGAAGCGCGGGCAATTGATCCAGATAGGGCACGAGCTGTTCGAGCCAATCCCACTGAGTGACCCAGAGCAGCCTGGCTTCACTGTGCTGGAGAATAAAGATAATGTTTTCGAGCGTTTGGGTCAGATCAATCGGGACATTGACCAAGCCTGCTATTAAGCTTCCCAGGTCTGCGATCGCAAAACTCGTATCATTTCGCGTCAGCAGTGCAATTCGATCGCCCGGTTTCAATTCCAGATTTAACAATCCCTGCGCGATAGTCCGGCATTGCTCCCGAAAAGCATGATTTGAGAACGACTGCCACCCTGTAAAACTGGGTTGATTCAGTGCTGTGGCATTGGGTGTGCGATCGCAGGCAGCATCCAGCAGAGCAGGTAGCGTGGTGTGTGCTGTGTCTGGTGTTTTAGGAGTGTCTGGTGTTTTGGGAATGGTTGCAATCCGCGATCGAAGAGATTTTGTCCACGGCATTGTTTTTCCAGAAGAAACAATTTCTTCTCCTCCATAGCGTATTTAGATTGATTTTTGAGCGTTGCTGAATCGGGATAAGAACGGTGCAAATTGAGCTTCTGCATTGCCCCTCAATCCCCGCTCGTCGGATGCCGCACTGAAAGTGCGAGGTTGGGGGCCTTTGTTGGGGGGCGAAGCATTCGGCAGGAGAACAGTGGCACCCCTCATCAAGGATGCTCGACTGCTTCGCCCGGACATCAGAGAAGGCATCCTGTTCAATTGCCGGTCTAATAATTGACCAACCCAAAATCAAAAGGCTGGCAGTATTTTGCTTGATCAAGATGCTGATCAAGCCAGGTTTTGAGATCGGAGAAAATCTCTTCATAATCGTTATCGATGTATAAATCGTGATAGTTCCCTTCATATTCACGATGTTCTTTATCGGAATAAATCACCTGTTGAAAGAATGCCCGGCTTCCTTCAGGGAGCGTGATGCGATCGCTGCTGCCGTGCATAATCAGGAGCGGAATTTTTAGTTCGGAGGCGTGGGCGTGAATCCACTGCACCGTTTTGAAAAACTCCGTTGCCAGCCGCGCACTCCCATATTCGTGGCGCAGCGGATCCTGAGTATAGGCAGCGATCGCCTTTGCATCACGCGAGCCAAACTCGTTACGAATTCCCAGTTTGAGGCTGAAGCGCGGCACGGTTCTAGACAACATCCGCCCCAGCACCAGTTTTGTGCGAGCAATATTGATTTTGCTGAGTGCAGGTGCGGTGAGAATGAGTCCCTGAATTTCGTCGGGCGATCGCAACGCATAGTCCAGGGCGATCGTTCCACCCAGGCTGTGTCCCCAGACGATTAAGGGACAGCAGGTGCGCTGCGATCGAATATACTGCAAGAACGCACGCAGGTCTTCACGAAACTCCTTCCAGCGGTTGATATGCCCTCGTTGTCCGGGCGATCGTCCATGTCCCCGCAGATCAAAGGCATACACCTCATAGCCCTGGGGAACCAGGTACTCAACCACGTTTTGAAAAACACTGCTATGTCCTCCCAGCCCATGCACCAGGACAATCATCGCCTGGCTCGGTTGCATGGGTAGCCAACTTTGATAATAAAGCTGACATCCTCGAAATCCTTTTACGCTTCCCTCTGTATGTTTCATAGAGTGCTTCATAGAATTCTCTCCAACAGGTGATTATCGTTCTCGACACTGTTTAGAACTCAGATCATTTGCTGTAGATGAACACCTAAACGGTTTACGACTGAATCGTATGACGTTCAAGAGAGAGCCGGATTGATTTAGAAGACAATGCTGGAGTAAACCTGTCGTGCATTTGTTGAAACACAGGTTCACTATTACGACCTCGACTCGTAATGAAAGCGGTTTTCAGATTAACGATGCTGTTTTGCTAACGGCAGAGAAGTTGAGGTCTTTACCTCAGTCAAAACAATATTGGTTCTGACTTTATCAACTCCTGGAATTTGGGTGATGGTTTCACTGATAAGCTGTTCCAGGCGTTGACGATCGGGGGCGATCACTTTGAGCAGGTAGTCAAATTCTCCTGTCAAATGATGACACTCCAGCACTTCTGGTAGCCCCTGCACCCGCTCACAAAACTGTCCCACACACTCCGGCTGATGATGAGCAAGCGTGATCTGAGCAAAACAAAGCAGATCAAATCCCAGTGCTTCGCGGTTGACCAGGGTGACGTAGCGATCGATAAACCCATTGTCTTCCAGCTTTTTGAGCCGCTTTTGCAGCCCTGGGGCGGTGAGTTGTAGCTGGCGCGCAAGTTCGGCATTACTCATTCTGCTGTTTTCTTGAAGAAGCTGCAGCAGTAGCCGATCGCGCTCGTCGAGCTGCTGGGATTGTCCGGCTTGTTTACTCGTGTTTTGTCTGCCTAGATTTTGTTTGTCTGTGTTCTGTTTGTCTGTGTTCTGTTTGTCTGTGTTCTGTTTAACGGCAATTTCTTCACCGTTGATTTGTTTGTCTGTATTTTGCTTACCTGTATTTTGCTTACCTGTATTTTGCTTGTTTACGTTTTGGTTATTCGTCGTCTTGTTAGTCGTCTGCTTATCCGTGGGTTTGACCCCAGAGAGCCTCTTCTTCAAGTCTCCCCCTCCGGTTTCAGCTAATTGTTATATTTGTAATTTAGTAAATTCTTCCGAATCAAGTCAAGAATTTGAGTTAATTTTTAACACTCTGAACCCAGCAAAAAAGAGATTTATGAACTGAATAAAGCGATCGAGTTAATAAACGAAACTTGTGTTTGAAAATCCTTCCTGGTACAGATGCAAATGTGCAGATGCATGTGCGAGCGGGTAGCAATTGCTTGCCTGTCTGCGCCGGACTTGATTCAGGCGTTGGGAAGAGGATTGCCTGAACACTGAGACTACTGCTAGACGATGCTTTCAAGGCTTTGGGGCAGGAGGAGCATGTAACCTTTGTTTCTTCGCTCTGCCCGTCTGCAGTAAACCTACTGAAGACATTAGCTTACTGCGTTCCCCTTTGGTTTACAATTTCTTTAAGTCTTCTTTACACAAAATCCTTCTAGGCTTTGTATAATCTTTGTAAAGATTCTCCTGAGCTTTACGTAATATTACTGGATACCTTACCATGCAGCGTGCTTTATTCGTTGGTTACACAAACGATAGTATAGTCACGGCTCAGCAGGATCCCTTCCTCTATTACAAGCGTGCGTTAAAACAAGAGCTGGATCTGTCGGTTTCTATTCGCAATGTTTCATCCTTTACCGAAGCGGTGATTCTCTGTCTGGGCGAGCGGTCAGATATTTTCTTCCTGATGCCAGACTGGCGAGAACAACCCGAAGTTGTTGAAGCACGCATCCAGAATCTTCGTCAGCAGAGACCTCACGCGAAGCTATTTTTTGTTGACCCGTTTGCTCAGGCTGGCAGTCGCTTTTTGGGCGTGTTGCCCTACGTAGACGGGTTCGTTAAGCGACAGAGATATCAGGACTTGTCTTTATATTCTCAGGACATGCAGGGTGGCTCACTCCTCACACAATACTTGGCACAACAGCAGCATTACGAGCTAGGAAACTGGCATGTGGGATCGGCAGCACCACGGGAGTATGAATCCAGAATCAGGACAGGGTGGAGCTTAGGCACATCCAAATCTTTTAAAAAAATCCTCCATCGCCCTCAATGGCTCTCTTGGCTTCAACCGAAAACCGTTGATGTTTTCTGCCGTATGTCCCTCAGCCAGGAGAAAGATAGCTGGTATTACAAGTACCGCTTATCGGCATTGAATGCCCTGGACCCGCTGCGCTCTGATTATCGCGTTGCAAGCAATGGTGGCAGCGATAGAAGTAAAGAAGTCTCTAAACGCCAGTATTTCCGCGAACTTCAGCAAAGCCGGATTGTTTTTAGCCCTTTTGGCTGGGGAGAAACCTGCTGGCGAGATTTTGAAGCCGTTTGCTATAACTGCTTGCTGCTCAAACCCTCAATGGAACATCTCGTTGTCGAACCGAACCTGTTTATTCCCGGAGAAACCTATGTGCCGATCGCCTGGGATTTTTCTGATCTGGAGAAACAGTGTCGCTATTATTTAGAAAACCCGGAAGCTGCGGAACGAATTGTCCAGAATGCGCGAGAAGCTTACCTGAACTACTTCAAGACCAAGTCGTTTGTGACTCAGATCAAACAGCTCATTCAGGAATCTTCTGGAAAGACTTCGCTGGAAGATCAGGTTACAACGCTGCCCTAAGACTGCTATTTCAGCCAGAAGTCAACTCTTCTTGGCTGGGAACGACTGACCCGGCGATCGATTCTTTAGAGAGTTAGCCTGACGACTCAGAACTGACAGCAGAATTGGCAGCAGAATTGGCAGTAGTTAAGCGGTGCAGTTGCCATCCCTGGATTTTGCAGGGGTTGAGAATAGATGCAGCCTGATTTAGTTCATCCTCTGTGCCCTCCACAATCATCATGTACTGGTTGCAGCTTAATTGCTCACGATAGAAACGCAACTGCAGAGCGGGAAGCTCCAAGTTTGCATTCTCAAGACGATCGCACAAATTTACTTCTGCAAACTGATCCTGGCGGCGAAAATGATGAGCAATTAATGTGATCTGGTGCAGCGGAAAACTAACACTCCTGAGACTCGTGACTGCATATTCTGCATCAGACAAACTAGAGAAGAAGCCAACCCCGCAGCGCCGATACAGGTTTTCTGATGGATGAGTAGATAGATGAGTAGAACGAATCATCCTGAACCTCCTTGGCAATCCTTAAACATACCGAGAGGAATAACAGAAACGAAGGACTGCCGCAGAGACAGCCCTTTCATTGCTTACAAATTTGTGGGCAATGTCACCCGGTTAAATGCGGTTGCGATCGCGTTTGTTAGATCCTTCATCAATCACAGCTTGACCCTGATTATCCAGATCCAGTTCTTCTCGACGAATCGTGTCCTCTGCCTGAACAGTTTCGCGATCGACTTCCTTGCGAACTTTGACCTCTTCACGCAAAACGACTTCTTTGCGAATATCCGGGGTTTCCTCATAGACTTCAAGTCGCGCGACTTGCCCCTGGTCAAATGTGGCTTCACCGGGCGCAACGGGTCTACCCGCATCCGCAGGCGTATTTCGTTCAATCACCACCCGTTCTTTTTCGATCGGAACCTGCACCTGTGCCCGCTCAGTTTCAACGTGCTTGCCGATAATTACTTCACCCGTTTTTTGCCGTTGCTTGTTGGCAACCAGGCGTTCCTCATACAATCTCAGATTTTGATGGTCTCGATCGTTCATACCATACAGTGCCGAGTCCTGCTCATAGCGATAGCTTTGCCGATCGTAGAGGTTCGCTGTTGCTGCTTGCTCGATTCCCTGGTTCGTAGACAGGGGACGGTAAGTGTTTCTGACCTGTTCTTCGTATTCGTAATCGATCGCATTTTCTCCGGTAAATTCGGGCAGGGCTTCGACCTGAGTACGCGATAAACCATCCACAAACACTCGCTTCGCACTGTGATCAATTCGTGCTTGACCAATGGGCAATAACACCTTCTTGCCAAAAATCCAAGCACCCGTATTAATGAGCAGGTAGCGGAAGCGTCCTTCATCGTCTACCAGCAAATCATCGACTGCCCCCACTTTTTCGTCACCGCTATAGAGGGGAAAACCCACAATATCTTGGTTATCAAAATGAGTGCGATAGTCCGGATCGAAATCTTTGATGCGATGAAATGCCATAAAGCATCCTCCTCAATTAGGTAAGTAATCAGGTAAGTAATCAGGTAAGCAGAAATGACGTAAGCAGATGTAAGCAACACAAACTAGAACAGCTCTAAGAGGATGTTTTTAAAGCCTTAGCTGTGACCCGAACCGCCCTCCTCGCACCTTTCAAACACCCTCTAACGGTTACGATCGTTCAGCCGCTAACAGATCTAAGTAGTTCAATGGTTTCAGTCAAGTTGCCCCTCACTCCAGGAAGCCCACCAGCGCTTTAAACGGGAGAAAACCAAGCCAGGATATCTTTGCGTAACCGTTGTTTGCTGATCTGTTCCAACCCTATCAGCACCCGAACGACTTCACCCTCTATCTGTTGTAATATCTCGCAGAAAAGCAGAAATATCTGGGCAGACCTAGGCAATTTTTATACTTCTATCAAAAAATATCTTGTGAAAACTGATCCTTACGCGCTATTCAGCCAGTTCTCTAGCAATATCCATTAGCTTATCAATAATCTTCTGATTCTTATCGTTTCGTGTGCCGTAGAGTCGTGCTGAAAACACTGTAATAATTTCTAGAATATCTTCAGCGATATCATCTTCAAAATCTTCCATTGAATTAATATTCATAATCACCACTTCGGTCTGAAAGTTTTCACACAGCGCAAATACTAAATCAACCCCAAATCGCAGCAGTCGATCGCGGTTGGTCATCACTAATCGCTCAACATCGCCATCGCAAATCCGCTGAATGAGCCGCCGCAATCCGCTTTTGTGGTAGTTAACTCCAGAACCAAGATCCTGAACGAGTTCAAAGTCCCAACCGTGCTTATCACAAAACGATTGAAGATGATTAACCTGTTCTTTCAGGTCTTTTTTCTGACTCGGATGGGACACTCTCGCGTAAGCCAGGGTAACGCGATCGGAACTCCGTTTGTGAGGAATTAATTCTCGCAGTTGAGCCAGATCATATCTACGATGTCCTGACGGGGTTCGCTCAACCGTAATCTTTCCCGCTGCTTCCCAACGTCGCAGAGTATCACGGGAAACGCCTAATTCTGATGCCGCGCGACCAATTCCAATCTTCATGCCTTTTATTCTAGCAATTCTACTCGTATCCTATCGATCGCTAAAGTTGCATAGATTTGCATAGGTTAGAAACTGACCCTTAGCGGTATACCTTTCGATAGAGATGCGTTCATGGCGAAGCGCGAAGCTGTCGCAGCAAGTCGTACCCATTCTGTTGGATAATTGCATGGGTGATTGGGTAGTGCTCAAGATGTAATGTGCAAGAATCACCTGCAGTAATCCATTCCTCTGGCTACTTGCAACTAAATTTAATTCACGGTTTCCCCCTAAAGTACTCTATAGTTTCTTACTACAGAGGGAGCCATCGCATCTGAGCGAACAGGAAAATCATTTCAGGATTATCCTATTTTGGGCTGATGTAGATGGCTAATTTATTACGTTCAGAGAGATGCTACTAAAAATTAGCCAAACCTGAGAAGATTATGGCAATGCTAGAAGGCGCTCCGTGGTTGTTAGCCCATCGATCAATGCTGAAGCCAAATCAGCCAATGAAAGTTTCGCTGTACGGCAATGACTACGTTTTATGGCAGGACAGCAACGGAAAAATTAGCGCTTTGCCGAACGCTTGTCCGCACATGGGTGCAATGCTCTCCGAGGGGTGGTGTGTTGCCCGCTCAGACGGCAGCAGTG
>Ga0224723_1000864_pt1 | contig 19767 bp, 10 predicted proteins | sample Balambano_FR2_Me_FD_161647 | JGI IMG/M metagenome (GOLD analysis project Ga0224723, IMG submission 161647) | Freshwater sediment microbial communities from Lake Towuti, South Sulawesi, Indonesia - Balambano_FR2_MetaG | ecosystem: Environmental > Aquatic > Freshwater > Lake > Sediment | place...
TTATCAGAACTGCTGTTCATATTTCTTTATGCATAGAGCATTCCTACACTTACAAAAGTAACAAGCTGAGTAACTCGTGTCAACGTGAAATTTATTAAAAAAACAAGAAAAACTGAAAAGATAAAACTGAACTGCTTGGGGCTTTAGCAACTAAATCTAATGAGTTCGTAAGAAGGAGTACAAATCATCCTTGAGATAGAGATCGAGTTTTGAGGCGATCGTCTTATCGTTTCTTGACAAAGAGATTGAGAAGTTAATAAGTTAGCGTTTAACGAGTTGTTTGTTAACAGAAAGGTCGTAAATTTAAGAGCTATTTAAGCTGAAGTTTACTAATGGTTTATGTTAGGTAAAGTACCTGTGTCTACTGCTTCAAGCTATGAATCGGGAAAAGCTTTTGAGCAAGTTTGTCAAGATGTAGCGCAAGATTCAAATCTCGTTCAGTAGATACGCCATACTTGGAGCAAATAGTACAAGAGTAATACCGAATTAATTTAACGGCGGCATAGAATTGTATGATACGTTAGCGTAACGTACAGTGACCGAGGGCCTGAGGTGCGTTACGCTGCGCTAACACACCCTACATTCATGCAGCCTCACAGGAGGTTGCTAACGGCTGCTTGAGTGGAACGTTGCTTAAATGCGGAAATGAAAACGCATCTAGAAGAGCAACAGACGGAGTCTGCAAGCGAAGGCAAGCCAACTCGCAACCGCCGCAATGGGCACAGTAAAAAGACGATTAAAGGTGAGTTTGGAGAAGCCCCAATCGGTGTCCCACGCGACCGTAACGGTGAGTTTGAGCCGATCATCGTTAAGAAGGGACAGATCCGCTTTGACGGCTTTGACGACAAGATTTTGTCGCTGTATGCCAGGGGCATGAGTACTCGTGACATCCAAGCTCAACTTCAAGACCTCTATGGCGTAGAAGTCTCAGCAGGGCTGATCTCCAACGTCACTGATGCTGTCGAAGCGGGGCGTAAGATTTGGCAAAATCGAGTGCTTGACCCGTCTGAGCACTTGCTTTCCTCCTGCTGGTTCTGTCTGACTCGCTGCAGTGACCAAAACTCTCAAGAGTAAGCCCAAGGTATCGACTGTCAGAAATCGCTTGCGCCCTTTGATTTTCTTGCCCGCATCATCCCCCACAGACTCGTTCACCATCGCCGCACTTTTGACGCTTTGACTATCGCTCATCGCTTCTGATGGACTGGGATGGCGGTCTTGCTCGATTCTCGTCCACTCGCGCAGATGATCGTGAATGTTTAGCCAAGTTCCGTCTTTACGCCAGTTGCGAAAATTAGGTATAAACCGTCTGCCGAGCGGGGAAATCTCCGGGTAATGCTCGCCATCGAACTCCTTCCACCAAGAGGTAAAAAATGGCGTTGAGAATCTCCTACCTATCTACTTCCCGAGGGCGACCACCAGGTTTTGCCTCTGGAATCAGCTCACTTAAAAATTCGTACTGGGCTTGGCTCAGGTTACTGGGATAAGATTTACTCATCTAGCTCTCTCAGTGCTGTGTTCTACATATTTGCAGCTTACACTGAGTGAGCTTTTTTACAACTCATCCGACATTTAAAGCGTCCTCTTAGCTTTTGATTGTAGAATTGCGTCTTTAGATCAAGGCAATATCGAAGGAAACATTGATAGAAGTTCGATCGGAGAGCATGTCACTTTTGCAAATCTGCCCTCATCCCCCAACCCCTTCTCCCTCGATGGGCTACGGTGTCCCCATCAGTCGAGTCTGCTTCAGTTTCACGCTTTGCTGCCCCCCTACGTCCCAATTCGTGAGTTGCCGCGCTTTAAAGCGCGAGGGGGGACTTCCGAGCCGTTCAAAGTCCCCCCACCTCGCACTTCGAGTGCGGCAGCCTCCGAGTTGGGGATTGAGGGGGCTGAGGGGATTGCGAGGCATTAGTAGGGAGTTGGGTGTACACGGTAGCCCTCGATGGGAGAAGGAGAGTCGGATTGAAGTCCCTCTCCCCCAAAAATGGTGACAAGTGGGAGCGGGATTTAGGGTGAGGGCAACAAAGGTGACATGCTCCCGTTCGATCGTCCGTGGAACTGCCTTTCTAGTAATTCTCTTAAACTCATCTGGATTCAACCAATCTGAGGAAAACCATGAGCGATAATACAACTCCTGCCCCCAGTGCTTCTCGCTATGATCTGTTTGTGTTTGGCGATAGCCTTGCAGACATTGGCAGATTTTATCAGGCAACAGGTAGAACTATTCCCGCCAGCCCGCCCTATTTCGACGGACGATTCTCGAATGGGCCTGTCGCCGTTGAAACCCTGGCAGAGGAACTGGGACTGAACCTGACGCTGCACACTGATTTGGCAATCGGGGGCGCGCTCACTGGAGCGACTAATTTTTTCGATCGTCCTCCGGTGATTCAGTTTGGGGGGGTGCTGAGTCAGATTGCCAGTTTCAGGAGTCAGGCAGCAGCGCTTGGAGCGGGGGCAGAGGACTTGTATGTGATTTGGGCAGGCAGCAATGACTTCCTCAATCTGCCTGCAAATCCAACGCCTGAAATTATTAACGCTGCCATCACGTCTGCCGTTGGCAATATCGCCTCTGCTGTCTCCAGTCTGGCGCAGTCTGGGGCACAAAATATTGTGGTTGCCCAAACGCCGAACCTGGGTAGAGTTCCTCAGAGTTTAGAAGCAGGGTTGCTGCAGCCGCTGACTAACCTGAGCCTCGCCTTTAACAATGCCCTGGGAACCGCGCTCAATGCCCTGGAACCGACGCTGGGCAGCGCAAACGTTGTCTTGACGGATTTATTTCCGATTTCAGAAAGTATTGCTCAAAATCCAGCCGCCTTTGGATTCACAAACATTACTTCGGGCTATCTCGCCAGCGTCACGAATCCGGTTCCGGTTAATCCTTCAGCCGATCCAAATCAGTTCTTCTTTTGGGATCGCGTGCATCCCACCACACGGGCACACGGTTTCTTTGCCGATGTCTTTGAGCAGTCCATTATCTCTGGAATTACGGCAGACCTGCGGCGGGTTGGTACGTCTGAGAACAATACGGTTGTCGGCTTTAGCGGCAATGACACTGTAGTTGGGCTAGAAGGCAACGATCTGCTTAAAGGTCATTCAGGCAATGACATTCTGAATGGCGGAAAAGGCAATGATACGCTCATTGGGGGAACGGGCGATGATTCTCTGGCTGGGCTAGGCGGACGCGATCGGCTCATTGGAATCGATCCCACTTCTCCTTTTTTAGGACGCGGCGAGAAAGATGAACTGCGCGGCGGACTCGATCGCGATTTGTTTGTCCTGGGCGATGAGCAGGGTGCGTTCTACAATGATGGCGTAGATAACCAGCGCGGGATTCAGGACTATGGGCTGATTGTTGACCTGCGGCGCGGAGATCGTATTCAGCTTGCAGGCAGCCTCGAAGACTATGTAATTCGGCGGACGCCACAGACGCTCTCAACTGGTGTTGGTATTTATCTCAAGACCCCAGAGCAGCAGGAACTGATTGGGATTGTCTCGAATACGAACGATGTTGCTTTTGTGACGCGATCGATTCGCACAGTTGAGATTGCCGCTGCTCCGGTGGTTTAAGTGTCCAGGGTGTCCTTTAAATGCGTAATGCTTTAGCCCCGTAAAAATCACTGCCACAAAAACCACTGCCACAGCAGAAAGGTTGTCATTCCCAGGGCGATCGTCAGCAGGAGATTTTTGGTTCGGTAGCTTACCAGAGCTGCAACGATCGCCCCAACGAGACGCGCATTATTGAGAGTTAGCAGCAGGGCATCTCCGGTCGGCATCAGGACTGCCGGAACCACGATCGCCGTCAGCACTGCCGGAGGAATGTATCGCAGCAGGTCGGTGATCTGGGGGGAAAGGTGAAATCTTCCGCTGATGCCCAGCAGAAGATAGCGAATAGTGAACGTGATGCCTGCCATGCCCGCAATTAAATAAAACTCGTTCATGCTGATTTTTGAGTGCGAAGTTGTTCTACAGTGAATCCGGCAATGACACCAACCAGAGCTGCAACAAGCAAGCCAAGTTGATGCGGCAGGGAATGGGCAAGCAATGCAGTAATTCCTGCTGCCAGAACGGTAGCGAGCATAGGAACGGTGATGACGTAGGGAACGACCATGCCAATAAACGTCACCGACATTGCGAAATCAAGTCCCCATTGCGTTGCGTCGGGAAGCTGCTGCCCCAGCCAGATGCCGATCGCTGTCGAGAGTTGCCAGTTGGCATACATAAACAGGGCTGCGCCCAGGTAGTACCAGTGTTTGTAGGGCGATCGATCGGACTGGTTATAGCGGGCGATTGCCACTGCAAAAGATTCGTCGGTGAGCCAGAACCCGATTACCAATCGCCATCGCTGGGAAAGTCCTCTCATATGGGGCAGCAAACTGACGGCATACAGGATGTGGCGCAAGTTAACCACCAGCGTGGTGAGCAAAATCAGCGGCACGGGAGTTCCGGCTGCCAGTAAACCCAGCGAGATAAACTGTGCCGAGCCAGCAAACACAAAAGCAGACATTGCCAGCGCCCCGGCGATCGATAATCCGCTTTTAACTGCCAGTGTCCCGAATAAAATTCCGAAGGGCGTTGCGCCGACCACGAGCGGAAACATGGCTCGACTCCCAGCCCAAAACTCAGATTGGGGGGTGGGGCTGCCTGCGGAGACGGAAGTAGGGTGAACCATCCTAAACGGCGAACAACAACTGCCCTATTCTAAGAAAGTCGCTCTCCCCAAATCTTGGACATTTTTGCAGCCGCTGGCATATTGCTTGGGCGTGACGCCGACCAGCCGCTTGAAATGGCGATTCAGATGACTTTGATCGGCGAATCCGGTATCTACAGCCACTTGCACCAGGGGAACTCCCGATCGCAGCAGTGCCTTTGCATTCATCACACGGGTTTGCACCAGATAAACATGGGGCGGCAATCCAACATGCTTCCGAAACAGGCGCAGCAGCCGCAATGGTTTGAGCTGGACAAGCTGGGCAAGCTGTTCGAGGGTTACGCTGTGCATGTAGTGGGTCTTCAGGTAGTCCTGAACTCGCCGGACAAGCTGAACTTCGTCACCCAGGGGCGTGAGGCAAGGACGAACCTCGGCATGACTGGCAACGAGCTGGGCAAACAGCCACAGGAACCGCGACTCTCGCTCTAGAGCGGATGGTGAACACTCGATTGCCCGATGAAGCTGCCGCATCTGCATAGCCAACTGCGGAGCATGGATCACCGGATTGGGAAAGTAAGGCACTTCAGGCAATCGTCCCGCGAATTCTGCTGCCGCCTTTTGCATCAGGGAGGCATCAGGATAGAGCATTCGATAAGCCCAGCCTTCTGGGTTTGCGGCATGTCCGGTATGCACTTCTCCGGGATGAATAACAACAATGCTGCCAGCCGGAGCCTGATGCGTTGCTCCTCGGTAGGTAAATTCTTCAATGCCCTGTTCGATTACGCCGATCGCATACCCCTCATGGGTATGACGCGAGAAGCTGTGCGTTACATAGGTTGCCCGCAGCATCTCTAAGTTGTCCAGTGCAGGATCGCGCCAAAATTTTGCACTTTCCTGGGCGGTTTCCTGAAGCGATCGCGTCATCTTTTATCGGTGCATCGCGTGCATAGAACAGCTAACTTCAGCGTAGAGGATTTCGGCTGAGCTGTCTTGGATGTTTTTTCAGCCTGACTGTATCAGTTTTGTATCAGCTTTGTATCAGTTTTGTATCAGCGCAGACGCTGGCTATAGGCAGTCGCACCGAGGATTAAGCCTGCTCCAATTAGCCCTCGAATGCCAAACCCTTCTCCCAAAAACCAAAGCGAAAATATTGCCGCAAAAACAGGTTCCAGCGTGTAGAGCAGAGCAGCTTCATGTGCTGCAACCCAGCGCTGCGCGATCGCCTGTGTCCAGATTGGGAGCGCTGTCACCACCAGCCCCAGATAGAGCAGACTGCTGAATTGGCTCCCGATCGCTTCTATCGATCCCATCAACTCTGATACTGAAAAAATCAGCCCTAGCAATGCCGTGGTGATTAACTGCACCGCAACCAGCGGCAGGGTCGGGTGTCGGGGAGCAATCGCCTCCAGCAGCAGAATGTAAATCGCAACGCCAACGGCACAAACGATCGTCAAACTATCTCCCTGGCTTAACCCGCCTCCTTCCCAGGACATGACCCCAATCCCAACGACGGCGATCGCCGCAGCCCACAGCACTCTGCTCGATAAATGCTGACCCATGAGTCCTGCCAGCAGCGGAACCAGGATGACGTTCAAACTAATAATCACAGCAGATCGATTGGCAGAAATGGTTTCCAGACCGACAACCGCACAGGTGCATTCTGCAAAATAAACGCCTCCCAGCAGCATTCCATCGCGGATCAGAAGGCGATCGAGCTTGCGCAGCCAAGGGGCAACTGCGATGGCTGCAATACTAAAACGAACCGCCAGCAGAACACCTGGTGAAAGACTGCCCAGAATATGTTTGAGTACCGGAAAAGAGGTGCCCCAGATAACGGTGGTCAGAATTAATAGGAGAATGCCCCTGCGATGAGATAAGCGAAGCGTGAAGGTCATGACTGTATGAATGGATTGGTCACAGATAAATGAATCACGGAATGACTTTTGGAAAGGCAGTTCGCAAACTATCCCTGGAGTCAGGGTGAATGACTGACGAATTCTTGGCTATCCTCTAGGTTTACACAACCGCTCATCCCATGTTCTCTCTGTTTACCTTATTCGCTGATGGCTAAAAACATCAATCTGCTGCGCTAATAAGCATCCATCGATCGCATTCATGGATCCATTCACCGATCGCCGTCCTATGCTGTGGCTGGTTCTGCCATAATTCAAGCAGTTCTGGACTGAGCGATGGGACACAGTCGTCAAAATCAGTTAAAGCTCTCTCAACTGCACATGCTGATTGCCGTCGCCAATCACGGCAGCTTTAGAGAGGCAGCGCTCCAGCTTCAAATGTCGCAGTCTGCCATTAGTCACGCCATCTCGAGGCTTGAGGAAGATTTGGGCGTGAGTTTGTTTTCGCGTGGACGCTATGGTGCGATTCTGACTCCGGTGGGCGAACAGATTGTCGATCGCGCTCGCCAGATTTTGTACTTGATCGACGATATTGAGAAACAGGCAGATTTATCCAAAGGATTACGGGGCGGACAGGTGCGAATCTCTGCATTCCGGAGCGCAGCCACCCACATTCTTCCTGAAGCGATCGCTGAATTTTGTCGTCGCTATCTGGCAGTTGCCGTTCGGATTGCAGAATATGACGATCGCGATGATGTCGAAGATGATTTACGCGAAGGACGGGCGGATATTGGCATTACCTATCTTCCCACAGGCGAGGAGTTTGAAACCTGGGAGCTGATGCGAGATGAATTCGTGGTTTTGTTTCCAACTGACTTTCAGCCCTCAGGCGATCGGCTCACCTGGGAGGAACTTAGCACGTTTGGGTTGATTATGGCTCCCGATGGCGACGGCTGCGATGCAATGGTGTATGCTCATGGTGCAAAGCATGGTGTGACATTGAGTGCGACGTACCAGGTGCGATCGGATTCCACGATCGTCAATATGGTGGCAAAAGGGCTAGGAGCCGCCATCAGCCCTCGCTTGGCAGCGGAACCGATTCCCAGGGGCGTAAAGGTCTGCAGTCTGCCCGTACCGCTATTCCGGGTCATCAGTATTGCTGTCTTCAAAAAATCTCTCCTCACTCCGCCTGCCTTTGCGCTGCTGGATTTGCTGAAAAGCATGATGCTGGTAGCAGTTTGTGCTGTTTTCCAATAAAGCATTGCAATCAGATTTTCAGGCATTGCTGAATAGCGGGATGAATCATGCAGGAACAGGAACATCCCCGAACTTGAGATAGTGCAGTAGCAATCGCACTGAGTGCTTGAGCAGTTCTACGGACTTAGAATCGCACCAGGTCTTGGAATGTCGGCTTTGCGGTCATCCTAACCCCCACAAACACGGTTGTGCGCATCGTGTATGCAGCGAGCCAATCAGCTCAATGGGTTCATCAGGCTGACGTGCAAGCTGTTCAAACCGAGGAAGTCAGTGTGGATGAATTGTGGTCTTTTGTGCAAAAAAACAAAAGCAATGTTTTCCCGATGAATTAGAGGTTGGCGACGGCTGGATGGGGGTGAGCTTGGCTGAGACAACAGCAGCCCCACGAGCGGGGTTAGCAACTCGACCTTGGACTTGGCATTGCCTTCTAACCTATCCCACCATTATCTGACGCACAACCGGCTCGTCTGGGATCGCGATTTCTTAACAATTTGGACAACAAACTGCGGGCACTTCAGTGAGTTTTGACGTTCGCAGCAGCCGATGATGTCCTAATTCATCGCTCACTGGACTGGGAACAGCCAGATTTGCTCGCTCGATCGCCGATCGATCCGTCCTTGCTGCCAGTTGGTTAAACTGCGATCGCCTGTCTTCAGCAATCAGCGCATTCGTTGCCTGAGCGACTCGCGGCTGATCAAGCCCAGAAACATGATCAAAAATATTGGTAATTTGAGGCAGGGTTTCCACGACGATCACGCTGAGCGGCGCATCCTGCGGCAGTCCCAGGCTTGCCAGCAGTTGGGCAATTTCGCCATTGCTCCAGACGACTGTGCCAAATTTCTTGCCGTCTTTGTTTTTGGTGCTGAAATCAACGAGTTTCAGGCTGTTTGCAAAATTGGCGGCTTGCACTTCGTACTTGAAATTTCTGAAGACGATCGATCGCAACGTCTGCAACTGTTCATCGGTATACCGCTCAAGAACATTAATATTCTTCTCTGGTTCAACTTGAACGCGCCAATCGAGCTGGCGATCGTCCAGCAAAATATTGCGATAGTCCTGGTTGTCAGCTTGCTTCACCTGAGCATAGAGCAAGGCCCAGAGCTGCGTGCGGGGTGGGTCTGCCGTGACGTTTTTGCTTTCATGCACTGCAACTGCATAGGGAGCCGTGACCCAGAGTTTCTCCTCATCCCGGTTGGGCATACAGGTAAGGATTGGGGCAGGGTGCTGAACGCCCGTTACCCGCAGCCTTCTGCCAAACCGTCCCTGTGCCGTACTCCAGACCATTTCTCCCGTATCGGGATTTCTGAAATGCCCGACTCTGAATTCATAGGTAAAGAAGCCAAACATTTCGTCGGCGTTGGCGTGAAGTCCCGGCGGCAGCGGCATCAGGTAATGGCGATCGCTGGTGGTGCTTTTCTCCATCGGCTGCATGGCGTTTAAGCCTGCCAGATCGTTTGCTGCGCCAGGGGTGACAGCGCGAATAAATTCCGGATCGATCGGCAGTGCGGGTTCTTCGGGGGCGGCAAGCAGTTCGGGGTTATTGTTGCTAAGCAATTGATCTGGGGCATTCGCCAGAACTCGCGCAAAATAAATGTCGCTGGGATCGGCGATCGGCTCCGCAAATTCAATCCACAAATAGCGTCTGCGGTCTTCGGTGGTAGAATAGGTTTCGTTGCGAATATAGGGAGACATTGCAATTCCGGCAGAGACGATGCGCGGAACCTGGGCAGGCGGCGTGGTGATGGGTAGGGTCAGGGTCAGCAATTCGGGGGAAGTCTGCGGCTGAGCATGATCGGGTTTGAAGCGAACTTCGATCGAATAGCTCACCTCGATCGTGTCAGGAAAATCCGGTTCTCCTTCTGCGTCCGGTTTGTCTTTTTTCGGTTCAACGGCATCAATGAAAATCAAGCGTGAAGCCTGCCGCTGCGGATCGTCGAGCGATTCAAACGAAGCAGTACGCACCATTTCGATATCGCCGATGATTTCATTGGTTGAGACTGCGGTTTCGTCCTGGGTGAATTTTACGGTGCGTCGAATGACAAAGCTGCGATACTCCAGAGCATCCCACATCCAATCGCGATCGAGTTCCAGGCTGATGCAGCAGAGCCAGTGATGGCTTAGATCTCCTTTTGAGGCAAAGGTGAGTGAAGCATGATCCGGTGACAGCGTATGACGAATCCGACTGGAGCAGCCAAAGACGATTCGTTGACCTTTGGGTGCATTGAGCGTCAGTTTGTTGCTTTCGATATTGAGGCGATCGGCGAGCTGCTGTACATTGTCGCGCTGAGAACTGGTGCGGTTGCCCAGCAGCAAAGTCGTTAGTCTGCCATCGGGAGTCACCACGCCGTCGGACTGCATGAAAATTCCCTGGAGCGGCGGCACACCGGGCGTTTGAATCAGCAAGCTTGTTTCGTTTGCAGAAGGCTGATAGGCGATAACCTGCACAGGTTCTCCAAAGCGGTTATCCAATCGTTTATCGCTGGCATTCAGAAAGCCGTAATAGTTGGCGTTGTCTGCTTTTTCTTCACAGACTGCCCGCAGCGTCAATCGAACTGTTCGTGCAGTGGGCAAAACAAGTTCAATCAAATTATCAATATCGTCCGACAAGTTGAAATCATTAATCAAATCTACTTCGTTGCCCGTATGCAGAACAGGTACATCGCGGTAGTCGATCGGAATACTCAAAATTGATTCATAATCATCATCATTAGCAATTGCAGCAAAGAAGCGAGAAGTGGTGTAGAGATGCACATAGTCTTCTTTGCCTGATACACTGTCCCGTTTGTCTAATTTGAGAGAAGCAATCTCAACGGTGATTTCGATGCGATCGACATCCGGATCAGCGATTCCCAGTCCCACGCGATGTTCTGCATTCGCATTGGGATTCGTCGGATCGATCGTAATTCCCAGGTTGGATTGATCGATCAAACGCTGCACCGGATTAGCATATTTATCGGTATAAACGACAGCGGGATAGCCTAATTTGGGTCGCTGAATGGTGAGGGCGGAAATGGCAGTGGGCTGATCGCTGTTGACGATCGCGTTATCGTCGTTGCCCGTGGGCTGAAGTTCCAGAATGCGGGGCTGATTGGGGGAAATATATCGCTTAAATCGACAGCTTGCTGTATCAAAGGCGGTTTCGTTGACGGGGTTTGTGGCAACCGAGGGACCGCCGCCGCTCAGATCCCGCAGTCTGACTCGGAATTCATAGTTGCGTCCGTACCGCAGTTCAGTCGTGATTTCGCCCGGACGATAAATCTGGTTGAGCTGGTTCTTCGCGCCACCTTCGGTAACGCCTGTTCCCGTATTATTGATCGGGTCTTCGAGATCTTCTCGCACTGCCGCATTTGTCGTCTGGTAGATCAAGGCAGCATCCGGGTCGGGTAGAACCATGCTGTGTCCGCCCCAGTTAGCAAAATACATCGGCAGCCAGTAATTCGCGTCTCGTCGTCCATCCACCTGCACCGGATAAACCTGGTACGGCAACTCGCCTGCAAAATCACCCAGGACGATCGGATTGGTCGGGTCAAGCGGACTGCGCGTTAGCGTCAGGGGTTGTCTGCTCTGGACAACATTCAGTGACTCCCAGGGATTTTCCGGCTCGGCGGTTTCGCGCACGTCGATGCTGTAGCCGAACACCCCCAGCGGCGCGTCGAGGCGATCGCTCAATTCGCCAGACGGATCAAACGCCAACTGCCGGATATACCAAATCAGAATTTGTTCTGGAATCCAGAGCAGCCGCAGCCCGGAATCTTTCACCGGATGGGCACCGTCATTTTCTTCGACCAGCAAATCGCGATTCGGCGGCTGAGCGCAGTGAACGATTTTGGCAAAGCCATCGTCATATTCTGCCGACTCAATAAAGAGCTGATCGTAGTTGCCAGCGGGAACGGGGTCAGGATCGGTTGGTTGAGCCTTCGGCAGAACTGGAAACAGCAGCGGCGTGAACACCTGGCGAGATTGATCGGGGAGCAGTGCCGGAATGCGGGCGGCATATCGGCGAATAAAGGCGGAATCGGCATCGAGCTGCGATCGATAGTTGCTGTCCGGTGCTAAATCCACAGACAGCCAGCCGCCATCCGGGAAAAAACCTGGATCGATCGCCAGTTGCGTCTGATAAATCATTCCGGCGCGTTGAGCCAGTTGGGGTTGGCGCATTAGATAGGCAAACACCTTACCCCAGCTTACAGAATCAGAATCTCGCTGAAATCCTGGCACATTCTGTCTGTTGCGAATCGCACATTGATAGCTGTCGTCAGTGACGGCGTTGGGGTGACGGGGTGTTGTAAAGTGAACATCCTGACGATACGCCTTCGACAGATACATGCGAACGGTTTGCGCTTCCGATCGGGCTTCCTCCGGCTTGTATTTGTCCTCGATCGCCGCCAGATCAAGATTGCGATTGGTTGTATTGCGATTCACGATGTCCAGATGATTCGCAAGTGCCTCAAAAATTTCGCGCGGATTGGCTGGCGCAGCGACAGTCAAAGGCAAATTGGCGATCGGCGCAAGGCTGTGGGGAAACACGCTCAGTCCATCAAAAATGCTGGCAGTAAACAACAGCCGGGCATCTGCAAAGGCAACCGCATCGGGAATGGGTGGCTCCTGTTCGATCGCTGCTGCAAGGGGATTTTGATCGCGGGGTAAAACGACGATGTTAAGCGTCAAATTTTCACCATCAAAAAATTGTGGAAAAGTGAGGATAGAAAAGCGTTGATTCGGATTCATGATGCAATACTCGCAGGAAAATAAAGATGAACAGGAACGCAGTTGCAATAGAGCGGTTCAGGAACCCGCAATTTGCCTGCTCTCCTGCCAGGACGTGGAAAAACTAATGTTAATCACCAGGAAAATGCTGATATCCAAGCCGAACGTTACTTGACAGGCGAGATCGGTTCTCGAACCGCTGCCAATCTGCTTTTTAGAAACCGTTCCCTGCGCCTCGATCGTGATCGTGATTGCAACCAAGCCCGCCAACAGCTCGGCGTGTCCCTGGAACAGCATAAAGGCAGTGATGGAAAACTCGCCGCTTGCCGTGTAAATCTCGATTCCAACCACAAACAACACGCTGACGTTGCCAACGACAGGAATGCCAACGACAATCTGCGCCCCAAAGCCAAATTTCATCCGCAGCGAGGGACCGATTTTGGTGTCCGCCGCGATATCGAGATTCACCTGACCGATCGCATAAATCGTGGCAAACGAGAGCGACACGCACATCACCGACAATCGACCATAAAAGCCCAGCAGTCCGCCTGCACTTGGCAGCAACTCTTTGGCATCAGTGGTGACTTTCAGGGCAGCGTTAAAATAGGCTCCGATCGTTAATCCGGCTTCCAGCTTAAAGGGCGTGTTGGGATCGTTGTACACCGCATCCGGAACCGGGAACCGCAGCACCGGAATTTCTTTGGAGGCTTCAAACTTATATTCCCAGCTTCCCGCTTTGTTGCTCATCGCCAGTTTCAGCCCCTGCCCCAGTGCCCCGGCATAATCGCCGCCCTGGAGTTTTTGCAGGATTTCCAGAATGTCAATCACGGGCTGAAGCTCTTGAGAAAACACGATTTCCGGCTGAGGATAGGACGCTTCCGCCCCCTTTTTGGAATCCCAGCTTCCCCGAATCGTCATCAGGCGATCGATTCCGGCAAGATCGACAACCAGACCAATATTTCCCATCCGGCTCTTCCAGGTTTCAGCCACATCTGTCGCCAGAGAATCGATGTTGAAATCCAGATCGGCTTTCGTGGTGACATTACCGTCTGCGTCTTTCTGGTCGTATTCAATGTAGATCCGGAAATTGCCATCGCCAACATCGATCAATTCAAATTCGAGGTCTGGTAATTTGAAAGCATCTACTAGCTCTCGCTTTAATAATTGATAGCCCTGCTGTTTGGCAGAATCGATCGTCTCAGAAATATCGAGCAGTTCCCACACCTCCTGACCCAGATCCTGCAGGCTTCCTTTTGAGAAGGCATCGCCCAGTCCGTCTGCCGCTTCTTGAAGCGAAATTACATCTCCCAGAATATTTTCCGCGTTGCCAATATTGGGAAAGATCGACTTTGAATTAACAATGCGAAACGCATCTGCAAACAAGGGAGCGGTTTTGCTGAACAGCTTTTTCTGCCCGAACTGGAAAGCAGGTGTGAGAAACAGTGCCTTTTGCGTATCCGTGCTTTGTAAAAAACCATAGTTGAGCGTATCATCAACGGGCGATCGCAGGAGTTCTGTCGGATTCGCGATTCTTAGTAAAACTGATTCGATCGCCTGATCCAGTTTCTTGCCGCTGTCGTCAAACTCTAATTTTCCGGATCGAATCACGGGCACACTCAAATTAGCTGGAACCGGACTGACTTCGCCCGTATCGCGGTCGTGCTTTACCATGCTCCAGGAGCCGTCTTTAGGCAACAGCACGCTTCCCCGTCCCGACACTGCGAACACCGGCTCAGTGCCATTTGCCGCAAAAGAATTATTGAAATCAAAGCGATTCAGTCGCATTCGTTGACCGCTGTTCGCCAGGTTGATTTCGCAGTCGATCGGACCGCCGATCGTCCCTACTTGCAGCACCAGATCGCGCAGGGTTTCTTTAGAAATCGGCATGCCTCTGGGCGCGATCTGGACATAGCCGACAATTTTCTTCGCGGGAACGACGGGTTTATCGCTGCCTTTGATAGGTTTGATTTTGAACCCGGAAACCGCGTTTTCAATTTCGACATCCGCATCGAAATAAACGGGCTGAAATCTGAAGGCAAGCTGGTCGCCCGGAGCCGAATTCACCAGCAAACCCGCATCACTGACAACTGTGTCAGAAACAAGGTTGCCCTCGAAAACTGCAATTTCATCGGTTTCAATAATGTTCTGGACATTAAAAAGACCGTTGATGATGCCCGGATGAATTTCAAACGGAGAAGGCTGCTTGCATTTGGCAATACTTGTACCTTCCCGGATTTCGCAGACGCTTGTGTCAAAGCCACTGGGGGGGGACAGAGAATCAATATTCACGCTATACCGGAAATCGAATTCACCGCTGCTTTCAGCCTGCCAGCCGGAATCAAACCGATAGACATAGCCGCTGCTCACCCGAAACAGGGTGATCGTGCGAACAACCTGAATCGCCCAGGGATAAATAATGCTTTTAACCTGAATCACTTCATGGGCGCATCGCCCCACCATCACTTCAAACTTTGCCTGGCTGGTTTCGGCAGTTGCGGCATCAGGATTTAACCAGTTACTAAACGTGCTGGCTCCATAGCCGCTCAAATCAATTCGCGTCAGCGGCACGCCTCTTTGTCGAAGTAACTCCAGCGACGGTTGCAGCAAAAATTCGTTGTTAAGGATTTCCGTGACGCTGCGTCCCAGCGTACTGTCTTCTGTTCTTGCTCCGGTAAAATCCAGAATGTTATTAAGCTGCACTGTGCTGCCAACAAACATATCGCTCTGACCGCTGATCAGTGCTTCCCCAGCGTTGAGCTGAAGTTGCAGGCTGCCTTTCACATCGTTGGCAAAGGCTTCTGAGTTGCGGGTTAGCTCTGTGCCTCTGCGGGTCGAGGTCGCTCCGTTTTCGCTGGTGAACGTATACTGATTTTGCAGCAGTGCCAGAGCTTTCAAGCCAAACGGCAACGTCAGCAGCGACAGCGCGGCAAAGTTTTGGATTTCTTCTGCAAAGCTACTAATCAGATAATCAGTCAGAGGCAGCGGCGCGAGCGCAACGGTATCTTCGCCGTTGTTCAAAATCTGCATCGGTCCGCCGTCATCGGGATAATAGTTGTGGAATGCAGGCGGATCGCCTTCAACCTGCGGCGGCGTTAAATTCAACACGGGTTCCCACGAAATTTGCGGAACCGTGAAGACGCGAACGTTCTGTCCCGGACTGACGACCTCCAAGCCCTGCACCTGAATCGGGCTAGTCTGACTGCTGTTTGGCAGCGCAACATGGGTTGTGACCAGCCTGTCCGATCGCCCAAACACATTGAAACTGATGCCATACAAATCGGCATTCGTGCTGACATCCAGCAGCGCAAACAAATTCTGCTGCAATCGCCCTGTGACTTCATCCCATTGTCCTTCGTAGTCGGGCAGCGGTTTGGGCTGCGTGGAAACGGCTCTGGCTGCGGTGTTTGCTGGAGTTGCTGCGAGGTTCTGGGAGCGCGCGGTTGTAGATTGGCTACTGTGTACCGCGATCGCATTACTGATGGCATTATTTAGGTGAGATATCGGAGTGCCGGATTGGGTGGGAGTGAGTTCCGGGCGAGTTAACGAACTCGAAGCGGCGATCGTCCCTGAACCAGAAGGGTTTTCATTCTCATTCTGGTCTTCATCCTCAAAGGAAATTCCGCCAAATTGGTTGTTAAGCGGCGCGAAATGAAACGAGACTGCCACAGTATCTCCACTCGCTTCAGCAGGCTGCCACCGAATGCGACAAACCAGCCAGGCAGTAATTGCAGCGGCTTGCAACAAACCCGAAGCGGCAATGCGGTTTGAGCTTCCCTGACCCCGAATTTGCGCGATCAGCCGTCCCAGATTGGCAGCATAGGGGTCGGGCAGCGTGGGCAGATAGGCATATAGCCCAAAAGTCAGAAACAAAAAGCCATTGGTGACTTTGCGGTAATCGTCCGACAGTGATCCAAACAGCAAACAGCCGTTAACCTGAGACACCTTAAATAGGGCATTGGTCAACGCCAGGGCAAACTGTTCTGGAACGATCGGGTCTTGATTATTGAGCTGAGCATTGTCCTGAATCAGATTGTCGTCCAGCAGATAAATCAGCTTGTTGCTGGCATTCACACCAATCACCAGCAGCGAATTCAGCGATCGCACAGCAGGCGGTTCTCCGTTGACCTTTACGGGGCGATCGATTTGAAAATCGGCGTGGGTCAGCACCATCAACAGTTCGTTGCCGCTGGCGTTGGCGACATAGAAGAATGGCGTTGCCGCAGGAAAAGTTAGCTGAACCGGGATACTGAATTCATTCGATTCATGTCGCCACAAGTCCAGCGATTGATGAGCATGGGGATTGCCAGCAGCCAGATCTGCCAGAACAATTTGACCCGGACTGAGCAGAAAAGCAGGACTGTTGAGCCGAAAGCTGCCTTCGAGCCTCTGCCAGCGAGCGATCAGGGACTGATCGCTCTGAACCAGCATTTCGCCAATTCCACCCGCCTCAGTGGGCTGCGAAAGGTCGATCGCGGCAACGGGTAAAACCCAGGCAGACCGAATAATCGTCGCTGTACCGCTGATGCGATTAAACGTAGATTCACTGTTACTGATTTGAAGCTGCGGTTCCGATACCCGAAACGGAAATACAATTCGCTGAAGCTGGGGATCGTAGCTCGTTTGCGACTGACGATTCCACTCAAACTGAAGAGATTGCCCGTAGAGTTGTCCGCTGACATCGCCGATCGCATCGATCGTTCTTCCCTGCGCTGAAAACCGAAACGTGAACTGATTGGGCAGCGATAGCTGTAAATTTCGAGCATCGATGCCAAAAGGCGTTTCTGGATTAGCTTCAACAACCTCAGGCGAGTCTAATGTCAACCGAACTGCAATAACTGTGTTCGCTGAAACCGTCAATCGATTATTCTGATTTACCGGAGGATTACTGAAGACGATCGTTCCTCCCCGAATCGTCAGTCCTGTGTACGTGCCTGCAGGTGCAGTGGGCGCAAGAAACCGGGCATTCATCCAGAGACTGCCTTTGCTGAGATTGTAAGTGGTGGAAAGACTGATGGAGGGAGCGGCAAAAGTTTCTCTAGAATCTTCTCTGCGGATCTGAAATAGCAAAACAGGCTCATTGATTCCCTGAACATACAGCGCAACAAATTGACTAATCGGAAAGAAGTCATACCAAAACTGACGACCATCCTGATTTTTAAATGGACCGATCGAATGGCTCACTTTGGCTCCTGCTGCCCAGGCAGGCATCGAACCATACACCAGCGATTCACGAACGGGAACTTCGCGCACAAATACCCGAAATTCAGGTGAAAGTTCTGGATTCGTCAGTCGATTCTGTTCTAATCGATCGAGTGCATCTAATCGCTGTTTAGAAACGGCTTCTTTAAAGAACAAATCAGATTGCTCGATCGAAAAATTGCTATTAATCAGCAGTTTTCTATTCATTGATAAAGCAGCTCTACTCAAAGAGCGGTAAAGCAGCTCAAGATTACGCTCCTGCTCGTTAGAGTCAACGACTAAATGTCCAGTCAGTTGCAGCAGGGTTTCGCTGATAGTTAAGTTGTTCATATCGTCCTGTAGTGAATCGAGAATCTAATCTCATTGAGCAGGCTACCTGAAAGTCGATTGACCTTCGAGTTGCTTTATCGCATATTCAATTGTTAAAAAAAGCGACTTCTCGGATAAGCGGTTTCTGAGATGAAGCGATCGCAGTATCAGTGAGCTAGGGTGTGTTTTAAAGGCCTTGCCGCCCCCCAACTCCCCAACTTGTGAGTTGCCGCGCTCAAAGCGCGAGGGGGGACTTTGAACGGCTCGGAAGTCCCCCCACCTCGCACTTCGAATGCAGCATCCTACGAGTGGGGATTGAGGAAGCGATGCAGGACGTAACCCATCAATCACCTGAAGTTTTAAAACACGCCCTAATCTTAAAAGAATTGCCTGAGCTTGCCCATTCCCCTTAAGGGTACTTTTAAGGCTGTGCTGTAAAGAACTTCCGGATAAATCAATTTGAATTGTTCGAGTTCTTACAGCTTTTTTCACTCTGGTTAGGGACAGGGGGGTGGGGGCTTTGTCCCCACGCAGGGGCAGGGTTCCCTGCACCCCAATTTTTGGACTTCATTAGCCTGGAAAAGGCTGTATGTAGCGAAATAGAACTGTTATAGTGACGGATACAATCGGCTCAATTTATGATTACTCTGGGCAAGGACCAGGGTAACATTCTTGTGCCTCTTCATCCCAGCAGCCGACGGCTACTAACTTTCCATCTAACCAATATTCAACCTCTCCCTTCTTTGGTCCTGCGCCTGTATCTATCAGATCAAATTTACCGATCGAAGCTGTTACAGGGCGGTCAAGCGTTCGATTGATAATGAGTCCCATCTCATTGACACGACCCAGAATTTCTTCACGGAGCCTGATCATGCGTCTTTGATCCTCTGAGGACAATCGCACACCTTTAGTAGATTCATTGCATTTCATCATGGTATACCTCACTTTCAGATTCGATAGCATCAATATCTGTCCCGATCAAAGCATGATGTTTACTAAGTTAAAGACCGAGAATTGCCCGACTTGTGACTGATTTGTGACTCATCTATACTTCAATCAAACAATCAAGGCAGGATCGCTTCCACTCTGCTGATACAGCCTTTTTCAGGCTGATGGAGTACAAGAAATGGGGTGCAGGGAACCCTGCCCCTGCGTAGGGGCAAAGCCCCCACACCCCCTGTACCTTACTAGAGTGGAAAAAGCGATATCGCTCATTTCTAATAGCGAGCATTACCAAGGACTAACGTAATGGAAACCTTCAATGCCAGAACCGCCAGTTTTCGCAGCAAGTCACGCACACTTTGAGCATTGATGTAGGTCTCGTTGGTGTACCAAAACCAATGCGTGGGTGACAGCGTTGAGCGCACCGAGAACATCGAATCGTTGCCGACGACCTGAACCGGATTTCACAAACAACCGCTCAAAGCACCCCAGAAAGCCGAGGTAAGCCCCCAAAACAAAGTGCGCTGCATCGATGTGCAATTTCCCAGTGCGAGTACCCCAGACTTTAGGCGGTGCGCGTCGGGAGCATGTCACCTTTGTTGCCCTCACCCGAAATCCCGCTCCCACTTGTCACCATTTTTGGGGGAGAGGGACTTCAATCCGGCTCCCCTTCTCTCGCTCTGGGAGAAGGGGTTGGGGGATGAGGGCAGATTTGCAAAAGTGATATGCTCCCGTGCGCGTCAGGATCGACTGACAGCGATCGATATTGCCTCTTGGCTTGAAGCTGATATTCAACAAGCTCAAGGATAGGAGTTTCTCCAGCAATCCCAGACGATTTCAACGTTGCTCCCCACA
>Ga0224723_1000865_pt1 | contig 19767 bp, 15 predicted proteins | sample Balambano_FR2_Me_FD_161647 | JGI IMG/M metagenome (GOLD analysis project Ga0224723, IMG submission 161647) | Freshwater sediment microbial communities from Lake Towuti, South Sulawesi, Indonesia - Balambano_FR2_MetaG | ecosystem: Environmental > Aquatic > Freshwater > Lake > Sediment | place...
GTCGGCGGACGAGCGCGCGTCTGCACCTGCGCTGTATCGCGCGTTGCAGACGGCGGGAGCGGCATATGAAGCGGGAGAACGCGACCCCGATGCGCTGCGGGCGGCGGCGCTGGACGTGCTGGCGGGCAGCGGCGGCGCGGTCGAGTACGTGTCGCTCAACGACCCGCGCACACTCACCCCTATCACAACGCCGCAAGACACACCGCTGCTGCTGTCGCTGGTGGTGCGCTATGGCAAGACGCGGTTGCTCGATAACTGCCTGCTGCCGCTGGCGTTGAACAGCAGGGAGGGGTTGGGGATGTGGCTGGGGGGATGATACAGCCCTCATCCCAAACCCTTCTCCCACTCGTCGCTGAGAGAGAGGCTAACAGGCATAGAAGGCGTAGCGCGACGGGGGAGAAGGGCTTTGAACCCGACTCGCGTCCTCTGACTCCCCCTCGCCCCCGTCGCACAGTGCAGATTAGGCTGTGTACTGGTGTGGTGTGCGACGTGTGGGAGAGGGGGCAGGGGGGTGAGGGCTTCGCGCGTCCGCCATCCACTCACTAATAAGAGAGGGCAAGACGACAACCCCCGTCATAGTCCCCGTAATGAGGGGTATACCTGTTACGGTCGTCACAGCGGAAGAGATCCGTAAGGTTGTTGCTCCACGAACCGCCCCGCAGCACGCGGTATTCCGCATGACTATTAATATCGTGTGTATTGTGGTTATAATCTGTCACACACCATTCCCCGACATTTCCTGCCATATCCACGACCTTGAACGGGCTGTCGCCTTTGCCCTCGTACTGGCGCACGGGCGTCGTCACATTGCTGTCGCACGGTTTGACCGAGTTGTTACATTTCTTGCAATCCCAGTTGTTGCCCCAGGGATACGCTCTGCCATCATCGCCCTGCGCGGCATACTGCCACTGCTCGTCCGTCGGCAGCATGATCGACTCGCCCGTCGTTTCACTGAGCCACAGGCAGAACGCAACCGCTTCATACCATGATACCCCAACCACAGGCTTCTCGGCACCATTCCACTGCTTGTCGCGCCAGTAACGTGGCTCCGTCCATTTCTCCTTCTCTCGTTGCCCCCATCCCGCTTCCGTCCACCAGCGCGGCTCGTCATAGCCGCCCGCATCAACAAACAGCTTGAACTGCGCATTGGTGACCGGGTACTTGCTGATCTGATAGGGCGCGCCTGTCCACTTCTTGCCGATGGTGCCGGGGATATCGATCCAGGCGAATGGGGCGGGCATCAGCTTGCTGCTTGGCGTCAGGATGCGTTGGACTGGTTTGGGGCGGGCATCAGCCGCCAGATCATCAGGATCATACTCTGGGAAGACAGTCCAGAACTTTTGCAGCGCTTTCCAGACGGTCTCGCTGTCGGCGTAGCTGGCGATCGTGTGCAGGCGGTTGTAGTGCCGCTCACGTTCCGCAAGCCACGCCTGCTGTTCACGGGTGCGGTTCTCCGCCTCGATGGCGTCCTGGATACGCTGCTCCAGCACATCAGGGTCAAATGGTGACGGGTCTTCGCCAGAGGCACGGATGCGACCGAGACTATTCAATGCCTCTGACCAGTTGCGCGCGCGGTAGGCAGTGCCGAACTCATTGATCGCCACATCGACATTAAAACGCGCCTCTGGCGGCGCAGGGGTGAGCGGGTGCGCAGCTTGCGCTTCCGGCGTCAGGTTCGATTTATTGACGCCTTTGCCCCGTGCCGTCACATGCGCGCCGAGCCGGGCGATCAAATCGCCATCCGGCAGCGAGCCATCGCTGACATCCGCGAACTGCGTCAGCACGAACAGTTCCCAGTTGTCGCCATTCAGCAGCAGCGGGAAGACGGGTTTGCGCCAGTGCAGCGCCAGCCCGACTTCGCGCTTGACCCAATCAGAGGCTTTCGACTCCGGCGTCATGACGACGATGAACGCGCCGCATTCGCGTAAGCCTTCGACAATCGCGTCCCACCAGTCCACGCCGTATTCAATGCCGATGCGATCAATCCAGATATTAAAGCCCTGCGCCTGCAAATACTCTGCCAGCGCGTTGGCGTAGTCTTTGTTCTTCTTGCTGTAGCTGATGAAGATATGCGACATAGTGCGCTGTGTGCCTGCGGCGGATAAGGATGTATGGTGCGATTATGGCATGAAAACGACCTGCCCGGCAATAAATTGCCAGGCTAGTCAAATCCGTCCACTAAAGGGACGGTTACACCAATAATTACAGAAATTACGTCCCTTTAGTGGACGAACCTTATAGCCGTCGGCTTCAGCCGATGGCAGGGTCTACTCCCCCGCCATCCGATGCCCCTTGCGTCCGCCGCGCTCGGTCTTTGTGACGGGCGCAGCATCCAGCAGCGATTGCGCCTTCGCCAGCGCGCGTTCCGCCAGTTCGCGCGCCCCGTCGTGCAGTTCGCGGCTTTCCTGCACGAACGCCACGTTGCGATCCATATCTTCCGCCGACCAGCCGCGCGAGTGGGCGATGAACGGGAACTGCGGGAAGTCGAACCCCAACTCGCTGAAGAACAGCAGCATATGCCCCGCCACCGCCTGAATGTTGTCCTGCCCGCCCGTAATGATGAACGACGCGACTTTGCTGCGGATCAGCACATTGTTGGCAATCGTGATCTGGTTCTGGATGCAGTTCATGCGCTCGATCATCTTGAAGTAGAGCGCGCTGGCGCTGCCCCAACGGATGGGCGTCGCGACGATCACGGCGTCGCACCAATGCACCAGCGCTTCATACACTTGCTCCATCTGGTCGTCCGGGTCCATATGCGTAATCGAGCAGGGCCAGGTGCAGGCGTGGGCGTGCTTGGAATAGTAGCCTTCGCAGTTGCGGAAGCGCAGGTCGTTGATCTTGATGACTTTCGTCTCCGCGCCCAACGCGACGCCGTGTTGCAGCGCGCTCATCAGCAGCGCGTCGGATGTCGAGTAGCGCGGGTAGGCGGGATCCATCGCTGTCGTCGAGATGCCGAGCAGCCGCAGCGCGCCCGCTTCCCGGCGGATGGGGCGCGTCAGTGGATGCAGGTCGTGATGCGGCTTGTTGCGTGTGGTGACGGCGTTCAAATTGACGAAGAGATGCCCACCTTCTTCCTTCAGTTCGTAGCGCGGCACCCGGTCGTCTTCAAAGCCCGGCTCGCCTTCGCCCGTGACGCAGTGGTATTTGTAGTGATGCCAGGGACAGACAAGGTAATCGCCTTCGAGATGCCCCAGCCCCAGCGGACCGCCGACATGATTGCACACGCTGGAGACCGCGCCAAAGCGCCCGTCTTTGTACGTCAACGCAATGCGCGTGCGCCCGATGGAAATTTGCTGTAGCAAGGTCGTCTTCAGGTCGTCAAGCGCGCCCAGATCGTGCCAGTTGGGGGAGGAAGAAGTAGACATGGCAGCCCTTTTTGTGATGGTATAAATTCGTTTCTAGTAGCATTTTAATGTTTGCCGACTATCATGAATATACGTTTCTAACAGGTGCTTTGGCTTCACAGGAGTCCAATTATGCCAATAGGTTTCGATCCCAGCTATTTACTGTGGGTGATGATCCCGTCACTCATCCTGTCGCTCGGTGCGCAATTCCTCGTCCGCAACGCCTACAGCAAGTGGTCGCGCGTGCGCAATTCGTCCAATGCCAGCGGCGTCAATGTCGCTCAGATTATCCAGCAGAACACGACTGTGCGCGGCGTCGGCGTCGAGGCGGTGCGCGGGCAACTGACCGATCACTATGACCCGCGCACGCATACGATTCGCCTGTCCGAAGGCAACGATGATGAACAGTCGGTTGCAGCGATGGCGATTGTGGCGCACGAACTCGGTCATGCCCAGCAGCATCAGGAAGGCTCACCGTTAATCCAGGCACGGAACTTCCTTGTGCCAGCCGTGCAAATCAGTCCGACCATCGGCTACCTGATGATCGTCGGCGGGTTGATGCTGGGCTTTATGCAGTTGTTCTGGCTCGGCGTCGGCGTGTTCAGTATTATGGTCATATTCATGATCCTGACGCTGCCGGTCGAGTTCGATGCCAGCGCGCGCGGTTTGAAGCTGCTGGAGCAGAGCGGTCTGATGCAGACCGAACAGGATCGGCAGGGGTCGAAAGCGGTGTTGACTGCCGCAGCACTCACGTACATCGCGGCTGCTATCGGCGCGGTACTGCAACTGCTGTACTTTATCAGCATGGCAAGCCGTCGTCGGTAAATCATCTTTAACGCAGAGGCGCAGGGGAGCAGAGGAAAATGCTCTGCGATCACTGCGTCTTCGCGTCCCTGCGTTGAATATCCCTGATTATGCCTCTCCGTACACCTGCACATTCACAGCGCCGGGCGCGCCGTCCACTGTGACGGCAATGCGCCCATTTTCACGACGCGCGCGGATGTCGATACGACTTTTGTCAGTCCGCGTTACTGTGTACTCGTTATCGCCGTCGCTCGCATAGACTTCGACCAGCAGCGGATCATACGCCAGCGCGTCGGTTGTCTGTACCGGCGTTGCATACGGAATAATCGCCCCGGCGCGAACATAAATCGGCATCGCCTCCAGCGCGCATTGCACATTTATCCAGCGTCCACCTGCCAGTTTCGCCTTCGTCCAGTAATCGTACCAGTCGCCGTATGGCAGGTACACGCGCCGACTGCCCGTCTCATCCAGTATCGGTGCGATCATTAACGCGCTGCCAAACATGTACTGATCTTCGATGGTGCAGCAGGTCGGGTCATCGGGATATTCCAGCACCAGCGCGCGCGCTATGGGCAGGCTGGATTGCGTGCTGGCGACCGCCTCGCTGTAGATGTACGGCAGCAGGCGATAGCGCAGTTCGGCGTACTGGCGAAAGATCGCCTCTGCCTGTTCGCTATATTCCCAGGGTTCGCGCGGTGGCGTGCCGTGCGCGCGAACATGCGAGCCGAAGAATGCCAACTGCGCCCAGCGCACATATACATCGGCACTGGGCAACCCGCTGAAGCCGCCGATATCGTGGCTGTAGAAGGGGAAGCCGCTCAAGCCGAAGCTGAGCATCGCCCGCAGCACGCAGGCCAAATCCTCGTAACGCGCTACCCCATCGCCCGACCAGTGAATCGGGTAGCGCTGCGAGCCTGCCCATGCCGCCCGCGCCCAGATCAGCGTGTTGTCTTCGCCGTAGCGTTCCTTTGTCACGTCGAAGATCGCGCCGCCGTACAGCAGCGGGTACAGATTGTGCATCGCCGCACTCTGCCCGTTGTGATAATGCGCGTCGGGCGGCGCGCCTTCGCCGAAATCGACCTTGATCGCCGCCACGCCCAGATCGAACAGCTTGCGGAACTTGCCTTTGATCCACTCGACCGCCGCCGGATTCGAGTAGTCGATAAACCCCGCGTCGGGCTGAAAGCCGGGAAACAGATACGGCTGCCCATTAGCGCGCGTCGCCAGATAGCCACCCTCGCGCGCTTCCGTGAACATCGCTGACGTGACGACGATGTTGGGCCACTGCCACAGGCACACGCGCAAACCCTGCGCCCGCAGTCGCGCAATCATGCCAGCCGGGTCGGGGAACTTGTCCGGGCAGAATTCGAGATCGCATTCCCAGTCGTTTTTGTACCAGTCGGTATCAATGTGAATGACATCGCATGGGATAGCGCGCTCCCGCAGTTGGGCGGCGATAGCTTCTACCTGCGTCTGGCGGTTGTAGCTGATGCGCCCCATCCACAAGCCAAAGCTCCACAACGGCGGCAGTGCGGGCTTGCCCGTGATCGCTGTGTACTGCGGCAGGATGTCTTTGAACGTCGCACCGTAGATGAAGTACAGATCGAGCGCGGTTGTATTGTCCACAATTGTCGAAAGCGCCGTATGTTCCAGATCACCGACGCGGCAGCGGATGGCATTGCCGCTGTGAATGAACAAGCCATAACCGCGCGTACTCATGTAGAACGGGACGCGCTTGTACGAGGCGGGCGAGGCGTTGCCAAAGCCTTCCTGATTCCACAACGCCTGGTAGGTTTCGCGCTTGTCCAGCCGCCCATAGCTTTCACCAAAGCCATAGATATGCTCGTCATGGCGCAAATCGAGCGAGAAGAACGCCCGCTGCCTGTCGCCGTGATCGATGCTGCCGAGCGGATAGGCGTAACGATGCAGAAAGATCCAGCGCTGCTCCTGTGGATTCCACTGGAACTCCGGGCGGCGCAGCGCGTCAATATCAATCGCCTTCGTCTGCCAGATCAGCTTATCCGCCAGGTTATAGATATTGATCTGGAATGGCTCGCGCACCACCTCAACGCGCAGCCGCGCTGTGCGCAGTGTCACCCCCTGCTCATGCGGCTGCACATCCGGCAAAATGCCCTTAAAGCTGCCGACGACCATCGGCGTCGGTGCGTCCGACACATCTGCACCGCGCGCGTAGCGAATGCGAATAATCGTATCGGTGCAGAAGTCGAGCCACATTGTCACGGGCGTTCCGGCTGTTGGCGTTTCAAAGATCGTCTCGACATTTGTCCCGTAATAGTTGGCGATGACAGGAGTGTAGCGCAGCGTGTGACAGCGCAGCAGGATACGCGCACCATCATGTTCGACGCGCACCAGTTCACTGACCAGTTCAACAGGCGCAGGCGGTTCATTCAGAAACGTTGGCAGTTCGTAGGTGGTGGGCATGAGAGGAATGATCCTTCGTTTGGAATTACGGGCGCTGCTGGTACGATCTGGCTTATCCACAATCAAACACATAATGACGGAGCATGATGATGCGCACGACAGACACCGGCAGCATGTTCACGACGATTTTCGGTCGCAATCTTATCGCTGAACTCAAGCACATTGCCAATCCACCTTACCTGGTCGTGACCATGCCCGACCTGTGGGACATGTTCGCGCCTCACTTCGACTCGCATCTCGGCGGACCCTATCTCGTCCACACGATTGATGGTGACGCGCTCGAAGCAGAACTCGCCAGCCTACCGCACTGCAACAGCATCATCGGCTTGGGTGGCGGACAGGCAATCGATGTCGCCAAGTTCTTCGCCTGGCGCAAGCGACTGCCGCTGTTTCAGGTTCCGACATCGCTCACCGTCAACGCTCCGTTCGGGCATCGCAGCGGGCTGCGTTACAGCGGCAATGTGCGCTATGTTGGCTTCGCCGTGCCGGAAGCGGTCTATATCGATTTCGATATCATTCAGGGCGCGCCGAAGCAATTGAACCGCAGCGGCGTCTGCGAAATCTTCTGTTATCACACCGCCCACGCCGACTGGCGGCTGGCGGACGCGCGCGGCATGTGCGAACCCAAGTGGCGTTATGAACAGCGGCTCGTGGATGAAGCGCGCGAAGTGCTGGACAATCTCATGCTCCGACTGGACGACATCCACGCCGTCAACGAGGATGGCATTCGCGCGCTCGTCGCGGCGAACCGTTGGGGCGGCGCGACCTACCATAACGCAGGCTGGAATCCGCGCCATATCGAAGGCATTGATCATTTTGTCTTCTACGCGCTGGAATACTACACGGGCAAGAAGTTTATACACGGACAGCCCGTCTGTCTGGGCATTTACATCGGCTCGCTGCTGCACAATGACCGTGCCGACGAGATGCTCGCCGCCATCCGCCGCGTGGGGGTCGATATTCGCCCGCATGCGATGGGGATTACGTGGGACGACGTGAGCCACGCGCTCAAAAACCTGTCAGCGTTCGTGCGGCAGGCAGGCTTGTGGTACAGCATCGCGCACGAGGCGGTCATCACGGATGAGTTCATCGCGCAGGTGCGCAGGAACATTGATGTGGCGTATCAAGACTTCCACGATAAACACTGATTGCAAAGCGCGCTCATGATAGACTTGATACAGGCAATCATGGAGTCAGTTGATAATGGCAGCAGCACACCCACTGTTTACATCGATAGAAGACTATCTGGCACTTGAAGAAAAGAACCAGATTAAACACGAGTATGTTGCGGGCAAGGTGGTGGCGTTGGCGGGCGCGTCACCCAATCATAACCTGATTGTCGGCAGCACGCTCATCGAACTCGGTGTGCAACTGCGCGGACGCGGCTGCTTCCTCTATCCCAGTGATCAAAAGGTCAAAACACCCAGCGGCTTAATCGCCTACCCGGATATTGCGCTGACGTGTGGCAAACCACACTATGACCAGCAACACACGGACATATTGCTCAATCCGAATGTGATCATTGAAGTGCTTTCGCCTTCAACCGAGAAGTATGATCGCGGCGTGAAGTTCACACACTATCGTTCGCTGGTGTCGCTGCAAGAGTACGTCCTCATTGCGCAGGATGCTTATCACGTCGCGCGCTATACCCGCCAGCCAGACGGCGAATGGTCATTCCTCGACGCAATCGGGCGTGAGACCGAGTTGATCCTGCGCTCACTTGGCATTTCGCTCAAGCTGGCGATGGTGTACGAAAAGGTCGATTTGGAAGAATAAGCTGTCCGCGCAACTGCTAACCAATCCCCGCCGCCCGCAGCTTCGCCACGACGCGATCCGGCAGCAGCGGCAGGTCGTCGAACCAGACGCCTGTCGCGTCATGCACAGCAGCGGCGATGGCACCTGCCAGCGGGATCATCGGCATTTCTGCCATGCCGCGCGCGCCCCAAGGACCAATTGGATCGGGATACTCCAGAATGACGGACTTCACGTCCAGCGGCATATCCAGCACCGTCGGGATGAGATATGTGGACAGGTATGGGTTGACGATGCGCCCGTTCTTGCTCACCAGATGCTCCATCAGCGCATAGCCAATCGCCTGTGCCACCGCGCCTTCGACCTGCCCCTGCACCAGCTGCGGGTTGATCACCCGCCCGACATCATTGACGCTGACCACGCGCAGCACGCGGATCAAGCCCGTCTCAATATCGACTTCGACTTCGACCGCCTGGGCGACATACCCATAGGCAAAGTTCGGTTCTGCCTTGCCCGTCATCGGGTCATACGGTGTCGTTTTGGGCGGGCGATACTGATACGTCGCGATGGCGGGGCGCTCTTCGTTCTGCCACATCTCCAGCGCCCGTTCCCCCGCGCCCTTAATAGCATTCCCCGCCATGAACGTCAGGCGCGACGCCGACGCACTCCCCGCTGTTTGTGTCTCGGCAGTGTCATGCCCCAGCAGCCGGACTTTGTGCAGCGGTACACCCGTCGCCTCCGCCGCCATCTGCACGAAGACGGTATGCGCGCCCTGCCCGACTTCCGCGCCGCCCTGCCGCACGATCACCTGCTCAATTTCCGCACTGCCGTACAATTCGACCGTCGCCCAGTTCTGCTCCGGGAAGCCGAAGCTGTAGCCGATGTTCTTGAATCCCGCCGCCATGCCATACCCACGTCGGAGATGGGAGTCTTGTACGGACGCTTTTTGTACGGACGCCATTAATGGCGTCCGTACCCCGTCTGTTCCCAGATTGCCCTTCAGCGCCGCGAACTCCTCGCCACAGCGTGCCAGCACTTCCGGCATCGTCACGCCCGCAGGCAGCGGCGTCCCGACCGAAAGATGACTGCCTTCGCGCACTGTGTTCTTCTGGCGAATAGCGACCGGATCGAGGTTGAGCGCTTCCGCCAGGCGGTTCATCATGCTTTCCGCCGCGAATGCCGCCTGTGGCGCGCCGAAGCCCCGAAACGCGCCCGTCGGGATATTGTTCGTCGCTACCGCATACGTGTCGGTGTGAACGTTTTCGCATTCATACGGTCCCGTCACCATCAGGTTGGCGTTCGCCAACACTTTCGTGGATGTGTAGTTGTACGGACCGGCATCACCGATGACTTCGGCGTGCATGGCGGTCAGCAGCCCGTCAGTGCGCGCGCCCCATTTCAGCGTCATATAGATCGGGTGGCGCTTATGGTGGTAGCGAATCGACTCTTCACGGCTCCAGATAATCTTGACCGGACGGCGCAGTTTCCACGCAGCAAGCCCCAGCACGATCTGGACGGACATGTCCTCACGCCCGCCGAACGCACCGCCAACAGCCGGGTAAATCACACGCACCTGATCTTCCGGCAAGCCAAGCGCATGGGCGATCAAATGCTGGTCTTCATGCGTCCACTGCCCGGCGACGACAACCGTCACCCGCTCCTGCTCGTCGATATAGCCCAGCCCTGCCTCTGGCTGAAGATAAGCGTGTTCCTGATAGCCCGTGCTAAAGCGCTGTTCGATCACCACGTCGGCGGCTGCCCAGCCCGCATCCATATCACCCTTGCGAATACGGTAATGGCACAACTGGTTGCCGGGGTAGCGCTCCATCAACTGCGGCGCGTCAGGCAGCATCGCGTCGCGCGGGTCGAATACCGTCGGCAGGTCTTCGTAATCAATCGCGATCAGCTTGACTGCCTGTGCAGCAATCGCTTCCGTGTCGGCAACCACAACCGCGACATTGTCCATGTAGCAGCGCACAATGTCTGCGCTCGCCATCCCGCTGCCCGGACCACATAGCACAGGCTGATCCTTAATCACCAACCCGTACTCGTTACACGGAATGTCCGCGGCTGTGAAGACGGCATGAACGCCCGGCAGCGCCAGCGCCGCGCGGGTATCAATGCTCTGGATGCGCGCGTGCGGACGGTCACTGAATTTGATCTTCATCCACAACTGGTTGGGCATATCGATGTCGCCGGGGTACGGCGTTTCGCCCGTCACCTTGCCGACCGCATCCAACCGCCGCACGCTCTGACCGATGGCTACATTCTGCTTACGCTGCTCCGACACGATGCTCGTTCCTCAATAAATGACTACTGCTTCTTGTCTCGGTTTGCTTGCTCACGCAGCGTCTTGCGATTTTCGACCGCGATATTGCGAGCGAGACGTTCGCGCGCCATCCTGTCGCGGTTAATCGCCTGACGTTCCTTCAACATATCGCTGTCTTTCACGGTCGTGCGCGGCTTGGGCGCGAAGACCGCCACAATTACCCCGACAACTGACAGCAGAATGACAAAAATAACCGCCGCAACGATGATCTGACCCGCTGGCTCTGGAAACCGCTGCTCCAACAGGTTTTGCAGATTGCGCGGCAGCACGTCCGTCAACGGCGGTGCCAGAAGCCATGAGGCTACTCCCAGTGCGATGGCGAGGAAAAACCCCATCACACCCCATGCTGCACGACTCTGGCGTCGATCAGCGATCTTTACCTGACTCATTGGATCATCTCCTTCTGGCGGCTCGTCTGCCTGAATGCTTCGATGATCTTATAATACCCCGTACAGCGGCAAAGATTCCCTGAGATACTTTGTTGAATTTGAGCATCGGTCGGCTGCGGATGTTCTTCCAGCAGTTTCGCGCCTGCCATGATAAAGCCTGGCGTGCAGTAACCACACTGTACCGCGCCCTGTTCGACAAACGCCGTTTGAATGGGGTGCAAGTCGCCGTCCTGCGCCAGCCCTTCAATCGTGACAATCTGTGCGCCATGCGCGCGCGGGGCAGCCACCATGCACGACATGACCGCCGCGCCATCCAGAAAGATAGTGCAAGCGCCACACTCGCCCTCTGCACAGCCTTCTTTCGTGCCGGGCAGGTGACAATCTTCGCGCAGGAAACGCAGCAGCGTCTTGTCGTAACCACTATTGATCGAAAATGACTGCCCGTTGATCGTCGTCACAATCGGCTCGCTATCGCCGTGCGTCGTTGATGTCGCCAGCGTGCCATGTCCCTGCCGCGCGCCCCAAAGCTGCGCCGGGTCGTCGGGATAGCCACTAGCCTGTGTCCCGGCTGCCAATGCTCGCAACGCGCGCCTGACCAGTACTCGCACCATCTCGGTACGATATTCCGCCGTGCCACGCACATCGTCAATCGGGGACGGTGTAGCCGCTGCCAGCCGTGCAGCCTCGGCGATCACATCTGTAGTTAACCCCTTGCCGACAAGATACGCCTCCGCCGTTGACGTGCGGATAATGGTCGGTGCGACACTGCCGAGAGCAATCCGCGCTGACTGCACGACATCGCCCGCCATGCGCACGATCACCGCCGCGTTGACGACTGCGATTGCCTGCGCGCGGCGCAAACCGAGCTTGAGAAAGATACCTCGCTCGTCGCTATTCATGGCAGGTACAGTGACGGCGGTCATGAGTTCATTCGGGCGCAGCACGTTGCGGCGCAAACCCGTGTAAAACTCGTGCAGCGGCACACTACGCTCCCCATTCACCGACGCCAGCGTCACGCTCGCCCCTAACGCCATCAGCGGCGTGATGGTATCGTTGGCGGGAGACGCTGTGATCAGGTTGCCCGCCAGCGTCGCACGATTGCGAATTTGCGGCGCGCCGACTTCCCAGCACGCCTGTGCCAGCGGCAGCGCGCGTTCAACGATCAGCCTGCTGGCGACGATCTGATTATGCGTGACCAGCGCGCCGATACGTATATCGCTACCATGCAGGCGAATTTCGTCCATGCCCGACACGCGCGTGATGTCAATCAGCGTGTCAATGCCTGTGCGTATCCCGCGTTCAATTTCAATCAGCAAGTCGGTGCCACCCGCGATAATACGGGCGCGTTCACCATATTCGTTTAATGTCTCAAGTGCCTGTGCAAGCGAAGTCACGTTCAGATAGCGCTGCCACATAGAAAGTCCAAAGAAACCGAAGGGACAATATCGCATAGATGATAACAGGTTTACTGTCTACCTGCATCCGTTGACCGTCTGTGGTATCCTGAACCGTGAACTGTCGGCATAGACCAAACGGCACATGAAAATCGAACACATCTGCACACTCCTGCTCGTCCTCACGCTGACCGCGTGTTTTCCACAAGACCCGATCATCGTCTATGTCACACCCACAACACAGCCCACCAGCGCTGACAGCGTCGTGACCGCCCTCACACCCACGACCGCGCCCGCCAGCGCGACGCCGACGGAAACAGCGACAATGAGCATGGAAGCAACACCCGTCGTCGCCACATCTGATGCCCCGACCATAACGGCACTGCAGACGCAGCCACCAACCGCAGCGCCCGTCATCACGTTTACCCCCGCTGCCAGCCCACAAGTCATCGGACCGTTGATTGGACCGGGCTATGTGCCGCCGACGCTGCCCGCTACGCCTGAGACCCCGGCACCCACGCCTGCTCCCGGCACTGACACCGTAGTAGCGCCGATTGAAAGTACAACTATCGCTGCCGCGCCGGAAGCCACGCAGCCGCCGCAGCAAGGGACGTTCGCGCCGCTGCCCAATCTCGACCCGAACCTCGTCGGCATTCAGCTTGACATTAACTTGTCACAGGAAGACTGGAACGAGGCGATGGCGCGCATCGAAAACCTGGGCGTCAAGTGGATCAAAGTCCAGCTGCCCTGGCGCGATATGCAGCCTAACAATGCCGACGAGCGCGGCACGGAGTTTTTCCGCCGTATCGAGCAGCATCTTGAGGACGCGGCGCGGCGCGGCTTCAGCGTCATGGTCAGTGTTGTCAAGGCACCGGCATGGGCGCGGAGCAACCAGGCGGAAGACGGACCGCCCGATGACCCAAACGCGCTGGCGCGCTTCATCACGATCATCTTTGAAGAGTTCAATGCCGGGTTGCAGCGTCCGACGCTGGGCGACTATATCGATGCCGTAGAAATCTGGAACGAACCGAACCTCATCCGCGAGTGGCAGGGTACACTGCCGTTCACGGGCGCGGGCTACATGCGCCTGTTCGAGCCTGCCTATCGTGCCGTGCGCGCCTATTCGCCAGACATCACTGTGATCGTCGCCGGGTTAGCACCGACGGGAAATTCCGAAGGCTCGGTTGATGACACAGAATTCCTGCGCCAGATGTACGCCGCCGGGCTGGGCAACTTCCGCGATGTCGTCGTCGGCGCACACCCTTACGGTTGGGGCAATGCGCCAGACGCCCGTTGCTGTGGTGATCGCGGCTGGGACGACAATCCGCACTTCTTCTATTTGGAAACGCTCGATGCCTATCGTGAAATCATGAATGCCAACGGACATCAGGATGTACAAATGTGGATCACCGAGTTTGGTTATGCCAGTTGGGATGGCTACCCGCTTGAGCCGCCGCAGCCCTGGATGGCGTTCAATTCGCGCTGGCAGCAAGGTGGCTACACCATTCGCGCCATCCAGATTGCGCAGGAACGCGGTGACATTGGCGTCAAAGTCCTGTGGAATCTCAACTTTGCTGTGCTGTCGGGCTTGATCACTGGGCGTGACGAGCGCGCGGCATACAGTATTCTCGTCCCTGGCGGCGGCTGTGCGGTGGACGTGAACAGCGAGGGCAACACTGAGCGTCCAGTCTACTGGATGCTTTATGATGCCTTCCGCCCTGATGTGCAGTTGCAGGATTGGTGCGGCATCCCCCCAAACCCGATACCGGGGCTGGGGTAATGCCTCACATCCAATTTGAGAAATGCTACAATGACACAAGGCAGAAAATGGGAGTGGCATATGAAGCATCAACAACCACTGATCGTTAGCGATCCGGATATTTGCAATGGGGAGCCTGTTTTTGCAGGCACCAGGGTGATGGTGCAATCGCTTATCGATTATATTGAGGGTGGGGAAACGCTTGACGAATTTCTCGAACAATTCCCAACCGTCACGCGCGAAATGGCAGTCCGGTTCTTGGAAGAAGCAGAAGAAGCACTGGTTGTGAGGATCAATGCGAGTATTGGTTGACGAGAATGTCCCGAAAGGTATAAAGAAATATCTCAGTGAACATCTGGCGAAAACTGTTCCAGAAAGGGGATGGGCAAGCAAGAAAAACGGCGAGCTCCTTAGTCTTGCTGATGGGGAGTTCGATGTCTTGCTCACAATGGACAAAAGTATTCCAAAACAGCAGAATCTAAGTGGGCGTTCAATTGCACTTCTGACCATGCGTGCGAAAAGCAACAAACTCGAGGACTTGATAGCTCTTGTTCCAAAGCTTCAGGAAGTACTAGGCACTATCCAGCCGGGGCAAGTTGTGAGAGTTTCGGCTGACACCATAGAAATCGCGTGAAGAAGCAGAAAAGACTCCTGCACGCCGAAATGATGTATCGCCCGCGCCCGACCGATGATCGGGCGCGGTTGCTATTCGATTACACATTGCGCGCACGATTGCATAATTTGAGCGAAGCTGACACGCTGCTGCTGATCTGCGATAGCGACACTACCCGTGACAGCCTTGCCCAAATCCTCGCTGACTTCCTGCATCTGAGTGTACAAACCGTCATTGTCATTCCTCAGTTGCGCCCACCGCAAAGCGATACGCCTGTACGCTGCCAGTGGGAGTCGCCCAATCGCTGGCAGCAGATGGACATGAGCGACCGCTGGACGCGCATACTGGCTGCCCTGCGCGCCGCCGTCATAATGCAGCCGGACTTGCTCGTGATGCCTGCCCATGATGCTGTCTACACGCGCGCGACGCTGCAAGCGGCGATGGAGCGTGCAATTGACCGACCCTTCAGCCTGACGACGCGGCACACCCACAGCCTCGTACCCGCTGTAAACATCCCGACTGACGTGATTGATCTGCACAACGCTGCGTTTGATCGCGAGCCGCTGGTACGAATATGCGAGGACGGAGGGCAGGGTTTTTGGGGCAATATGGGTGCCATTCCCGGCAAACTCTGCGAAGCACTCCTGAGTACTGTCGACAGCAATACCTGGGAAGATGATCTCGAAATTGACCGCGTACTGACTGAAATGGGCAGCCCAGCGCTCTGCATCCCGATTGATGACCCAGCAGACTATCGCCTTTGCCCGCCGATCTTTGACCGCGCGGGTGTGCGCCGCGTCATCGAACGCCATCTGCACTACTCGCTGAAAATACCCGGCGAACACCGCTCTGCCTTGCACGCCGCACCGAGCGCAGAGTCCGTGCAGCGCGCTCATGCTGACCCGCGCTACGCCCGCTTGCTGGCAGAAGCAGACGCCATAATCGCCGATTGCGAGGCAGAGATGCGCGCGCGCGTCGCACGCTACGGCGTGTCGTGGGTCGACTGGGGTAACTATCGTTATGTCGCTGTGCCGCGCAACCCACAGGTTGAGGTCTGGAAACGAGGTTAAGTCGTCTGCTATAATGACGCGCTAACGTGTTAAACAAACGTGGGGAACTGACCAATGATTCCAGGCGGCGATTTGAAGAAGGGCGTAACGCTCCGTGTTGACGGAAAGCTGATGCGCGTACTCAAGACCAAGTATAACAAGCCGGGGCGCGGCACTGCTTACATGGACACACAGCTTCTCGATCTCAGCACGGGCAATACCGTCAACAAAATCTTCGATGCCGAAGAAAAGCTGGATGATCTGTATGTCGAGCAAGAACCGTGCGAATATCTGTATGATGATGGCGACCTGCTGCACTTCATGAACAAGCAGACATATGAGCAGTACGAAGCGGCACATGCGCTGTTCGGCGATGACATGTTCTACCTGAAAGAAAACATGGAACTCGAACTGCGCGTCTTTGAAGGCAAGCCGATTGACTATGTGCTGCCGACGACGATGACCTATACGGTTGCGGAAGCAGAAGTCGCCGTCGTCGGTGACTCAGCGGGCAGCGTTAATAAGAAGATCAAGACTGAGACGGGTCTGAGTGTTCAGGTGCCGATCTTCATTAACGAAGGCGAACAGATTAAAGTTGATACCCGCGACGGCTCCTACGTCGGGCGTGCGTAGAAATTTATCCTGTCCACACAAACGGGGTGCTTACTGCGCCCCGTTTTGATTCTTTGTGCCACTGCAAGCCATAAAATCATATAATCGGCTAAAATGACATTGGCGTAGAAGTTGCAATGGAGTCGATTATGCGTTGGCGACCTTTGTTTGTGATCGTTGGCTTACTACTCTTGACGACGAGTGCTGCGCAGGCACAGCCCATCGTAGACTTTGCAGGCGGCGGCTGGCTGCGGGCGCTCACTCCCAGCACTTTGCTGCCTCCTGACACGACCAGCGTTGAGGTCATCCTCGCAACAGAGGAAACCGCGACCTGTCATTACGCACTCGGCGCATCGCCACCAATCGATGCAATGACCCCCTTTGCCAGCACCAATAGCAATCTGCACACCACACTGATCGCCGGTCTTAACCCAGACAGAAGTGTTGTCAATGAGGTCTTTATCCGCTGCGCACCGCGTCCGGATGACTTGCTGCATTTGCGTTACCGCGTGCTTTCGACCTTCAATCCTGCATTTCCACGTCTCGGCAATCTCGATGGCTCATGGCAGTACCGTGCCGATGGTATCGGTCAGGATGACGCCGAGATCGACCTGTGGATGAACGCCGAATTCACGCCCAGCCAGGCAACAGAACTCCGAAACATGAACCCTGATGTCCAGATTCTCGCGGGATGGAACGCGGTCGAAGCGACAGAGGCAGACAACGTTCCCGATGAATACTTCCTGCTCGATACCGAAGGCAACCGTGTCGAAGTTTGGCCCGGCGCATGGCGCCTCAATATGACCAGGCTCGACATCGCAGAGTACTGGGCGCTGCGTGCCTATGCTCAGTTCGACGAGAACGATTGGATGTACGACGGCATCTTCCTAGACAATGTCTACCTGAGCCAATCGTGGCAAACGGAAGACATCTACGATGCGCCGTTCGCCTATGACAGCGATCAGGATGGGCAACAGGATGATGAAGGCACTTTCGATGTCGCCTGGCGTGCCGGCGTGCTGCATTTCCTGCGCATCCTGCGTGGGCTGCTCCCCCATGCCCTGTTCATGGGTCACTGGATGGAAGCACAGGATGCGGAAGTGCAGGCGATATTCAATGGCGCGGGCGTCACATTCGACATCCCCGAAGTGATCGAAGGACGGCAAACTTTCGGCGAACTCTGGGCGACGTATACGGCATGGCAAACACTTCCGATGCAGCCGCGCCTGACGCTCATGGAGTCTGCCATCCCGCTCGAAATTGCATATGGCTATGGTTACACTCCGCTTGAAGGTTTTGTCCCAGAGTCAACGCTCGAATTTGCACGCACCTACTACCCCTACATGCGCTTTGGCTTGGCAAGCACATTGATGCAGGATGGCTACTTCACGCACGAATTTGGCGATACTTATCATGGCAACCGCTGGCACTACGACGAACTCGATCACAATCTGGGCTATCCGCTTGCGCCTGCAGAACAGGTACTGCTGCCGACCATGGTCGATACCACCGACGGGATCATCAACGGCGGGTTCGAGACCATTGTCGAAGGCACCTGGAATTTCTGGGATGGCGACGAGGTGGACGACGGCTATGCCGCCGAACTGACGCGCGAAGTCGGCGCGGGTCCTGATGGGAGTGTTGCCGCGCGTGTTCAGGTAACAGAAGCGCAAGGTGCAAGCTACATCATCCAGATGGCGCAGTTTGACCTGGACATTACAGAAGGCACGATTTACGAACTGCGCTTCTGGGCGCGCAGCGACATGCCGCGCAACATGAACGTAACGGTGCAAAAAAGCGCGCCCGAATGGGATAACTATGGCATGAACCAGATGGTCGGTGTGACCGGAGAATGGCAACAGTTCACGCTGTACTGGCGCGCCAATCGCAGCACAGACGAAGCACGACTGCTGTTCCACTTCGGCAATCAGACGGGCAATATCTGGCTCGATAATATTGAGATGGTTGAAAGCGCCCCTTACTACATGCAGCGCGAGTTTGATAACGGGCTGGTGCTGGTCAACCCCAACGACGCTCCCGTGACTATCTCCGTTCCAGCAGGCTTCCGTCGTTTACAAGGGGAACAAGCACCGCGTTACCAATACATCGTTGATAATGCGGATACAGGCTTCAGCGCCAGCAGCGAATGGTTTGAGACGACGTACAGCACCGAAGAATGGCTGGCACTGCCGCCGTTCTATCATGACTGGGGCAACAGCGTCCACCAGACGCTCAACGGAGAAGCGCGTTGGGACCTGGCGATCCCGGCTGAGGATACCTACACCCTCTCTGCCTGGTTCCCCGCTGCGCCAGAGGCGATGGCGTGGAATGGCGCGGTCGTCTACGAAATCGTGCAGGGTGAGCAGGTCGTGGCAAGCGCAACGATTGACCAGCGCGTCAATGGCGACCGCTGGCGTGTCATTGGTGAGGTGGCGCTCACGCCAGGCGCGTTTGTCCGGCTGCGCTGCGACGGCAGCGCGCCGTGTGTGGCGGACGCGATCTATGTGCAATCACGCGCCCGCTTCAACGATGGCGCGCCCGTTACCGAGATCACACTGGCGGGCATGGACGGGATTGTGCTGGCACGAGCCGAATAGCTAACAATTGTTATCGCGAATCGTGTGAACACGCTACAATAGAGAACGTTCGACGCTCATCTGATCAACGTTATCTAACATCATCGGTGGAGGGCAGCGCGGTGGCTGGCTCAAACGACAAATACATCATCGGCTTGACTGGCAACATTGCCGTCGGCAAAAGCGTCGTCAGACGCATGTTGCAGCATCTCGGCGCATATACCCTTGACGCTGACGGCTTGACGCATCAGGCGATGTCGCCCGGCGCACCCGCCTACAAACCCGTCATCGAAACCTTCGGGCGTTTTGTCGTCGATAGCAACGGACAGATCAACCGCGCCCGTCTGGGTGCAGTGGCATTCGCCGTGCCAGAGGCGATGCATGCGCTCGAAGGCATCATTCATCCGATTGTCGGCAGCGCCATTCAAGCGCTCGTCAGTCGCGCACAGCAGCGCGTCGTGGTCGTTGAGGCGATCAAGCTGCTGGAGGGCAATCTTGCCAGCCTGTGCAACTCGATCTGGGTGGTGGACGCACCGCCGGATTTGCAACTCAAGCGCCTTATGGAAAGCCGGAAGATGGGCGAAGCGGAAGCCCGCCAGCGCATTGCCGGACAGAACGCTCAAGCGGACAAGCTGAAGCGGGCGCAGGTCGTCATTAATAATGCGGGCGATGTTGATAGCACCTGGAAGCAGGTGCAGGAC
>Ga0224723_1000866_pt1 | contig 19748 bp, 18 predicted proteins | sample Balambano_FR2_Me_FD_161647 | JGI IMG/M metagenome (GOLD analysis project Ga0224723, IMG submission 161647) | Freshwater sediment microbial communities from Lake Towuti, South Sulawesi, Indonesia - Balambano_FR2_MetaG | ecosystem: Environmental > Aquatic > Freshwater > Lake > Sediment | place...
CCGCTTCTTCCATCCAACCCTTTAACTCCCTGCCAATAACCCATCCGCTGCCAAGTTTCAGTCCCCTTGCGGGGAAGTGGTGATGAAAGGGGGCAACAGATGGATGGGGGACGATCGCACTCATCCTCATAGAAGAAACAGATGGATGGGGGACGATCGCACTCATCCTTGAAGAAGAAACAGATGGATGGGAGGCGATCGCACTCATCCTTGAAGAAGAAACAGGTGGATGGGGGGCGATCGCACTCATCCTTGAAGAAGAAACAGATGGATGGGAGGCGATCGCACTCATCCTTATAGAAGAAACAGATGAGATAGGGACGATCGCACTCATCCTCATAGAAGAAACAGATAGATGGGAGGCGATCGCACTCATCCTTGAAGAAGAAACAGATGGATGGGAGGCGATCGCACTCACCAGTGGAAAAGAACTAACAACGAACGCTCACCCGCCACATCTACGCATCCCACAGATCACCCATCCGCTTCTTCCATCCAACCCTTTAACTCCCTGCCAATAACCCATCCGCTGCCAAGTTTCAGTCCCCTTGCGGGGAAGTGGTGATGAAAGCGTCTCGGAGCATCTGCTCAAGAGGCGCGCCTTTTAGTTCGTGATTGTTTCAGTCCCCTTGCGGGGAAGTGGTGATGAAAGCAGTGGTTTATCTCTATACCCCAATCATGGGGATGATGTTTCAGTCCCCTTGCGGGGAAGTGGTGATGAAAGGAGACCATCCTTTTAAAAGGACGGGGACTCGCTGATCTCGTTTCAGTCCCCTTGCGGGGAAGTGGTGATGAAAGCTGAATCTGGCGATTCGCTGGACCAGTTTATGTCTGAGTTTCAGTCCCCTTGCGGGGAAGTGGTGATGAAAGCGTACTTTATTGGTGGTTCTAGTATGCAGCATGTAACTCGTTTCAGTCCCCTTGCGGGGAAGTGGTGATGAAAGGTTCACGACGGTCAGGTGGTCAGCGTGGTCCTTGACTTCCTCGTTTCAGTCCCCTTGCGGGGAAGTGGTGATGAAAGAAAAGCTGAGAAAGAAGAGGAAAATAGAAAGGGAGCTAAGCGTTTCAGTCCCCTTGCGGGGAAGTGGTGATGAAAGAGTCGTGCTGCAATGGCTCACTACCCCTTTCCCAGGTAAGGTTTCAGTCCCCTTGCGGGGAAGTGGTGATGAAAGTGTACCGTACCAGTGAAAGCCATGAATACCATCGAAACTGTTTCAGTCCCCTTGCGGGGAAGTGGTGATGAAAGGAGTTCATTGAGGAGTTAAACTCCCAATTGCAGTTTCAGTCCCCTTGCGGGGAAGTGGTGATGAAAGTTTGGTTATGCTATTCGTTCCAATAGCTAGCTTTTCCCTGGTTTCAGTCCCCTTGCGGGGAAGTGGTGATGAAAGAAGAATGCCTCGGTCGCAGGTTACGGGTACAGAATTAAAGGGTTTCAGTCCCCTTGCGGGGAAGTGGTGATGAAAGGGTCCTGCTCCAGCCCAAGCCCAAGCCCCAGCCCCTACTCCTAGTTTCAGTCCCCTTGCGGGGAAGTGGTGATGAAAGGGTTGCCTTGTAGGAGCGGCTCAGGGCAAGGCTTCCTGAACTGAAAATCGCACAGGTCTATTTTGAGGTCAAAATAGAGCGGTTTAGTGCCCATTGGATGCGGAATAAAAACCCCGAAATCCTTGCCTGGTGCGGTTGCCGCAGAGGTCAACGAGATTATGCGGTTTTCAAGGTTCAGGGGAGGGGTGCGAATCCTGTTCTCTTGACCCTATTATGCAAGATTACTGGCAAAAGTCAATAGGAGAATTCCTGACTGCGGGTGGTGTCAAATGATGTAAACACTGGGAGGGGGTTGTGGTAGGTCGCTGCCGATCGTTAGTGATCGCGGTACGGCATCCGCTGGAATCCAGTAAAATCGCACATTATCTTCAGCCGCTTTGACTCGGTGCTGCACCTGTTGGTGCAGGGTCTTCATTTCTTGTAATGAAAGGAAGCATTCAAACACACTCAGTTGTACGCGGCGACCATAGCCTTCTAAAAAAGTGGCTAATTTTTGGCGGCGTTTGTCGTCGGGAATGTCGTAGACTATCAAGACCAACATGGGATTTCTCTTTGCTGATTTAACGTCAATGCAATAACCCTCATTTTGAGGGGTGTGGCGTGACGCGCCACACCCCTCAAATGGCGGTTTTTCGTTGGCACGGGCTGCGCCCGTGCCAACGAAAAACCGCTCGTCGAACTCACATTTATTTATTGGGGCGAATAAACGGGGGATAGGGTTGAGCAGACTGCAAACACTGCTTGTATTGCTGCACCTGCACCTGAATTGCCCGTCGATAGGACATAGACTGTTGGGTGCGAGGGTGGGTCATTGTTTCGGAAATTCGGTCTTCAAACTGTTTGAGAAAGACTCGCCGTGCCCCTGCTTCTAAATAAACTCCACCCTCCTGATTGGGATAGGTGAAATCAGTGGGACGCAGGATTTTCTGATTGACCAGAGCAATCACCAGGCTATCGACGATCGGGGCCCGAAATTCTTCTACCAGGTCAAACGCTAGATGGGGTTCTTTACGGTCTGAGCGGTGCAGATTGCCCAGATAGGGATTCAACCCTTCTGCCAGGATTAAACTCATGACGTTATTGAACAGCAGCGTATACCCAAAACTGAGTAGCGAATTAACCGGATCTCTGGGAGGGCGGCGACTGCGTTCAGTCAGGCGAAAGGCGGAATTGGTGATCATCTGTCCCAGTGCTCCGAAATAGAGCTTGGCGATCGCACCTTCATAGCCCCGCAACTGGTTGAGGTCAGTAGTCTGCTGAATGGCATTCAGGTGTTGTTCGATCCGCTTGAGCTTTGCACCCATGCCCTCCACCTTGCGCTTACGGTTAAAGCGTTGCAGCGTCAGTTTAGAATTCATCCCCTTCCCCCAGACGATTTGCCGTGCGACCTCCAGTTGAAATTTTGGATCATGCCGTCGCCCAAACTGAGCGGCTTCCGTCGGTAAATCGCAAAACTCGCTACTCCACAGATGCCCTTTGTATTCCCCTGCCTGACTCATAAATATCACTGGGATCTGGTGTTCCAGACAAACGGCGATCGCGCTGGTGCTGATCTGGATATTGCCCAATACGAGGATGCGCTCGACTTCTTTGATGGGAATTTCGAGGGATGGAGAAGTAAAGGAGTGGGGAGGTGAGGAGGTCAGGGAGTCGGTTTCAAATCTGCCGCTTTCAATCACAAAGCGTCCGTGGTCTTTGCGTAAGATTGTGCCCTGTTTGACGAGATACAGCGTAGACATACCATTCCTCCAACTCCATTCTTTAGATTCGATTTGCACTGTTTTTTCATCCCGCACCCTACAGCCCATCACCACATACAATGGCGGCGGAATCGGCTGCTCTGACTGCCGAATCGCCTCCAACAACGCCTGCTGCATCTGCGTCATTTGGGCTGGCAGATCGCTATGACACAAAATCGGCGACTCCTTAATCGACCGTTGCCCATCCATTGCTCCACCCCCCATCCGTTGCTCACCCTCCATCCGTTGCCGATCTTGCACCACCAGCGATCGGACAAAGGTATGCCCCAGAAAGTGAAACCCCTGCTGAAAATTGGTAATCCGGGTTTTATCAGGGTGTAGCTCCAGTCCCATCATTTCTAGCAATTGATCCACCAGAACCTGAGCCTTTTCAATCCGAGTTTTCGATTTGGCTAGCACGACAAAATCATCGGCATAGCGCACCAGTTTGAAGCCTGCCTCCTCAATTGCCTCATCAAAATCATCCAAATACACGTTTGCCAGAATTGGCGACACCACCGACCCTTGAGGAATGCCTTTGGAGGGCAGAATTAATCCTGAAGCGGTGGTGACACCACTGCCAATCCAGCGTTCTACCAGTTTGCCGATCGCCGGATCAGGCACACGCTCCTGCAATTCAGCCAACAACCGAGAATGCTGAATGTTGTCAAAATATTTCACCACATCGGCATCCAGCACCCAGTCATAGCCTCGTTGTCGCCACTGCTCCACTTGCCGCACCGCAGTCTTGTATGATCTACCTGGTCGATAGGCAAAGCTACTCTCTTCAAACTGCGGCTCCAGAATGGGATGCAATAAATTCAAGAGCGCTTGTTGCACGATGCGATCGCGCACTGTTGGCACCCCTAACCTGCGCCACTCCGTTTTAGGTGGCTCTCCAGGTTTGGGTTTGGTTTTCTTGGGAATACTCAGCGATCGCAGTGGCATGGGTTGATAAGTGCCGTTTTGCAGTTGGCGACGCAGGGTTGCCAGGTTGCGATCGGCGTTACGTTCAAAGGCGGCGATGGTTTCCCCATCTACTCCAGCACAGCCGTTGTTGGTGCGTACCTTTGCCCAGGCTTGCCAAAAGTTCTCAACCGACAGAAATACTTGCCAGTCCAGCATGGTGTCAACCTTTCCTGAAATAGTAAGGAGATGTTTCCAGGATGCACCCTGCTGGAAGAGGAAGTTTCCAGTAGGGAATAAACTGAAACTGTTGACACTCCAATGCTTCCTATGCGTAACACCATCTCCCAGTCCCTGAAGATCTTTTTCAGCCCTGAAACGATCGCCCCATTTCTCATCGGTTCCCTCTGTCTGGCGATATTGGGCGGTGCAGTTTATGACATGCTCAAAAACAGCTTTGGTGCCACCACACCCGATCTGGTTCGGATTGCCATCATTACCCTGATGATTCTGTTGTTTGCCATTGGTGTCGTATCCTGGATCATCGCCCAACGGCTAGCCCGAATTCCGCTCAACATCCCGTTTCAGGTTAAACAAAAGCAACTCAACCAGCAGTATCGCGGCTTAATTTTGTTGGTGAGTCGTTCTGAGGCGTGTGAAGTGGCAATTCGATTCCATCTACCGCGCTTACAACGATGTTGGCTGGTTTGCTCGACTCAAACCCTGGAACTGGCTCAGCAAGTGCGCCAGCAATTCCCGATGGTTTGCGTAGATCAACCGATTGTCATCAACGATGTTTACCAACCCCTAGAAGTCTACGTTCGCCTGCGCGAAATCTATCGCGATCGCTTGCCAGACGGTTGGCAGGACGCGGATGTAATTGCAGACTATACGGGTATGACTGCCCATGCTTCAGTCGGTGTGGTGCTTGCCTGTGTGGGTACACCGCGTCCGCTCCAATACACCCCCGCAAAATTGGATGCTCAGGGCAGAGCGATCGGCAGTCTCAGCCCAATTCGCATTTTGCTACGGCAGGAAAAGCGTTCTTGATGGGGGATGGGGGACGAGGCTTGAAGGGGTGCTACGATCGTTTGAACATTCTTATCGCAAACTCTGTCTTTACTATCCGTTCTTTGCCAGGATTGACTCTGGAGACAAGCTATGGGCACCACGCTAACAACAAGCAAATTCAGCTTTGAAGAATACCTTGCCTATGACGATGGCACCGATAATCGCTATGAGCTGGAAGATGGAGAACTGATCCTGATGAATCCACCAATTGGACTCCATGCCATTATTCTGACTTTTCTTACTAATATTCTGTTGAATGAAATTACTCGCCTCCAACTTCCCTGGATTCCGTTACAACTGGTTGGAGTTAGAACTGCTAACCGGCGATCGCGGTTGCCTGACCTGTGTGTGGTTCCACTGGAACAAATGCAGCCGTATTTGAATGTTTCAGCCGTACTGGAATCAGATGTACTTTTAGCTGTGGAACTGGTCAGCCCTGATTCCATCAAGCGCGACTATCGCTTCAAACGCGCAGAATATGCTGCATTTGGCATTCCTGAATATTGGATTATTGATCCAGCAGAGCAAAAAATAACGCTACTGTTGCTGGTGGATGGACTCTACGAGGAAACGGTTTATCAGGGTAATAACGCGATGCGATCGCACGTATTTCCAGAGCTAACGCTGACGGTGAAGCAAATTCTGCAACAGTAATGGCTCCTGACATAGTCGCAACAGAGGGCGATCGTTCTACTCCGGCAGCGGAATTGGCAGAATCGGTTGCAAAGGATTGGGTGTGGTCACCATCATGGATTTTCCAACTTGATGTTTTAATTATGGTGCAGGAGTATTTTATTCTATTCAATCTGGTACAGATTATTCGGGAAATAAAGAGAGCAGAACAACAGTTCACTCAAATTCCTTGCAATTTCAAGAAGTGTATTCGTCCAGATCGCTCACCCGCAACAATGATCAGGTCATCATTCACGGTGCAAGCGGTCACTTCGCTGTCTCCTGTAAATGTTGTGAGCAAAGTTCCATCTGCGATATTCCAGACTTTTACGGTGCAATCGTTTGAAGCTGAAATGGCATAGCGACCGCAAGGTGTAGCTGCTACGGCATTGATAGTAGCAGAATAAGCAATGAAAATATCCTTTAATTCTCCATGACCATCGCAAACAGTGGAAAGAGTGCCGAAAAGATACAATGATTCGTTTGCATCTTGAACACTCCAAACCTCCAAACCCTTATCCGAGGCAGAAACTAGCTGTCCACTGCCGGAAATCACTGCTATAGCACTTACATTTCGTCGCGATAATGAAAATAAAAGTTCTCCATTACTGAGATCCCATATCTTTAAATCTGTATCATTTGTTCCAGAGATAATATATCTATCTTCAGGGAAAATCCGAACATTTTTATTGATTGGCTGTTTAATTGAATCAGCTTCCCCAATGAATGAATATGTCTGTTCAAATGTTTTTAAATCCCAAATAATATTTCTGTCTTGCGAGATTGAAACTAAGATTTTCTTTTCTAAATCAGTTGCCATTGCAACAACAGGCCTCATGTGTCCTTCTAACTTTTTGTGTTCAATTCCTTCCTCCAGATTCCAAACGATCAGATTAAAAGTTCTTGCAGACACAGAAATTGCGTATTTTCCATCATCACTCAGGATTGCGTATTTTCCATCATCACTCAGGATTATTGAATTCACTCTTTTTAAGGGCAATTCAATCGGTTCTACCTTGCTATATTCCAAATCTAAGCTGTGAACAGTTAACTTGGAATTTTTTTCAAAATCAGAAGCTGATTCTTGATTGACAATATCTTCTTCAGAAGCAAAAACTAACTGTTGATTATCAACAGCGTAGGCACTGATCCACTCTCCTGAAGGGAAGTTTTCTAAAAATGATCCATCATTGACTTGCCAAAGCTTTATAGTTTTGTTTGAAACAGATAGAACTCTCTCTTCATTGGGGATAAATTCAATAAAGCGAATCTCATCATCATGTACCTGGTTAGGATTGATAATTTGATCATCTAATAAGTTCCAAACTTGTAATTCTTTATTGTCAAGGGCACAAATAAATTGTTGACCATTTGGTGCAACAGCAAGTGCCACAGGTTCTTCGTCATTACAAGATATTCTTTCTAGGCACTTTTGATTGAAAATATCCCAAATTTTAATTGATTTATCTTTCGATGCAGTGATCAACCATCTGCCGTGCGGAAGAAGTGCCAAAGCATTAATTTCGTCTTGATGCCCTTCAAAAGACTTCGTCTCGTCCGATATCCAATTCCAAATAATGAGATTTTTATCATCAGCATTAAATTTTTCATCATCATCGACAAAAATAATAGATTGACCATCCAAATCAACAACTAAATCACTAGCTCGATAGTTATTTAGTTCCCCCTGACAAACTTCTTGTTCAATATCCAAAATCTTGATGACATTATCTGATGCAGAGACAATTCGCTTCTGATCTGGGAATAATCGCAAAATGCTAATACGACTATCCTGCTTTTCTGAAAATTCCCGAATACTATTATTAGATAAGTTCCAAATTTTGATTACATCGTCCACAGAAAAGAATACGTGTTGTCCATCTTCAGTAATGACACTATTCATAACTGAATCGCTGAACCTTCTAGGGTCTTCTAAAAGGCTTCCACTGACTAAACTCCAGCGCCTTAATGTACAGTCATCAGATGCTGAGATGAGTTCTCTGCTGTCTGGGGTGATGGCAATTGAATTAATTAACTTTTGATGCCCTTCAAGATCTAATAATAGATCTCCACTGTTGATGTCCCAAATCTTAATCATGCAATCGGCAGACGTTGAAATGATTTTCTGGTTGTCTGGCGAAACAGTAACTATACCAACTTCTTTCTTATGCTTTTGCTTGAGAGCAGGTAAAGAGTTATTTCCATCCAAAGCCCAAACACTTAGAGCGCCTTTACGCGATCCAGAAACCAGTCTACTCGATGTCGTATTTACTGCAAGAGTTGTAACATGATCGGGATTCTTTAAATTGCGAATCAAATAAGCAAGAGGAGGCTTCAAGCTACATGTCATGGGTTCTAACCAAGTAGCTCCAGTTTCTTCTTGCCATTCTTTGCTATCATCTAGAACTTTTTGTACATCAGGATCGGTCGAAGAGAGTAATCGACCTAACAGTTGACTTGACAATTGATTTGCATCGTTTTCAAGGGCCTCTTCGGAACGTCTTAGTGTAGCTTCAAGTAGCTGAAGAACATCTGCTCGATCCAAGGAGTTATGCAGAATTGGTTCATCCAAAGACCTTAAATGATCAGAATAAGCCTGAAGAAGTTTAGGTAAACCCTTTTTATCAATGCTTTTGAGGATAAATTGGAAACTGACCAGTTTCTTATAATTATCACTTGCTTGAGGGATTGATATCCGCTCTTTCTCAGCTTCAAGTCGCCTGGTTTCTTGTTCCGTAGCTTTATCAATATGTCCACCTTCACGTCGAATGATAGTATCACGAGGATTAAAAATCAGAAGAGTCTTTTTGAGTTTGTATACAAAAGGTCTGGGAGAAATCGTGATTACGTAAAGGTCTTTTCCCTCGTATGATACAGGCTCGCATTCTAGTCCTTCAAACGCAGGATCGCAAATACTTTTAAGTCTATCGGTAAGTTTTCTCTTGTCAAAGCCTGATGAATCCACATCATATAATTCTCTGCTATCTATAGAACCATCACTGACTCCTATAATTAGATAGCCAAATTCCTCAGCCGATCCAATATTCCCATTGGCAAGCGATATAATATCCTTAATCAACTCATTCCACTGTGAATTGTTTTCTTTCCTTCTATTTTCATCGTGGAATAGCTTATACATCTCACGTTTAAATTCCAGCTTTGCGCCTTCTTCCTGTGAGAGTAGTTCACGCAGCTTTTTAGGAGTCATCATATTGCTTCAAATTTTTCGACTAAGAAATCATTTCCCCAAGTTGAGATATCTAAAATCGTCCATTTAGTCATAACCCACCAGTTGTAATTTCTTGGGTACTCCTGTTTCTCGCATATCTATTATCTTCACCTGAACTACATCTCCTACTGATAGTTTGTCAACGTTTCTGGGTTCCTTCTGGGTGAGTCTAATGCCGCCTTCCAGTCCATAGGTAACTTCCTTTCCCTTAATGGCTTTGATTGTCACCTCGATCGCCTTTCCAACTTCAAATTTTGCGGCTTCTGCTGCGACTCTGATTGCGGCTTGTTTGGCAGATTCCGTTTCAATTTCCATTGGCGCGTTCGCTAGTTCCGCGATCGGGCTTGCCTGGTAGTAGGGAATCAGCCGACCTGCCCAACCCAGAATTTCCAGCATGATCTGGGGGTTATTCTGTAACGGCTTCAGGTACTTGATGCAGGCATCATTCAAGCCGCGATAATATTCCACAGTCCGCTTGCTGTGACCAATGCGATCGCCCGCACCAACCAGATTACCCAAGTACTTAAAAAAGCGTGTGCCACCATCGGGGGCATCAGCGCAAGTTCGCAGATATGCCATTGCTTTTTTCAGTTCACCTACATTGGCTCCATTCTGGACAATTTGGCGGGCGATCGCATGGGCAACATCCCATTGATTATCAGTTAAATCACTCATGGTTAGTACATTCCCTCTGGAGGTTCCTGAACACCAGGATATTTCAGAATTGTGGCTAACTGTTGCCATTGAGGTTTTTCAAGCAGTTGAGACTCCTTGGCAGCGGTGATTTGGGTTTGAATAAAGGTTTGGATGTCGGCTCCTGTGAGTTGAGCATGGGGAACCTCATAGTTGCGATAGCGATCGCTTACATCCTGAACATGGGAAATCGCCGTTACGGTCGTGGTCATTGTTCCCATACCGATCGGTTTACCGCCACCGACTTTGAGGGCAATAGGCGATTGCTTGTCCTGTCCCAGGATCAGCAACAAAATCCCCAGTTCCTCTGGCAGCAGATTCTTATAGTGAATCGTTGTCTTAAACGTATATTGCCGACTGGCTTGCTGTACCGGAATCCCGCGATTTTCGCCGCGATCGATGGCACGAGTCATGTTGTAGTAGAATTTGCGTCCCGCTACTCGTCCCCGAACAAAATATTCTCGGCGCTCAGGACGGGGGCTATATAGCGATGGCATAAACCCAATACTGGGTTGTTTGGTTTGACAGGTAGAGTCAGAAAACTCCACTAATCCTTGCCAATCTAAAGCACCAAACACTCGACTCGCTGGACAAAGCTGTTTAGGGTTTTTGCAAGGCAAGCGATCGGGAGGAACCTGATCGCGATACCTTGATGTAATGACTGCCAGGGTACTATTGGTCATTGCTTCATACACTGCTCGAATGCAACCTTTGAGTGAGCTACCCTGAATCACTAACTGCTGATCCGTCGTGGTCATGGTTTTGATTAGCGGTAAACGACTGCCTACATCACTGCCCAACCCTGTGATGCCCGTTGAGATATGGAGAGCCGTTTGCACTTGCAGGGTTAAGTCAAGCGAACCGTGGAGGCGATCGCGGTGGTAGCGGTCATGTCCGATTGGAGCCGATAGGGTGGGTCTGCGATCGGGAAAGCTGACAAAATCATAGGGCTTTGGACTGACAGGTTGATCCCGATTCATGATTTTTTCTCCTCTTTGGCGATCAGAGTGAGTGCAACAAAGTGAACTGTCCCCGTATGTTTGTCCTGAAAATAGCGCTGCTGTAGCTTCAGACCGTCAGGATAGATCAGAGGTTGGGGAAATCGGGTATCTTGACGTTTTTCTGCTGTGTCTTGAGGTTTTCCTTTAGGTAATAAATGCACTGCCAGAGGCTCTGATGTCATCCAACTAACATTTTTGCTTAAAGCTTGAAACCCATGCTCTGACGGCAGTTCATGATGGGCCAGCAGTAACAGGTCATAGCCTTGCTGGGTTTGCTGCCAACGCACTTCAAAGCCCGGTGTCAGCATCTCGCCTTTGGGGCTGGGAAAATCTTCTGGCAGGCTACAGCTAAATCCACTGACGTTATGCACCCAACGTAGAAAATAGTAACGAGATGTAGCAGGAAGTTCTTGTAGTAAAGACTTGAGTTGATCAGGAGTTTCAACCGATCGCGTCCCGACAAATGCTGTCATGCTGTTGCTCCTGTTAATTGCTGCCGCCAAGAGCGAACCGATCGCATCAACAAATCTTCTACCTGTGAACCCTGCCACACTATCTCTACCCCTAGTCCATAGGTCATTGACTTTGCAGCGACGGGTAGCTCTGTCTGGTGGTCGGTTGTGGGAAAGCCATATGCTTCAGCTTCTTCTGGGGACAAAAACATACCTGCACCTAACAATGTTGTGGCATCCCAAACTTTGTCAGTTCCTAATTGCCAGATGCGTTGTTCGTCATTCAAGATGCAACCGGGATATTGCACTGTTGCTTTGTCATAGCGCACTTCAACTGTTCCTAGACCGCGTGATTTAGCAAAACCCAAGCCAAACCAACCATCGTTTAAATCTCGTAATACTAATCCGATTAAACCCAGTTGCGCCAAGCTAAAATTCTTGAGGTGGATTTTGGTTTTGAATTCACCTTTGGTACAGACCTGGTAATTAAAGGGTCCAACGGCAACGGAACCAAATACCCGATCGATCGCCACCCCATTGCGCTCTTCCAATTTCACTTCACCACTGGGATAGGCATCTTCAATCCGAAGTCTGCTGGCGATCGCCGTATTGCCAAACAGTTGGCTAATTGTGCAGGAGTCTTTATAGATAGCCGCCGTATCTTCATACTTGTCGAGATATTCGTAAGCAGCCTTACTCAGCGGATCTTTGGGTGTCCATACCGATTGCTGGGCATTTCTTCGTTCTCCACCCACGGTTCGCACAATTCGTTCTGCGTGTGCTCGGATCGCTCCTTTGAGGCTACTGCCAGGGAGATAGATGGTTTTTCCTTTAGCATGATAGGTTTCAACAAATTCCATATCCGGCTTAGCGGGTTCGGCACCTTCCTGACCCGACTTAATCAAAATTGGACCGTCAGGAATGATGGTAAGGGCGATCGTACAGTGGTTTACCAGTCGTTTGTGCATGATCAGATTTGAATAGAGAGAGGTAGTTAAACCGTTACGAGAGAATTGAGTTGCGATGCACATTGTTGAAACACATCGTTTACTGCCGCAAAGAGTTTGTCTAACTCTTGAATGGTGTAAAACGTGTTATTCAGGGTAAATAGTTGGTTCTCTAACTTACCAAATTGCCAGAGAGAGCCATTAGAGGTAATGCCAACTACAATTTGCGGGGTTTGATTTAACCGTTGCGCGGCAATCATCTCCGCCAAACATTGCCCCCAAGCAGCATCAAAGTTATCCTGCTTGGCTTCTACCAGAATGAAATAGGGCTGGTCGAATACAATTTTGCCGAGGGGCGATCGCCGCGCCAAAATATATTCTGGAAATCCAGTTAATTGAGCATCACAGTTGAGAAACTGATGACTCCATAACGTGAACTGAGTGTAGTACTGTTTCCAGACTTGTTTCAGGATGGGATACACTAAGTTTTCACAAACAGCAAATTCGGAATTATCCACAACGCCCTCTCGCATCATGAATTCCAAATCTTCTCGAAAACTTTCGAGAATTGGGAAAGTTACACCTGTAATGAAGTTGGCTTGGGTATAAGTAATTTGGAACTCTTTGAGTGTTTCGCCCAGACTTTTATAGCTGCTGAAAGACATAATTACCTCATTTATAGTTGAGCATCGTTGAACATTTATGTTCGTTCCAACACTTTCTAAAATCTCCTACACTGGGGCAGCGGATGCCATCAGATCCTCTAATAATGCTAGCGACCAATCAGCCTTGTGGACTTCTACGTCCTGTTGAGTAAAGATGTAAGGCTGCATGGTGCCAGTGACTAAATCTTGCATATATTGCAATAGCTCGTCTCGATTTTGGGGATTCACCCAAATCATTTCAGTGAGTTCTAATTTCACCACACCTAACCCGCGCGATCGCCCTCCACCCAGTGGAATCATTTCATTTTCAAACTGGGTGAGTCCCAACATCAACAAACCGAGTTCGGCTTCCTCCAGGTTTTCTGCGGCAGCCTTAAAGTCAAAAATGGTTCCCGCAGGCACTACCTGAAAGTCATATTTGCGCTTGTCGGCCGCAGTTTCAGTATCTCGATCGATCGCCACGCCATCCCGTTCCTGATACTGACCAAACCAGTTGCCGTCTTGCACCGTTAGATCGCGGATTTGTAGCTTGCCAGCCAGCCAGGGTGAGCCAAACAGAAATGATGCTTTGTCTGTAATTTTTTTCAGTTCATTTGTGATGCGGAAGTCGCGATCGTGATCATTCTTGATCCTTTCAGCATCTTGTTTGATTTCTTTCACTTGATTCATCCAGAATGAACTCGATAATTCGCTGGGATCATGAGCAAAGCCAGGATTAATTCCCCGCAGGAAGCTTTCCAGGCGCGATCGCAGTGCTCCCTTAAAGCTAGATCCTGGAATCAGCGGATATCCATTCGCATCTTTGATCACTGGCACATCCGGGTCAGTGACTTCAATTGATCGACCTGCCCCAATTTTGAGGGCTGTAACGGTCGTCAAAGTACCAGTCAGTTCCAAACGGTTTTTGAAGGTATCAAACATAATTAGAATCCTGTACCAAATAAGCCTGTACCAAATAAACATAGAGATGGCAGTGATAAATTAGGATTACCTTTCTGACTTAGGTCTGAGATACATGAGATGACGTTTGCCATAACCAAGATAGCGACGGATGAGTTCAATATGTACATCCTTCTTTTTACTGACATCACCCGCATCTTCAGCAATTGTTTTTGCTTGTTGCTCTAAATCACCTTGAATATCTTTGACAATCGCTTCCGCTAAAGACCCCTCTCCTCGGCCCCATTTGCTATCACGTCCAACTTGGTAGCGTAAAAAATTTTTGATTACTTCTGGGCTTTCCGTACTCAGGGCAACTTGCACCAGATTCTGGTACTGGGAAGCATCCAGTTGACCATACTTTTTCGTGAAAGCTGTCTCAATTTTCTGAACCAGTTTATCTTCATATGCTCGAATTCCCTGTTGAATCTTCAGGGTCACTTGCAATTCACTCATACCGCTCCCTCCCGCAATATAGTATGAAACTCATCACACACTTTCACCTGCCCAAAGCCTTCTGCCGTCAAGTTGCCAATGCCCCAAATTTCCAGTCTTTCCAGGGCTGACTCCCAAACTGCGCGATCGCCTTCATCAATACTAAATAGATAAACCGAACCGCGATCGGTGGTTAATTCCATGTCCTTGGGCAACCCCCATGCCGTACTCCAACCCGATCGATAGCTATAGCTGCTGTAGGCAGCATGAAGTTGCAGATTGCCACTGGTTAGCCCTAGTGCCTGCTGTAACATTGCTGGTAAAATCACCATCGTCCGCTGCCATTGCTCGGTCAATATGGCATCAGATTGCAAATCTAGGGTAAAGAAACAACGATTTTGAATCTCTATGATGGGTTGATTACCAAAAATTTTCCATCGTTTCCAACGTTGTCTTAGTGTCTTGTTGAAGTCACTGGTCCGTTGTTGCGCTGTAGATCTGGGTTGAGTTAATTCAGGTGAAATTATTTTGATTTCAATTTTTCCTAATCCCCGTGAGGTAGCTCCTCCAACCCGAATGTATTGACTTTGCTGCTCCAGATAATGGGTAAAACTTTCAGCAAGGTCATCACAAACCCATATACTTCCTACAAACGCCATATCTTCAACCTGATCATCCTTCCGCTTCGTTTCATTCAAAACTTGCAGACTATAGAGGACTTGATCTTCAGCAGTGGCACGACGACGATTGATACCAACACGAGTCAGCAATCGACTACTGGCAGAATGACTGTAATATGCTCCGCCATATATGCTATAAAAACCCTTAAATGGATCGACCCGATCGCCATCGGTAGGACAATTGGGATCATACACTTGACCATAGGCATCAGCACAGAAGCGATCGATGAGCGTGTCAAAAACGCCATTTTTCCTGGGTTTGAAGCCCGATGCATTTTTAGAACTCAATGCGGTTGCAGGCATGACTCGCACATCAGACTGAATCTGTAAGATAGTCTCAGGTTCATTATTTTTGGCATTTGCAGCCGGATTATTCACCTCTGTAATTGCTGGATAAGCGTTGTGAAAAATTGCTTGATTGTCGATAAACAGCGTCTTGAAATCACTTTCAGGATCGCTAGCAAAGTCCGTTCCTTCAGCTTGTGCCTGACGAATCATCAGTCCCGCGATCGCTCCTCGCAGCACTGCACCAGGAATGTAGGTTTCCACATCGCTGATGGAACTGCCGGTTTTCTGTCGTCCAATAGCCAGCGGTGATTTAGCGGTAATGAGTAACTGAATCCGTTGCATTACATGCCTCCTTTCAATTTTTCCCAACCTGGATGGGTTGAAGTAATCTTGAGTGTTTCTGGCAATTTCCAGGTGAGCCAACCCAGACCCGCCGACTTGCTACCACCCAGCGCATTGATGTGTTGGAGTCCGGCAACCAGCAATGGCAAGGCATAGTTAAGTTCAGAGGTTAACTCTAGATGCATCTGTCCAATAAATTCGAGCTTTTGGTTGGCGGGTGAGGTTTCCAGATAGTAAAGCTTTTCATCTTCAGCCGTTCCTCGTCGTCGATTGATCGTCACGCCAGGTCGAATCACTTCGGTTGGTAACTCCTCTCGCTTGGCTGCACAGATCAGGTCATCGACCCATAGGCGAGAAGGAGTTTGGGGATTGCCAAAAATCCTACTGATCACGCAACCGGGAGTTTGCATCATCGCTCCGGGATTCGGGGATTCGCTGACCGGCAAGCCCAATCCTCGCGCCAGTTTTTCGCATTCGTGCCGCCATCGTCCTTTGAGATGGGAACCGGGAATAATTAATGTGCCAGCTGCATTCCGCACGATCGGTTTATCTGCCAGAGAACCGGATGATCCCCCTGCGCCAATACAGAGTGCAGAATCAATGACGGCAGTAAGTTCATGGGTTTGGATTTGGGTAGTTAGTTCTGCGAGTTTCATGATTCTCCCCCCGCTGACTGCATCATTGCTGCTTGCTTGTTGGAACTGGTGTCAGGTAATTCGGGAATAAACTCATACAGATCAACCATTTCTCGCCAAACCGTTTCGTAGTGAGATCTTTGAGGTTTCTTGTCGTTGGGTACATACATCCAGGGAGCGGTGTTACCTGGATTGGTTTTAGCATTACACCAATGATCTTCAAAGTCTTCTTGCAATGGTTTTTGCAGTATTTCCTTCAGTCGAATACGGAAGTAGCGATAGTTGAGGATGGCAGTACGCTTACCTTTTTCCAGGAAACTGCGAATTTGGTAGAGTTGTGATTTTGGAAAATTTACCGCCTTGAGTGCCTGAATTAGTTTGATTAATCCCTCAATTTCATGCAGGGTATAGGGCGCAGCATAGAGATGCAAGTCTTTGGGCGTTTCACCTGTAAGAGTTTTTTTGTCTCCAAACGTCTTGACCAAACCATTCTGCCGAAACTCTTTGACATCCGATGAGATCATGGTGACAGATTTCAAAACGAGAAAGTCGATCGTGCCTCCGTAGTAGCCTTGTTTCTTGAGCTTCTTCGCCGTTTCCTTAGCAGATTTCAGCAATTGATTCGTGAGGTTTTCAGCATAGAGAATGGGTGTGTCTTCTGCTGTAATAAGCACCCCTATAGACATACTCAAGCAACTTTTAGAAGGATTTGCTGCTGTAGGTTGATATCGATGAATAAGTTGGGATTGAGGCTTGGATGAAATATGATACTCAGGCTTTTTAGCTAACTCACGTTCAAATACTGCACCGATCGCCTGAGCAATTTGGAGAGCCTTATCGGCTGGCACGATCAGGAATACATCATCTCCGCCTATGGTAATGATTTCAAACGGGTGAACCCATTGATTATTCATGCGGCTCTCATCCGGGTCAGTTAAGCCCTGAACATAATGAATCGTAAGGTGCTGCGCTAACGCCTCATAGACTGAATTTTCAGTGATTTCAGAAATATCTTCACTAAATTCTCGATACTTTTCAGGTGTTTTAATTCCCTGGATATAGCCTCCCATGTTATTACCATCGGCATAAATATAGCCAATAAATTTAGCGGGCTGGCTTGCATTACCAATCAAACCTACCGTTTGAGCTTCCCAAACTTTGGTGGAGCTTCCTCGATAAGCCTTAGCAACATTAGGATTTCGTTGAAAATAATCCTCTAAGTTGGTGGTGTAATACGGAGAAGTCGGATGTGCTTCTAGATAATCCTCAAACCGTTTTACCCAGCTTTCTGCTTTATGATTGGGCTTCCATTTCAGTCCAGAATTTTGATACCAATGCTGGCTAGCATCATCTCGTTTAGTAATTTGCCCCATGATTCGCTTGCGCGCTGAAGGTTCTGAGTGCGAGGGAGAATTAGGCAAATCTTCTGCTCTTAGCACGGCCGATCGCTTCTCTGCATTATCTCGTCGCAAATAAGGATGGGTTTCAAACATCACCGGATAGCGACGACTTGTTGTTCGATTGGGCACATCATTTCCAGCCCGTCGCTGGTTAAATAGAATTGCCAGTTGACTGGTGATTTCGTTGAAACTTTTGCGATTCTGGAATGCTGTTTTAATTTCTTCTGGTGAGGCATCAGACTTGATTTTGAGGAAAGCTTGCACCAACTCATCGTGAGAGTTTTTCTGGTATTCTGGCAACCAGAAGAAATCATCTGGAAGTTGGTCTGGCAACAAGCCAAACTGAAGTTCGAGCAGTTTGTATGTTTTACCAACCGCACAAGAGTTAGCGACCAGGGTTTCAGTGGTGTAGCGTTTCTCGATCGCATCTGCCAGCGCCACAACCAAATCTTGGGGACAAAACGCCAGAATGTTGCCGCCCGTAGAATAGATGATTAATTCATGAATTAAGCTACGTTCCAGTTCTTCGTAGCCTTCCTCGATCAACCACTTGCGAACTGATTGACAATAGTCAGCTTTTATCTTTCTGTCGTTCTCATTGTCTGCATCATAGCAAGCCTTAAATCGCTCCTCATTTGAGGTGTCTGCTAAGGTGTCTGCATGAAAAAAGGCAGGCAAGTCAACCAGGTTAATATTATCCAACAATGCAGATGCACCTCGAATCTCATGGAGCTTCGGCACATCAAAAACATAGGGTTTAATTTTGGTGGCTCCACCGTAGACTACGCCAATTTTGTTTTGCCAGAGGATGGAAGACTCAGAGATCTGCTGCTGAAGTTCAGCTAGTGTTTCTGGATACTTCAAATCAGACAGCGATCGCACCGCTGCAACGATTGCAGCTAAATCATCGCGACAGGGTTGACCATGATAGAAATGTTGGCGCAATGCTTCAAGAGTTTCGTGGTTGTTCGAGCTACCTGGTGCATAGGCCAGACACCAGGCAATTCCAAGCGAAATTCCCATCGACTCTAACTTAATCTCTTTCTGATTAACCATTCTACTTTACCCATTCCGCGATTTTTGCGCTCAGATTTGACCAGTCCTGTCGTCCAAAGACAGCAAATTTGCGATTCCGTGTTGCCACCTCCAGTTCTTTGCGTAAAGAGTCTGGATCTGATCGGGCGCACACGAGTGCCACCCGTGCTTCTGCGCCGCCAAGCTGCTGTGCCCGTGTGTTGGCTTCGAGCAGCTTTTGTTTACAGAGCTTGCGGCTTTCGCTCGTGGTGCAGGAGAGGGCAAACAACTGATAATGCCGGATGAAAGCGACATCAAATTCAAACTTGTCGAAAGCTGTTTTAGGATTCTCGATAAGACTGATTTAGTTGATCTGCTGCCCAAGTTAGAGTCGTTAAGGATTCATCGGTCAAGCGAATTTGAAAGCGTGCTCCAAATCCATTCTTATCCTGAAAAGTTCCAATTAATTTATAGCCATTTTCCTCTTCCCTCACTCTAAAGCCAATTCCCTTGATTGCTCTCTGCCCAGAATAACGCAGGGAGTAGCAGGTTGTAATCCATTCCTTTTCCTTCCAAACCTTTTTGACAAAATCCTTGAAACCGTCAGGATAATGATCGTCTCGAAGGCTAAGGAAATGGGCATGGGTGTGAGATGAAACCACCACAATCCCTAACCGAGGGTCATAGCAGCCCACCCAACTCGATGCATAGCATTCGTGAACGAGATAGCTGTAGAGCCAGATTGGTCCCTTACCTTCGATCGCAATTCCCTGACTCCATTGCACTTCATTGGGCAATTTCAGCCGTCTCAGATCTTGTGGCTCAATTACGCCATCCTCGGTCGTGATCTGAAATCTCAAATGCTGATAGGAGAGTCCCTCTTGAGTAGAGTGGGAAATGAGTTGAAACTGAATGGGTGTCATAGAGTCGGCTGAAACATCTAGGATTACTATAACAGTGCCCGGAAAGGGGGTTTTCCAATATAATTTGGAAGCCCTCAATTCCAGTGGATGCCATACTGAAACCAGTTACGGCAAATTGGTTGAATAGACTTTATCGGAAATTGTTTTGTGGCGCGGCTCAGCCGCCCTCCCCCTC
>Ga0224723_1000867_pt1 | contig 19744 bp, 17 predicted proteins | sample Balambano_FR2_Me_FD_161647 | JGI IMG/M metagenome (GOLD analysis project Ga0224723, IMG submission 161647) | Freshwater sediment microbial communities from Lake Towuti, South Sulawesi, Indonesia - Balambano_FR2_MetaG | ecosystem: Environmental > Aquatic > Freshwater > Lake > Sediment | place...
TGCGAACCGCACGCTCTACCACGCGAAATTCGCCGACGCCGCGGGGCTTCTGTCGGGGGTTGCCGGCTTCGATCTTCCGGACGGCGGCTTCTTCCTGTGGCTGCCGGTGCCGGAGGCCGTCGGCGACGGCGAGGCTGCGGCGCTGAAGCTCTGGCGCGAGACCGGCGTGCGGGTCCTGCCCGGCGCCTACCTCGGCCGCGAGGTCGATGGCGACAATCCCGGCAGGGGATACATCCGGGCCGCGCTGGTGGCCCCAAGAGACGTCACGCAGCGCGGCCTGACCCGGCTTCGCGACTGCCTCTACGGGTGAGGACGAAGGCGACATGGCATCCTATCAGATGAGACAGCGCGACCCCCTGCTGGACCGCAACATGCAGGCGATGCTGGAACGGCGGGGCAAGGAACTTCTCGGATTGGCGCTGCTGGCGCTGGCCGGGGCGGTGGCGCTGATGCTGTGGTCCTACACGCCCGAGGACCCGGGCTGGATGGTGGCGACCGACGCCCCGGCGCAGAACCTGCTCGGCCGTCCCGGCGCCTCGGTCGCCTCGACGCTGGTGATCATCTGCGGGCTCGGCGCCTGGGGGGTGCCGCTCGTGTTTCTGGCCTGGGGTATGCGCTTCGTCCTGCACCGGGGCGAGGACCGCGCGCTTGGCCGGATCGTGTTCGCGGTGATCGCCGTTGCGATCGGGTCGGTATTCGCCGCGACGCATGTGCCGGGGCCGGGCTGGACCCATTCCTTCGGCCTCGGCGGGCTGTTCGGCGACACCATCCTCGGCGCGCTCCTCGGGCTGCTCCCGGTTGGGGCGGGGCTGGGGCTGAAGCTCGCTTCGGTGCTCTCCGGCGTCGCCTTGCTGGTGATGGGGCTCTACGTCACCGGCTTCAGCCTGACCGAGATCAAGGGCCTGTTCAGGTTCCTGCTGGTCGGACTGGTGATGACCTATTCCGCCGCGCTCGGGCTTGCGACGCGCGGCGCGGCCGGCACCGCGCAGGCGATCCGCGACCGGCGCGCGGACCGGCTTGCCGACCGAGCGGCGCGCTTCGCCGTGGCCGGCCCGGCGGATGCCGAGCCGCCGCTCTGGGCAACCGCGCCGCGCGAGGCCGGACCCGTCTGGCGCGGACTGGGGGCAGAACCGCCGCTGACGGCGCGCCCGGCCCCGGCCACACCCGACCCGGCGTTCCACCCCGCGCCGCCGTCCGCGCCGCGGCCGCCGCCGCGGGAGCGTGCGGGCCTTCTGTCGCGGATGCCGGCGCTCCTGTCGCTTCGGGCGCGCGAGCCGGAACCGGAACTGGTCGAGCCCGGCATGACCGACTGGGACGAGGCCGGCGCCCCGACCGAAGAGCGCATCCGCGCGCGCATCACCGACGCGGTGCGCGCCCGCATCCGCGCCCGGCCGGCGATCGATGTCTCGACCCCGCCGGCGCCCGGCGCCGAACCGTTCGTCAGCCGCCGCCGCGGACCGGGGCCGCTGATCGCCTCGTTGCAGCGGGCGGTCGTGCCGGCGCCGGCACCTCCGCCGGCCGCGGCCGGGCTCGGGCGTGCCGAGCCGCCGCTGACGCTCGCCCCGGCCGCGCGCCACGCCGCGGCCGGTCCGGCGGCCGCCTCGGACCAAAGCCCCGAGGACTGGGACGACGACCTTGACGACGGCGGGCCGGACATCGCCGCCACCCCGGTCGCCGACGGCTTTGAGGACGATGACTATGGCGACGATCTGCCGCCCGCGATGCCCCTCCGGCGGCTCGACGGCGTGACACCCGAGGCCCGCCGCGTGGTGCAGGCCCCGGCGGCGCGGCCGGCCCCGCCCTCGCGCCAGGCCGTGGCCGAGGCGCAGCCGCGCCTGCGCTTCGAGGACGCCCTGCCGGCCTACGAGATGCCGCCGCTGTCGCTCCTGTCGAACCCCTCGGCGGTGCAGCGCTTCGCGCCGAGCGTCGAGGCGCTGGAGGAAAACGCACGCATGCTCGAATCGGTGCTCGACGATTACGGGGTGAAGGGCGAGATCACCTCGGTCCGCCCCGGTCCGGTCGTCACCATGTACGAACTCGAACCCGCGCCGGGGCTGAAGGCCAGCCGGGTGATCGGGCTGGCCGACGACATCGCCCGCAGCATGTCGGCGCTTTCGGCCCGCGTCTCGACCGTGCCGGGCCGCACCGTGATCGGCATCGAACTGCCGAATGCGCAGCGCGAGAAGGTGGTGCTGCGCGAGATCCTGTCCGCGCGCGACTTCGGCGACACGACGATGCGTCTGCCGCTGGCGCTCGGCAAGGACATCGGCGGCGCCGCGGTGGTCGCGAACCTCGCCAAGATGCCGCATCTCCTGATCGCCGGCACCACCGGGTCAGGCAAGTCGGTGGCGATCAACACGATGATCCTGTCGCTGCTCTACAAGCTCACGCCCGAGGAATGCCGGCTGATCATGATCGACCCCAAGATGCTGGAGCTTTCCGTCTATGACGGCATCCCGCATCTGCTGTCGCCGGTCGTGACCGACCCCAAGAAGGCGGTCGTCGCGCTGAAATGGGTCGTGGGCGAGATGGAGGAGCGCTATCGCAAGATGAGCCGGATGGGCGTGCGCAACATCGAGGGCTACAACGGCCGGGTGCGCGAGGCCCTGTCGAAGGGCGAGATGTTCCGCCGCACCATCCAGACCGGGTTCGACGACGACACCGGCGACCCGGTGTTCGAGACCGAGGAATTCGCCCCCGTCGCGCTCCCCTACATCGTCGTCATCGTGGACGAGATGGCCGATCTGATGATGGTCGCGGGGAAGGAGATCGAGGCTTGCATCCAGCGCCTGGCGCAGATGGCGCGGGCCTCGGGCATCCATCTCATCATGGCGACGCAGCGGCCCTCGGTCGATGTCATCACCGGCACGATCAAGGCGAACTTCCCGACACGGATCAGCTTCCAGGTGACGAGCAAGATCGACAGCCGCACCATCCTCGGCGAACAGGGGGCCGAGCAGCTTCTGGGCATGGGCGACATGCTCTACATGGCCGGCGGCGCCAAGATCACCCGCATCCACGGCCCCTTTGTCAGCGACGAGGAAGTGGAAGAGATCGTGACCCACCTGAAGAGCTTCGGGCCGCCGGTCTACATGTCGGGCGTGGTCGAGGGGGTCGAGGACGACAAGGCCGAGGACATCGACCTGGTGCTGGGCCTCGGCGGCGAGGCGGGCGACGAGGCGCTTTACGACCAGGCGGTGGCGGTGGTCGCGAAGGACCGCAAGTGCTCGACCAGCTATATCCAGCGCAAGCTCGGCATCGGCTACAACAAGGCGGCACGGCTGGTCGAGCAAATGGAGGAACAAGGCGTCGTCACCCGCGCCAACCACGTCGGCAAGCGGGAGATCCTGCTGCCGGAGCGGTGAGGGCCCGCCTGCGGACGCGCGACGACGGCACCGGGGGAAGGCCGGACCTCCGCCTCGCCTCGTGCCGCCCTCTGCCCGCGGCCGGCGCGCCGGCCGGGAACTCTGGGCGCTCGCCCAGTTGTGAAGGGTTTCGGTGGTGCGGGCCGGCTGCGAAGGGCCTATGGTTCGCCCATGCCCCGCATCGTCCCCGTCCTCGCGCTGATCCTGACGTTCGCCTCCGGCCCGGCCGCGGCCGAGAAGCTGTCTCTGGCCGAAATCTCGGCCTACCTGAACGGCATCACCACCGCCGAGACCGGCTTCACGCAGGTGAACGCCGACGGCTCGCGGGCAACCGGCACGCTCTACATCCGGCGCCCCGGCCGGGCGCGGTTCGAGTATGCGCCGCCCGAGAAGAGCCTGGTGATGGCCGGCGGCGGCCAGGTCGCGATCTTCGATGCCCGTTCGAACCAGCCGCCCGAGCAATATCCGCTGAAGCGCACGCCGCTGAACCTGATCCTGGCGCGCAACGTCGATCTGACCAAGGCGAAGATGGTCGTCGGCCACGGCGAGGTGGACGGCACCACCCGTATCATCGCGCAGGACCCCGAGAATCCGGACTACGGCACCATCGAACTGGTCTTCAGCCACGATCCGGTGGCGCTTCGGGAATGGATCATCACCGACGATACCGGCGCCGAAACCCGCGTCGTTCTCGACGATTTCAGGACGGGAATGAAGCTCTCGGCCTTCTTGTTCGACATCACCCACGAGACGCGCCAGCGCCAGCGCTGACGGCTATCGGCCGCAGGCCTCGAGCTGCGCGCGGTAGAGGTCGGACCGCCGGTCCACCCGCGCCGCCACGTCCACAAGCCAGGGTTTCTCGTTGTAGCTGCCGCGCGCGAAACCGGACCGGCCTTCGTGATAGGCGAGATACTGGTTGCGCGCGTCCGACTTCGGGATGCCGAGCCGCTCCTGCGAGCCGTCCATGTACCAGCCCATGAAATCGGTCGCGTCGCCGATCCGGTCGCGCCGGGCGCCGCGACGGCCCTGGTCGCGCTGATACTCTTCCCAAGTGCCGTCGAGCGCCTGGCTGTAACCGTAGGCCGAGCTCTGCCGCCCGAGCGGGATCACCCCGAGCGCATACTGGTGCGGCGTGCGTGCGTCGCGCACGAATCGCGACTCCTGGTGGATGGTCGCCATCTGCACATGCACCGGCACGCCCCACTTGCGCTCGGTCGCCTGCATCGCGCGGTAATACTGCGGCCGCTCGCGCACCAGCGCACAGGCATCGTCGAGGTTGCGCGGTGCCGGGGAATTGCCGCCGCCGCACGAGGCGAGCAGAAACAGGACGATCGCCGCCCGGAGCCAGTTGCCCCCCTGCCTGCTGCCCATCTGCCCCTCGCGTCTTCTTGTTGGCCGCAAGACTAGGGCAAATTCGCCGGCGGGGAAATGGGGCGCGCCCGGCCGGTGCTTCAGAATTCCGCGAGGCCGAGGGATCGCGGCCACAGATCGCGCGCTGCTGCCCGGACACGCGACCGCGTCGGGGCTCTACCACAGAGTGTTTCCCGATTTTCCGGCGCTGGCGGATGGACAAGGCCTGCGTCAACGCATTACTAACCAGCCTTGGGGGCAGGATGCGCCATGCTGAAGACGGAAGCCAAGTACCACCTCGGCCAGGTGCTCCGCCACCGCAAGCACCCGTTCCGCGGCGTGGTGTTCGATGTCGATGCGATGTTCGCGAATACCGAGGAATGGTACGACGCGATCCCCGAGGACAGCCGGCCCCGCCGCGACCAGCCATTCTACCACCTTCTGGCCGAGAACGACCAGAGCTACTATGTCGCCTATGTGTCGGAGCAGAACCTGGTGCCCGACGACACCGGCGAGCCGGTGGACCATCCCGATCTGCACGACCTGTTCGGCGATTACGAGGACGGCCGCTACCCGCTGCAGTTCCAGTTGAACTGACCCGAGGCTCAGTAGCCGATCGCGCAGCCGTCCTTGCGCGGGTCGGACGCGCCCTGCAGCACGCCGCTGTCATCGATCAGGATCGCCTGCGCCCCGCCGAGCGGCCCGTCGGCCGGGATCACCCGGTGCCCCATCGCGGCCAGCCGGCGGCGGACGGCGGCGCTGTAGCCGGTCTCGACCTGCAGTCCGCCCGGGCCGGCAAAGCAGCGCGGACCGTCGATCGCCGCCTGCGGGTGCATCCCGAAATCGACCATGTTCGAGACCAGCCGGGCGTGGCCGCAGGGCTGGTAGGCCCCGCCCATCACGCCGAAGGGCATCGTCACCCGGCCGGCGTGGCCCAGCATCGCCGGAATGATGGTGTGCATCGGCCGCTTGCCGCCCGCCGCCTCGTTCGGATGGCCTTCGGCCAGGCTGAACCCGGCGCCGCGGTTCTGGAAGTTGATCCCGAACTTCGACGAGGCGAGCCCGGTGCCGAAGCCGTGGAACACCGAGTAGATCAGCGAGACGGCCATGCGGTCGCGGTCCACGACGGCGAGGTAGACGGTCTCGCGATGCACCGCCTCGGACACGGCTGCGGGGTCGGGCAGGACCCGCCGGGGGTCGATCAGCGCCGCCAGCCGCGCGGCCGTCTCGGGCGCGAGCATGTGGTCGAGCCGGGTGACATAGTCGGGATCGCCGAGGAATCGGTTGCGGGCGTTGTAGGCGAGCTTCGCCGCCTCGGCCTCGAGATGCGCCCGTTCGGCGCCGAAGGGGTCAAGCGGGGCGAGATCGACATGCGACAGGATGTTCAGCATCAGGATGGCGGTCGCGCCCTGGCCGTTCGGCGGATGCTCCGCAAGGTCGCGGCCGCGATAGTCGCCGGCGATTGGCGCGCCCCAGGTCGCCTCGGCGGCGGCGAAATCGTCGAGGGTGTGCGTGCCGTCGAGCCCCTGGAGCGAGGCCACCATGTCCTCGGCCACCTCGCCCGTGTAGAACCCCGCGCGGCCCTGCGCGGCGATGCGGCGCAGCACCTCGGCCTGGCCGGGAGCGCGGAACATCTGCCCGGGTTCGGGCGCGCGACCCTGCAGCAGGAAGAACTGCCGCGCCGCGCCCTGCAGGGTCGCCGCATCCCCGGCCCAGTCATGCGCCACCCGCGGCGCCACCGGCACGCCCTCCTCGGCATAGCGGATCGCCGGGGCGAGCACTGCCGCGAGGTCCAGCCTGCCCCAGCCCTCCGACAGCCGGCAGAAGGCATCGACCGCGCCGGGGATGGTCACCGCCTCCGGCCCGTTCGGCGGCACCGCCGTCAGCCCGCGGGCGCGCATGGCCGCCGCGGACAGCCCGGCCGGCGCGCGGCCGGAGCCGTTTAGCGCGACGATGCGCTCTTCGCCGGCGGGTTTCAGAAGGACGAAGCAGTCGCCCCCGAGGCCGGTCATCTGCGGCTCGCAGAAGCCGAGCAGGACGGCGGCGGCGATCGCCGCATCGGCGGCATTGCCGCCCGCCTGCAGGATGTCGATCGCGATCCTGGCCGCCAGCGGGTGCGAGGTGGCGCACAGGCCGCTCGTGGCGAACACGGCCGAGCGGCCGGGACGCTGGTAGTCGCGCATCTTCGCCCTTCACCCCCGCTTGGCCTGCAGCGGCCCCCGGGCGGGCCGCAGCACGAGCATTCCACAGCGGCGGCGCGGACGGAAGGCGCGCCGCGCACAGGGTTCGCGCGCCGGCCGCGCGGCCGGCGTCAGTGGGTGGCGTCAGAGGGTGGCGAGTTCGATCCCGAGCCGGCAGCCCTGCGCGTATTCCGGCAGGTGGACGTATTCCTTGATCGTGTGGATCTCGTACTGTCCGGCGCCGATCGTCACCGTCGGCACGCCGTGGCGGTCGAGCCAGTTGGCATCGAGCCCGCCGTTCGAGAATACCAGCACCGGCGCGAGCCCGATCGCCTCGACCGCGCGCTTGGCGTGCTGCACCGCCGCGGACTCCTGGTCGAGGTTGAACGGCGGATAGGACTTGACGTTGGTGAAGGTGACCTCGGCCTTCGCCCCCTCGCTGTCGGTCACCTGCTCGCGCGCGGCGGCGAAGGCGGCGCGCAGGCCGTCGGTGATCCGCGCGGTGAAGCTTTCCTCGGGGCTGCGTGCCTCGCCCTTCAGCCAGGCATAGTCGGTGACGACATTGGTGGCATCGCCCGCGGCCTTGCCGTCGCGCCCGCCGAAGATCCCGACGTTGCTGGTGCCGTGGCCCTCGGGCTGGACGATCTTGCCGAACCAGCCCTTCGCCTTGGCTTCCGCCAGACCGATCGCGCCCACCAGCGTGGCCGAGATGCCCTTCTCCGGCGCCACCCCGGCATGCGACGCCTTGCCGGTGATCGCCACCTCCCAGTTCTCCTGGCCCACCGCGCCGACGATCAGCTCCGAGGCGAGCCGTCCATCGACGTTGAAGCACATCACCGCGCCCGACAGGTCCGCAGGGTTAAGCTCGCGCGCGCCGTGCAGCCCGCTTTCCTCGCGCACGGTGAACAGAAGCGTGATCGGCGGGTGCGGCAGGTCGTGCTTCAGCAGCGTCTCGACCAGCGTGACGAGAAGCGCGCAGCCGGTGCGGTTGTCGCCGCCGAGCGCGGTGGTGCCGTCGCCGACGATCCGGTCGCCCTCGCGCCGCGGCTTGGCCCCGGCGCAGAGCGGCACCGTGTCGAGATGGGTCGCGAACAGGAGCCGCGGGCCCTCGCGCGTGCCGGGCAGGTCGGCGATCAGGTTGCCGGTCTCGGTCGGCAGCGGAATTCGCTCGGCGGCGCTGTCGAAGCGGATCGCCGCCGCCGGCACCCCGAGCGCGATCAGGTCGTCGCGGATTGCTTCGGCGATCGCCCGCTCGTGCCCGGTCACGCCCTCGATCGAAAGGTAGCGCAGCAGCCGGTCCTCGGCCGCGGCGACGTCGAGATGCTGGCTGGCGCTGGTCATGTCGGGCTCCCGGTGTGCATGGTCGGAGCGCCAGCCTAGGCCGGATTTTGTGACAAGGCGATGAAAAACGCGGCATTGCATCCTTGGCCCGAAGCACCGCGCCCGGATCGGGCCGGGCCCGTCACACGCCGCGGATCGCTGCGACTCGGCCGCTCCGCACAGCGCGCTCCAGCGCGTCGTGATCGCGCGCGGTCTGGTCGGCATAGGCCATCGCATAGCGCCCGATCGCCTCGGGCAGCGCATCGCTGCTGCCGCAATAGCCCGAGATCCGCGCGGCATCGCCGGACTTTGCATGCGCCAGCGCCAAGGCCCAGCCGCAGAGCCCGACATAGGACTGGAACCGGCGCAGCCCGCCGGGGTCGTTCTCGACGATGCTCAGGCCGCCTTTCATGTCTGCCAGTTGCCGGACGTAGAAATGCGGCGATGCGTCTTCCGCAACCGGTCCCCATCCCAGAAAGATGTCCGGCGACCCCTGGATCAGCCGCTGACCGATCACCACGCGGTGCCCGTCGTTCCCCGTAACCGGGTCATTGGCAACATGGTCTGCCAGCACCGACCGCTGCGCGCCCTTCACCTGCAAGAACAACGGATCCTGGCCATCTTCGCCCAAGAGCAAGAGCACCCAGCACTCGGTGCCGACGCTGCCGATCCCGACCGTCCTGCGCGCCGCATCGATCAGGCGATAGCGCGACAGGAGGTGCCGCCGTTCATGCGCGAGCGATCCGAGATAGGCGGCAAGCATCCGGTCCAGCGCCTCGTCGGCCGGCGTTCCGTCGGCGAAGCGGGACATGCGCTCGAAGATCGGCCGATCCTCGATCAGCCGCCGCTGGCCTCCGGCATCCTCGGTGAGCCGCTCGAGCGACCGGATATGCCCGCGGGCCTTCGCCTTGGCCAGAACCTCGGCCGTGAACTCGCGGTACGCGCCCGGCACCATCGCCATGATCCGGGTCTCGTCGATCCGGTCGTACCAGACTTCGAGCGCCCCCATCCCCGCATAGCGCCCGATCCTCTTCACATAGGACTGTACGACGGTCTGCGCCGCATCCTCCGCCTGGGCGCGCGTGCCGCCGAGGTGTTCCGCGGTCACCGCGGCACTGGCCGCGAGGCGCTTGAGGTCCCATTCCCACGGGCCTGGATAGACTTCGTCGAAGTCGTTGATCGCGAAGACGAGGTTGCGCTCGGCCGAAGCAAACAGCCCGAAGTTCGAAACATGCATGTCGCCGCAGGCCATGACATCGAGCCCGGTCCGCGGCGTGCGCGACAGGTCGGCGGCCATCACCGCCGCCGCCCCGCGCAGGAACGCGAAGGGCGATGCCAACATGCGCCCCATCCGCACCGGCACCAGCTCTGCGATGCGTGAGGCGTTCTGCGCCGCGAGAATGTCGAGCGGGTCGCGCGCACCGTCCGGTCTCGCGTGCTGGGCATGGTCCTTGCGCGGAAGGCGGGCGCGCAGCGCCTTGCCTTCGGCGATGCGGTCTTCGCGCGGCAGACGCGGCTCGCGGAGGCGGCGGAGCGCCGCCGGTCCGGGCGGCATATCGTCAGTCTGGGTTATGTTCATGGCTTCGGCCTGCAAGGGGACAGTGGGCCTCCATCCTAAGGCAGTCCGAACGGCTGTTGCTTTGCGGTCGCGCGTCGGGTCGGCTGCCGTCAGGCCGCGCGGCCTCAGTCGAGAAGCCGCCGCGCGATCACCTGGGCCTGGATCTCCGCCGCGCCCTCGAAGATGTTCAGGATGCGCGCGTCGCAGAGGATGCGGCTGATCGGGTATTCCAGCGCGAAGCCGTTGCCGCCGTGGATCTGCAGCGCATTGTCGGCGGCCGACCACGCTACCCGGGCGCCGAGCAGCTTGGCCATGCCGGCCTCGAGGTCGCAGCGCCGGTGGTGGTCCTTCTGCCAGGCGCTGTAGTAGGTCAGCTGCCGCGCGATCATGATTTCCACCGCCATCATCGCCAGTTTGCCCCCGACGCGCGGAAAGGCGATCAGCGGCTTGCCGAACTGCCGGCGGTCGAGCGCATACTGCATCCCCACCTCCAGCGCGTTCTGCGCCACGCCGACGGCGCGGGCGGCGGTCTGGATGCGCGCGCTCTCGAAGGTCTGCATCAGCTGCTTGAAGCCCTGTCCGGTGACGCCGCCGAGCAGGTTCTCGCCCTTCACCCGGAAGCCGTCGAAGGCAAGCTCGTATTCCTTCATGCCGCGGTAGCCCAGAACCCCGATCTCGCCGCCGGTCATACCGGGGGTCGGGAAAGGGTCGGCGTCGCTGCCGGGCTGCTTCTCGGCCAGGAACATCGACAGGCCGCGGTAATCGGTCGTGCCGGGATCGGTGCGGGCCAGGAGCGTCATCACATGCGTGCGGGCGGCGTGGGTGATCCAGGTCTTGTTGCCGGTGATCGCCCAGTCCGCGCCGTCGCGCACCGCGCGGGTGCGCAAGGCGCCGAGGTCCGACCCGGTGTTCGGCTCGGTAAAGACCGCGGTCGGCAGGATCTCGCCGCTGGCGAGCCTCGGCAGCCACGCCGCCTTCTGCTCGGGCGTACCGCCGCAGAGGATCAGTTCCGCCGCGATTTCCGACCGTGTGCCGAGCGAGCCGACCCCGATGTAGCCGCGCGAAAGTTCCTCCGACACCACGACCATGCTGGCCTTCGTGAGGCCGAGCCCGCCGTAGTCCTCGGGGATGGTCAGGCCGAACACGCCCATCTCGGCCAATTGCCCGATCACCTCCAGCGGGATCAGCTCGTCGCGGAGATGCCAGCCGTGGGCGAAGGGCGCGACCTGTTCGTCGGCGAACCGTCGGAACTGGTCGCGGATCATGTCGAGCTCGTCCTCGAGCCCAGTCGCGCCGAAGGTCGCGCGGCCCGCGTTGTCGCGCATCAGCTCGACCAGCCGCGCCCGCGCCGCGGCGGTGTTGCCGTCAAGGCAGAGCCGGCGGATCGCCGGCGCATTGAGCCGGCTCTGGTCATGCGCGGACAGGCCGATGTCGAAAAGCCGCACGATCTCGGTCTGGCTCATCGGGATGCCGCCCGCGATCTGCGACAGGTATTCGCCGAAGCCGATCTGCAGGATCAGCCGCTCCATCTCGCCGAACTCGCCCTTGGCCTCGAGCCGCAGGGACCAGGCCCTGAGCTGCTCCAGCGCCTCGACATAGGTGGCGAGCCAAGCCAGCCCGTGCGCCGCGGTCTGCTGCCGCTCCAGCGCCTCGGCGGCAACCCGGCCGTCCCGCGTGACGGCGGCGCGGAGACGCTCGCGCGCGGTGGCCAGCACCACCGCGACCGGGGCGAGGGCGGCGGCCGTCAGGTCGGCGAGATCGGGCAGCAGCGCGGGGTAGGGCGGGGTCTGTCCGTCATGCGGCATGGGAATCTCCGATCTTTGCAGGCGCAGCATCAGGTAGGGCCTTTGGCATCTTCGCGCAACAAAATAACGCAGGACCGGCCTGCGGCGAACGATCCTGTCGAAGCCGGATCGGCCTGACCCGACGCCCGGGCGGCTGCGCCCGCCCCGCCAGGCGGCGCGGCGCGGGGTCGGTGCAACCCTGAGCAGAGGTGAGGCAAATTAGCCAGTCGTTTGGAAATTGCGGCGCAGAGTTGAGACCGGGCGGAGCGATTCGCAGTTCACTGTTGATTCTCCGCAGCCGAATACCGAGTATGCGACAAAAACCAGGCAAAACTGCCCATACAGGACAATAGCATGTCGAGGATCGCCCTTGTGGACGACGACAGGAACATCCTGACGTCGGTGTCGATGACGCTCGAGGCCGAGGGCTTCGATGTCGAAACCTACAATGACGGACAGACCGCGCTCGATGCCTTCAGCCGCCGCATGCCCGACATGGCGGTGCTCGACATCAAGATGCCGCGGATGGACGGAATGGATCTGCTGCAGCGCCTGCGCCAGAAATCCACCATGCCGGTCATCTTCCTGACCTCCAAGGACGACGAGATCGACGAGGTGCTGGGCCTCCGGATGGGCGCCGACGACTACATGAAGAAGCCGTTCAGCCAGCGCCTGCTGGTGGAACGGATCCGCGCGCTGTTGCGACGCCAGGATGCGATCGTCACCGGCGAGGTGGCGGTGAGCGAGGAGAACAAGATCATGGAGCGGGGCGCGCTGCGGATGGATCCGCTGCGCCATTCGGTCAGCTGGAAGGGGCAGGAGGTGGCGCTGACGGTCACCGAATTCCTGCTCTTGCAGGCGCTGGCGCAGCGCCCGGGCTTCGTGAAGAGCCGCGACCAGCTGATGGACGTGGCCTATGACGACCAGGTCTATGTCGATGACCGCACCATCGACAGCCACATCAAGCGGCTGCGCAAGAAGATGCGGCTGGTGGACCCCGAGTTCTCGGCGATCGAGACGCTCTACGGCATCGGCTATCGCTACAACGAGGAATGACCACCCTTCCGCGCCTGGGCCCGGCCGAAGCCCCGTCCCGGCGCGAGCCGGCGGGAGACGGCGCCGAGGTGGGAGAGGCGCCGCCGCGCGCCGGGCAGCGCCGCGGGCTGGTGCTGATCAACCGCTCGCCGCTGGCGCGCAAGATCGTCGTGTTCAACCTAATGGCGCTGGTGATCCTGGTCGCCGGGGTGCTGTTCCTCAACCCGTTCCGCGACTCGCTGGTCCTGCAGCGCGAACAGGGGCTGGTCAGCGAGGCGCGGCTGATCGCCAACGTGGTCGAGGCGCAACTCCCCGCCGACGGCGCAATCGACATGGCGCGGGGCGAGGGGATCGATGTGGGCGCAACCCTCGCGGCGATCGACCTCGCCGCCGGAATCGAGGTGTTCGTGTTTGATCCCCTGGGGCAACTGATCGCCACCAAGACCGGCCCGCCGCTGACCGAACAGGACCTGCCCGAAGGCTCGCGTTCGACCCTGATGACGGATTTCCTCAACCACGTCTGGGATGGCGTGTCGGGGCTGACCGCGCGCGGCGCCGCCCGGCCCGACGTGGACGGCGAGGGACTGGCGCGGGCCCTGTTCGCGGGCGCGCGGGCCGGCGCGACCGAGGTCAACACCGGTCGCGACCCGACCACCGGCAACGCGATCTTTACCGTCGCCACCCCGGTCAGCCGCGACGGCGACGTGCTCGGCGTGGTGGCGGTGACCAGTGCGGCCGGCGAGATCGACCGGCTGGAACGGTTCGAGCGCGAACAGGTGCTGCAGATGTTCGTGGTGGCGATCCTGGTGTCGATCGGCCTCAGCCTGGTGCTGGCCTCGACCATCGCCAACCCCCTGTCCGACCTTGCCGCGGCCGCCGAGCTCGGCCGCGACCGCCACGCCCGCAAGATGTCGCCCGGGCGGGTGCGAATCCCCGACCTCGCCGGCCGCCCCGACGAGATCGGCCGGCTGTCGATGGCGATGCGGGGGATGGTCGCGGCCCTCTACGACCGGATCGACGCCAACGAGCAGTTCGCCGCCGACGTGGCCCACGAGATCAAGAACCCGCTGGCCAGCCTGCGCTCGGCCGTGGGCACCCTGCGTGTCGCCCGCCGCGACGACCAGCGTGAGCGGCTGCTCGAGGTGATCGAGCATGATGTGCGGCGGCTCGACCGGCTGGTCAGCGACATCTCGAATGCCTCGCGACTCGACAGCGAACTGGTGAAGGAAGAGGCCGAGCGGTTCAACCTGTTGCGGACGCTCTCGACCCTCAGCACCCATCTGGGGCGGCAGGCCGAAGAGGCGGGGGTCGATTTCATCACCGACCTGCCGGCCGAGCCGATCCTGATCGACGGGCTGGAGGCACGGCTCGCGCAGGTGTTCGTCAATCTCGTGAGCAACGCGATCTCGTTCTGCGAGGACGGCGACGCGGTGCGGCTCTGGGCGCGGGTGCGCGAGAACCGCGTGCTCGTGGTGGTGGAGGACACCGGCCCCGGCATCCCTGAAGAGGCGCTGGTCAAGATCTTCGACCGGTTCTACTCCGAACGCCCCGAGGGCGAGTTCGGCAACCACTCCGGTCTCGGCCTCGCGATCTCGAAGCAGATCGTCGAGGCGCATGGCGGCGTGATCTGGGCCGAGAACATCCGCCCCACCCATGCCGACATCACCTCCGACCCGCTCGGCGCCCGCTTCGTCGTCGGGCTGCCGGTCTGACCGGCCGGGACGGCGATGATCCTCCATGCCAGTTGCGTCGCGGTCGCCGGGCGCGGCCTGCTGATCCTCGGGCCGTCCGGCTCGGGCAAGTCGGCGCTGGCGCTCCGCATGATGGCGATCGGCGCCCGGCTGGTGGCCGACGACCGGGTGGACCTCTCGCGCGAGGCGGACGCTCTGGTCGCCCGCTGCCCGGCGCCGCTGCGCGGCCGGATCGAGGCGCGCGGCCTTGGCCTGCTCGGCGCCGACCCGCTTGACGCGGCAACCCTCGCGCTGGCGGCCGACCTGACGGCAGCGCCCGCCGCGCGCTGGCCGGAGCCTCGCGAAATCGTGCTGCTTGGCCGCGCGCTGCCGCTTGTGGCCGCCGCGCCGGACGCCCATTTCCCCGCGGCTCTGGTGCACTATCTGCGCCACGGCTGGGCGAGATGACGGCGGGAGCGGCGATGTCCTTCGCGGAACGGCGCGGCGCGGCGACAGAGGCGGAGCATCGGCTGGTGCTCGTCACGGGCCCCTCGGGCGCGGGCCGCACGACGGCGATCAACGCGCTCGAGGATCTCGGCTACGAGACGATCGACAACCTGCCGCTGTCGCTGGTGCCGCGGCTGGTGGATGGCCCGCCGCTGAACCGGCCGATCGCGCTCGGGCTGGACGTGCGCAACCGCGACTTCAACGTCACCGCGCTGATCGAGCTGATCGACCGGCTGACCCGCGACCCGCGCGTGGCGCCCGAGGTGCTCTACATCGATTGCGCGCCCGAGGAGCTGATCCGCCGCTACAGCCAGACCCGCCGCCGCCACCCGCTGGCCCCGGCCGAGAGCCCGGCCGAGGGCATCCGGCGCGAGATCGACCTGCTCGCCCCGATCCGGGTGCGCGCCGACCATCTGATCGACACCACCGAGATGACGCCGCACGACCTGAAGGCCGAGATCGGCCAGTGGTATGCGCGCGGGCAGGCGCACCGGCTGGCGGTGTCGGTGCAATCGTTCTCGTACAAGCGCGGCGTGCCGCGCGGTGTCGACATGATCTTCGACTGCCGCTTCCTGCGCAATCCCTACTGGTCGCCCGGCCTGCGCGACCTCGACGGGCGCGATCCGCGGGTGCAGGCGCATATCGCGGCCGACCCGCGGTTCCAGCCCTTCCTCGACAGGATGGCCGATCTGGTGCTTCTGCTGCTGCCCGCGCAGGTTGACGAGGGCAAGGCGCATCTGACGATCGGCTTCGGCTGCACCGGCGGGCAGCATCGCTCGGTTGCAGTCGCAGAAAAACTGGGCAATCTGCTGGCAGAGGCCGGCTGGCCGGTGGCGCGTCGCCACCGCGAGCTGGAGCGCCGGGCGCAGGTGACACCGGCCAACGGGGCAGCCGGCGGGGCGGGCAGCGGGACAGGATAGGCGTCGCGTGATCGGTATCGTGATCGTCGCACATGGCGGGCTGGCGCGGGAATACCTTGCGGCCGTCGAGCATGTCGTCGGCAAGCAGGACGGCATCCGCACGATCTCGATCGAGGATGACCATGACCGCGACGCCAAGCAGGCCGAGATCCTCGCCGCGGCGGCCGCGGTCGACCGCGGCGATGGCGTGGTGGTCGTGACCGACATGTTCGGCGGCTCGCCCTCGAACCTGTCGCTGCCGGCCTGCGCCAAATCCGACCGGCGGATCATCTACGGCGCCAACCTGCCGTTGCTGATCAAGCTCAGCAAGACCCGCGGCCTGCCGATCCAGATCGCGGTGGACGCCGCCCTCGACGCCGGGCGCAAGTACATCAATGCGCTCGACCTCGGAACGCGGCGGGAGATCGGATGACGGCGCGGCAGGTTCGGATCGTGAACGAGAAGGGCCTGCACGCCCGCGCCTCGGCCCGTTTCGTCGAAGTGGTGGAGCGGCACAACGCCCGCGCCGAGGTGGTCAAGGACGGCATGACCGTCTCGGGCGATTCGATCATGGGGCTTTTGATGTTGGCAGCCTCGCGCGGAAGTTCTATTGAGATCCGGACCAGCGGGGACGACGCCGATGCGCTGGCCGATGCGCTCGAGGCGCTGGTCGCGAACCGGTTCGGGGAACACTACTGAGACCGGCGGCTGAGAAAGAGGCGGAACCCCGGTGAACGAACAGACCCCCTTGCCGCCCCCGCCCGACACCTTGCCATCGGCGCCCTACGACAAGCGGCGCCTGTCCTATGCCGGCACCTTCACCAATCCGTGGAAGGCCGCCACCATCCGCGGCGTCGAATGGATGACCGGCAAGGTCCGGCTGCTGCGGCTGATCCGCCGGTTCGAGGCGATGGGCCCGGCGCAGGGGCTGGAGTTCTGGCAGCGCGCGCTCGACATCATGGGGATCGAGGTGCGCACCCCGCCCGAACAGGTGGCGCTGATCCCGAGGACCGGCCCGGTGGTAGTGGTGGCCAACCACCCGCACGGGCTGGTCGATGGTCTGGTGATGGCGCGGCTGGTGATGCAGGTGCGGACCGACTTCAAGATCCTCACCCGGTCGCTGCTGACCGGCATCCCCGAGATCGCCTATCATATGGTGCCGGTCCCCTTTCCGCATGAGGAGAACAGCCAGGAGAAGGGACTCGAGATGCGCCGCATCTCGATGGACCATCTGGCGCAGGGCGGCGTGGTGATCCTGTTCCCGGCCGGCAAGGTGGCGACATCGACCGGCTGGTGGGATGCGCCGGTGGAGGCGGAGTGGAACGTCTTCACCGCCAAGATGGTGCAGAAAAGCCGGGCGACGGTGTTGCCGATCTACTTTCCCGGCCAGAACTCGCGGCTCTACCACATCGCCGACAAGGTGTCGGCGACGCTACGCCAGGGGCTGCTGCTGCACGAGATCACCCATGCGCTGAACAAGCCGCAAGCGCCGGTGATCGGCCGCCCGGTGCCGCCGGAGGACTGCGCGAAATGGGTGGCAAATCCGCGCGGCTTCTGCGCCTGGCTGCGCGAGACGACGCTCGCGCTGAACACCGACAAGCCGCCGCAGCGGCGCGCGCACGGCCAGGTTCAGCGGGTCGGCACCGGCACCGGGCCGCGGTAGTCGTAGAAGCCGCGCCCGCTCTTGCGGCCGAGCCAGCCGGCCTCGACGTATTTCGTCAGCAGCGGACAGGGACGGTATTTGGTGTCCGCCAGCCCCTCGTGCAGCACGTTCATGATCGCAAGGCAGGTGTCGAGCCCGATGAAATCCGCCAGTTCTAAGGGACCCATCGGATGGTTGGCCCCGAGTTTCAGCGACTGGTCGATCGACTGCACCGAGCCGACGCCTTCATAAAGCGTATAGACCGCCTCGTTGACCATTGGCATCAGGATGCGGTTGACGATGAAGGCCGGGAAATCCTCGGCGCTGGCGGCGGTCTTGCCCAGCCGCTCGACCACCGACAGGCAGGTCTGGAAGGTCTCGGCATCGGTCGCGATACCTCGGATCAGCTCGACCAGCTGCATCACCGGTACGGGATTCATGAAATGGAACCCCATGAACCGCTCCGGCCGGTCGGTGCGGCTGGCGAGCCGGGTGATCGAGATCGACGAGGTGTTGGTGGTCAGGATCGTGTCGGGGCCGAGATGCGGTTGCAGGTCGCGGAAGATCTGGTCCTTGACCGCCTCGCGCTCGGTGGCGGCCTCGATGATGAGGTCCGAGGGGCCGAGGTCGACCAGCGCGAGCGTGGTCGTGATCCGGGCCAGCGCCGCCGCCTTGGCCTCGGGCGTGACCCGGCCGCGGACGACCTGCCGGTCGATGTTCTGCTCAATCAGCGCTATGGCCTGGCCGAGCCGCTCCTGGCTGACGTCGGCCAGCCTGACCTCGAACCCCGCGAGCGCGAGCACATGGGCGATGCCGCTGCCCATCTGCCCGGCCCCCACCACGCCGACGCTGCGGATCTCCACCGTCCGTTCCCTTCACCCGCCGCGGGCGCGGCCGCGGCGAAGCTTACGCGCCCGCCGCGGCGGGGCGCAAGGCCGCGAAACCCCGAAACTTTGCCGCGAATGCGCGGCTTAGCCGTTTGGCAACCGAACCCCGTCACCCTGAGTCGCGGGTGAAGTGCAAATGTGGGGGGGCCGATGGCCTTTGAGCATCCGGGCGACGGGGCCCTGGACTATTTCCCGTGCCGATATGGCAAGTCGAAGCTCCTGTTCCGCGGTCCGCGGCGGGCGCTCGACGGTGCCTATTGCGCGGTTCTGGGCGGCACGGCCAGCTACGGCAAGTTCGTGCCCTACCCCTATCCGGCGCTGCTCGAGGCGGCGACCGGGCTGACGGTCGTGAACCTCGGCTGCGTCAATGCCGGACCGGATGTCTATCTCAACGACCCCGAGATTGTCGCCGTCGCGGCCCGGGCGCAGGTCACGGTGCTGCAGGTGCTCGGGGCGGCGAACCTGACCAACCGCTTCTATGCCGTCCATCCGCGCCGGAACGACCGGTTCCTGTCGGCCCATCCGCTGCTCGCCACGATGTATCGCGACGTGGATTTCACCGAGTTCAATTTCACCCGCCACATGCTTCTGTCGCTGCAGGCGGCCGGGCCCGAGCGGTTCGCGCTGGTGGCCGAGGAGCTCCGGTCGGCCTGGGTGGCGCGGATGCAGGCGCTGATCCGGGCGATCTCCGCGCCGGTGCTGTTGCTGTGGCTGTCGGACCGGCCGCCCGGGCCGACCGAGGCGCGCGCCGACCTTGGCCGCGACCCGCTCCTCGTGGACCGCGACATGCTCGCGTCGCTCAGGCCGATGGTGTCGGGCTATGTCGAGGCCGTCATCAGCCCTGAAGCGCGGGCGCAAGGGGTGGAGGGCATGGCCTTCGGCCCGCTCGACCGCCCGGCGGCGGCGCTGGTCCCCGGCCCGGCCGCGCATCGCGAGGCGGCGGCGGCGCTGATGCCGCTGCTGGAGCCGATGCTCTGACCGCCGCGCCGGGCGGCGCCGGGGGCTGCCGCTCAGAGCTTCTCGATCATCTCCGGCACGGCGGTGAACAGGTCGGCGACAAGGCCGTAGTCGGCCACCTGGAAGATCGGCGCCTCCTCGTCCTTGTTGATCGCAACGATCACCTTCGAATCCTTCATCCCCGCGAGATGCTGGATCGCCCCCGAGATGCCGACCGCGATGTAGAGCGCGGGCGCCACCACCTTGCCGGTCTGCCCGACCTGCCAGTCGTTCGGCGCGAAGCCCGAGTCGACCGCCGCGCGCGAGGCGCCGACCGCGGCGTTCAGCTTGTCGGCCAGCTGCTCGATCAGCGCGAAATCGGCCTCCGAGCCGACGCCACGCCCGCCCGAGACGACGATCCCGGCCGAGGTCAGTTCCGGCCGCGCGGTCGAGGCCACCTTGTCTTCGACCCAGGCCGACAGCCCGCCGTCGGCGCTGGCCGTCAGCTTCTCGACCGGCGCCGCCCCGCCGCCGCCCACCGGCGCGAAGGTCGCGGTGCGCACCGTCAGCACCTTCTTGGGGTCGCGCGAAGTCACCGTCTGGATGGCGTT
>Ga0224723_1000868_pt1 | contig 19733 bp, 20 predicted proteins | sample Balambano_FR2_Me_FD_161647 | JGI IMG/M metagenome (GOLD analysis project Ga0224723, IMG submission 161647) | Freshwater sediment microbial communities from Lake Towuti, South Sulawesi, Indonesia - Balambano_FR2_MetaG | ecosystem: Environmental > Aquatic > Freshwater > Lake > Sediment | place...
GGAGAAGAGGAGATTTACATATCTTTATTCTTACTTCTACCTTTTTACTTATACCTTTTACCTTTTTAGTTGTACCTTTTATCTTTTTACTTACTAATGACTAATCCTTTAGAGTTTATTGATTTTGCTCCAAATACAGGACATAAAAGCAAAGGCTTGATTGTTACTTTACACGGTTGGGGTGCAAATGCTGATGATGTAGCTTCGCTGCTACCTTTCGTTAATTTGCCCGATTATCAGTTTATATTTCCTAATGGTCCTTTTCCTTATCCATACTCTCCTCAAGGTAGAGCATGGTATGACCTGCGGGTGGAAAATATGTACCAAGGATTGACAGAAAGTCGGCAAATTCTTATAGATTGGTTGCAATCGTTGGAAAGTACCACAGGTATACCTTTGTCACGAACAGTGTTAAGTGGGTTTTCTCAAGGTGGTGCAATGACTTTAGATGCGGGATTAAAGTTACCTGTAGCTGGTTTGATTGTGATGAGTGGTTATTTACATCCCGGTGCAATACCAGATGTAAAAAGCTTGAACAAATTTCCACCAGCTTTAATTATGCATGGGAGACAAGACCAAGTTGTACCATTACAAGCTGCAATTAAAGCTAAGGAAGTTTTAGAGTCATTACCAACTTCGGTGGAATACCACGAATTCAATATGGGACATGAAATTAGACCAGAAATGCTAGAATTACTACGAGAGTTTGTTATCAAAGCCTTAGCTTAGTCAAAGTTACAAAGTTTTTGCAAATTCTAGTATAAATCCGGAAAATTTTCACTATATTATCTCTAATCAGTTAGTAATATATATTGGGAGGCTACGTTAAACGCAGTCTAACCCATGCTGAATGCTATTGCTGCTATAGGGAGGGGCGAGCATGATGAAAACTCTAAGCATTTCCAGTAAAGAAATCGCTGTTATGACTTCACAAGAGGTGGAACAATTGGCTGCACGTCTGGAACAAGATAACTACAGCAATGCTTTCGAGGGTTTAAATGATTGGCATCTACTGCGTGCGATCGCGTTTCAGCGTCCAGAACTAGTTGAATCTTATATCCACCTTCTAGATTTGGAACCCTATGATGAAGCGTAAATAGGGAGTTAAAATTTGTAGGAGTGTAAGTCCTTTGTGATTGCACTCCTATGATATTACAAACAGTGTCTTGTGCTATCAAAATCTCGTCGAGTGTTAATTGGGGTAGGTGGGGGTATCGCAGCTTATAAAGTCTGTGAGGTTATTTCCACTTTATTTAAAGCTGGGTTAGAAGTGCGGGTAATTCTCACTGACTCTGCACAAAAGTTTATTACTCCTCTAACTTTCTCCACACTTTCTCGTCATCCTGCTTATAGCGATACAGATTTTTGGCAACCCATTTACTCCCGTCCGCTACATATAGAATTAGCAGAATGGGCTGATTTGTTAGTAATTGCACCTCTCACAGCAAATACTTTAGCTAAATTAGCTTATGGAATGGCTGATAATTTGCTGACAAATACAGTATTAGCTTCTACTTGTCCTGTATTATTAGCTCCAGCCATGAATACTGATATGTGGGGACAAATATCAGTAAAACGTAATTGGCAACTGTTATTTACTGATACTCGCTATCATGATACGGGCATTGGATCGGGGATACTAGCTTGCGATCGCGTTGGGCAGGGTAGAATGGCAGAACCTCCAGAGATTATCGCCCACATCCATTCACTGTTACATACCGCAGGTCAACGAGATTTACAAGGAAAACAAGTATTAATCAGTGCTGGAGGAACACGAGAATATCTCGATCCAGTGAGATTTATTGGTAATCCTTCCACAGGTAAAATGGGGTTAGCTTTAGCACAAGCAGCTCTACATCGTGGGGCAAATGTCACATTAGTACATGGTGTTGCTAGTTGGGTTGTACCTTTGGGAATACAAGCGATTCCTGTTGTCAGTGCTAAGGATATGCAAGAAGTGATGCTGCGGTATTCCCTGGGTGCGGATGTGATAATTATGTCCGCAGCAGTAGCAGATGTAAAGCCAAAAGATTATAGTAGCGAGAAATTACCAAAGCAGAAGCTCCCAGAAGCATTAGCTTTAGAATCGGTAGAAGATATTATTGCTCAACTAGCCCAGCGTAAACAACCGCATCAGCGTTTAATTGGTTTTGCAGCACAGACTGGTGATATTATCACACCAGCTTTAGAAAAATTACATCGTAAAAATTTAGATGCAATTATTGCCAATCCCATAGATAAATCTGATAGTGGGTTTGCAAGCGATAATAATCAAGCCATATTTTTAGATCGAAAAGGGCGCAAAATAGAGATTCTTCCCTGTTCTAAATTAGAAATGGCCCATCAAATATTTGATCAGTTATGGTAGGCGATCAGCTTGTCTAAAGCATTGTAGCCCAGATTCCGCACCCTAACTTTCACGAGGAGGTTTTCACTGACTATATTTTCTACAATTAGAGTAAATAGATACTTGCGCTAATTTGAGTAGTCAAAATAATTTAAAATTGGATATACATAAGTCAAAATAGTACAAAGATAAAAAATTATGACAGCGAGTAATGTAAGGCAAAAAATATTTGAGCATCTTGAATTTTTACCTGGAGAACAAGTCAAAACCCTTCTATTAACCTGGCTAACTGCTTCGGAAGGAAATTTAGAAGATCTTGAGCAGCTACTACTGACAACGCAAGCGACAGAAGAGTCACTATTTGGAGAAATTGACGCAAACCTCAATTTTCAACCTCTTACAGAAGCTCAAATGATTGAGCAAAGCAAGTTAGCTCTCGAAGTTTATCGTAAAGAAGGCTCCGGAGTCCCACATCATCGCGTGTGTGAATGGGCAAACAGTTTAGGTACTGATGAAGAAAGCCCATGTCCGAGATAATTTGGACTCAAGCTGCGATTGACGACTTAAATCGTCACTACAATTTTATCAAACTTAATGATGCTGACGCTGCAACACGGGCAGTACAAGCTATCGTCTCATTAGGTGAAAGTTTGCAGCAAAATCCACGTCGAGGTGCAATCGTAGATGAAATAGCAGGTTTGCGGAAACTTTTAGTACCTTTTGGTAAATACGGTTACATTATTCATTACGCTATTCTTGAGGATGATGTTATTATTTTGCACGTCTATCACGGAAGGGAGAATCGACCTCGTTAGTGTTAATAGCCTTCATAATATGAAAAGCAGATAGTATGTCCAAATTATTAGGCGAACATTCTTAAAAAATTAGCTACAGCAGCAACACCCACAACATAATAGCCGATTTCTACATTCCCGCATTAGAATGCGCTGTACAATACGACCGCAAAGCCCCCATTCGCCAATGGTATCCTTCAAGAAGTCGAGGTTCTGACAAATCCCCATATCGTTATAAATTATAAATATCTGAACAGCCGACTACTCAGGCTTGATATCTAAAAGCAGAAAGGTTTGGAAATGTTTACAGAAACTCCTTTAATAGCGACAGTCCTATTAGTCGCTTTCGGAATTTTGGGTTTGGGTTTTTATCGCGCTAGGCCTTTAGGCAGACTAGGAATCTTAGCTTGGTTACAGTCGGTGGTGTTAATGACTCCCTGGCTGTTGTTTTTTGGTTTGTTTGCCGCTGGGATTTACATTAATATTGTGGGTATACTCTTCCTATTGGTGGGTTCTGCTGGTCTGTATATCTTAATCGGTAGACAGTTGCGAAACCTTGGACAAGATGAATTGATTAAAGCCAGAGCAAGTCAAAGAATAGCTGAGCAAACGGAAAGTGTTAGCACTGAAACTTCTGTAAGTACGGAGGTATTGCGAATTCCTGAGGAAGACTTACAGGTAATCAAAGGTATTTTTGGGATTGATAGTTTTTTCGCTACAGAAACAATCGCTTATCAAGAAGGAGCCATTTTTAGAGGTAATCTTCGAGGTGAACCAGAAGAAGTATACAATCGTTTAACCTTAAATCTCCAAGAACGCTTAGGTGATAAATATCGTTTGTTTCTTGTAGAAAATACTGACGATAGACCAGTAGTTATTGTTTTACCAAGTCGTAATGACCCGCGAGGAATGACTGTAGCGCAGAAAGTATTTGCAGTAGTTTTACTTGTTGCTACAATTGCTACAAGTATGGAGGCTGCCGGTCTATTATTAGGCTTTGATTTATTTGCTAGTACAGCTAGATTTCCAGAAGCTCTACCTATTGGTGGTGGAGTGTTTGTGATTTTAATAGCTCACGAAATTGGTCATTGGATTTTTGCTCGTCGTCATCAAGTGCGTTTGAGTTTACCTTACTTTCTCCCTGCGATTCAAATCGGTTCTTTTGGTGCTATTACTCGCTTTGAGTCTTTTTTACCGAATCGGAAAGTGTTATTTGATATTGCTTTAGCAGGCCCAGCTTTTGGTGGTATCGTCTCTCTACTAATGCTAGTGATCGGTTTATTACTTTCCCACGAAGGAAGTTACTTTCAAGTACCCAACGGATTTTTCCAAGAATCGATTTTGGTAGGAAGTCTTGCGCGGGTAGTTCTTGGTTCTGCCCTACAATCGTCTATAGTAGATGTTCATCCTTTGGTAGTAGTTGGTTGGCTAGGTTTGGTAATCACTGCAATTAATTTAATGCCAGCCGGACAGTTAGATGGTGGTCGGATTATTCAGGCAATATACGGACGGAAAACTGCCGGAAGAACAACTTTTGCCACATTAATTTTACTCGGATTAATTTCTTTAACAAATCCGATCGCTATGTATTGGGCAATTGTAATTTTATTTTTACAACGAGATTTGGAACGTCCCAGTTTAAATGAAATTAGCGAACCGGATGATGCAAGAGCGGCTTTGGGACTTTTGGCTTTGTTTTTAATGATAGCTACTCTTTTACCGTTAACTCCTGGTTTGGCAGGAAGATTAGGAATCGGGTGAAGAAAGTAAGTTTAAGAGGTACAGTTATATTACCTCGTAAGTATGGGCACGGCACTAGTAATATTTTTGATTCACCCACAATATTTCGGATGCCGTGCCCATACCAGTGTACCTCATTTAGGTGCAAAGCGCTTCATAATACAAACGCGGTAATAATGATTACTCGTTTAGCCTTGCCACGCCACTACTGGACTGTCTAGACTAAGATGACTACAATGGTCTCCAACCTTTTAACAAATTCGGATACCCTACTGGTGTGGGAAACATCCTTTGAAAACCTGCTTGTCTTTGTTGGACTGGTTCTTTAGTCAGATTCCACAAAGTTTCATAGAAAAAGAAAGAAACCCCAGCAAATTTGCGATCGCGTACATTTTTCACCTGGGTTTCTATTTGTTGCATGGGAACAAATTTACCTTTCAAACCAGTGATAATACCTATACTGACGGGAATATGACGTTTTGCTGCTATGAGTTCTGCACGTTCCAACTCTCCATTAAATACCTTCAAGTCGTCGCGGTACACTTGTAAGACCAATTCTTCAATTAATCCCATCCGTTCCCATCTCTCCCAATCTGCTAAAAAGAAGTCATAGGAAAACCGTTGAGGATTGGGTGCTACGGATACTAAACAATTTCTTTTGACACTTTTAATCGCTTTAAATACCCGCTTCATGTATTCAGTAATCTTGTTAGCTCTCCAACGTACCCATTCTGGATCTTGAGCATTTTTCGGAGGTACTTGACCACGATGTTCTTTTCTGTATAGAGCTACTGTGTATGAATCATAACCTAACTCTGAGGGTAAACCCAAGTGGTCATCAAATTGGATACCGTCAATATCGTATTTTCTGACAATTTCCACAATCAAATCTAGGATAAATTGTTGCACGTCGGGACGAAAAGGACTCAACCAAACTCTATCGTGAATTCCTTCTTTAACAATTTTCGTCCCATTGCTACGATTCGTCAGCCATTGGGGATGACGCTTGGCTAAATCAGAGTCAGCAGGAGCCATAAAACCAAACTCAAACCAAGGTATTACTGTTAACCCTTGTTTATGTCCCACTTCAATAACTTCCTTGAGCATATCTCGGCCTTGTAACCCTGGTGTAGGGTCAAGCGATCGCCCAAACGCTTTCTGAGCAACTCTACTAGGATACAATGTATAGCCCCAATTCCAAACAGTGGGATACACTATATTGAAGTTGAGTTGTTTCAAACGTGTTAAAGAACTCTTGACAGCATTGCTAGAAAACAGCACATCACTATCAATATTAGTTAACCACACTCCCCGTAACTCAGAAGGTTGGCGACGAACTGGTATTCTCTGAGCTTGAATCGGGAACGATAGCATTAATACAGCTATCATACTTAGTGCAACAATTCCTACAAAAAATCCCTGCTGACGATAGGAGCGACTCCTAAAGCAACCTTCACACCACCGGATAAAGCTTTTCATCATCTACAACCGTGCAATTGACATTGGTATCATAAAACTATCAGCAATGACTTGGATCCCAACATATAAGTTGCTTATCAGAAAAACAGGGAGCGGGGAAGATAAAGAAGTGTTTTTTTATTTACAAGCGCGATGTTCTTATGCTCGTAAGAAACTCGTATAGTTTTTAATTTCTTAAATGCTTTGCAAATATCGTTATTCTCGTCCTAACATTCTAATTAGTTGTAGTAGTATAGCTTCTAAGCTCTGTAATGCAGCGTTAGTAGTACGTTGATGTTCATTAAAATTACGCTGCATCAGTTCGTGACTATCCCGGAATTCTAAAAGCACATCATCAAGAATTGCGCTACGTGCAAGTACTCTAGTTACTTCACTACTAAGTTCTCGAAGTTGTTCTTGAGTCTCTTGAATTTGTTCTTGAGTCTCTTGTATGGAGTTTTCAGTATTTAATTGTCTCTGTGCTAGTTCGGCTAATAGTGCGCGGATTTCTTGGTTATCGTTGCTCGTTGAGTTAGTCATCTTTGCTGTAACTGATGCTGATGCGATCGGCAGTTCTATTATAAGAAACATTTGTTTGGGCTTAGCTGATCTTAGCTAAATGCGGGGTGATGCACCACATCCTCATAGAAAATACTGTGATTACAATCTACATAGGTTATCCAAATCACGTCATCAAAATTACTCAGATAGTACTCATGGCTAAAAACATTATGAGTAATTTTGCTGATATTCTTTGGTAATTATCAAACAAAATTAGAGTTGACAATGGTAAGCTTAGTAAATTCTCGAAACAGCACAGCTAATACAACGGCAATTCAAAGACTTGCTAGAGCGATCGCCCTTTCGCAAGGACAGTTCTCTTTGCTGTTGCTGTGCTGTAATTCTGTCACTAGACAGCAGCAGATACTGAGCTTATTAAAGGAATTTAGTGCAGCAGACATAAAAGAACTAGTAGTTCCTGCTTCTGCTGAAACACTTTATACAGTAATTAGCAATAAACTTGACTCGATTAAACCGGAAGCTCTGATGGTACGCGGTTTAGAGTCTGTAGACCAAATTAATCAACTTATTATCTCTACAAACTTAATGCGAGATGAGTTTCCCAAACAATTTGACTTTCCTCTGATGCTTTGGGTGAACGATGAAATTCTCCGGAAGTTAGTTTGGTTAGCACCAGATTTAAAGGATTGGGCAGCTAGTACTATTAGATTTGATGTACCTGATTATCATTTCCACAATTCCTCTAATCATATTGCTCCAGTACCCAGTTATAGTAGTAAATCCCATCGACACTAAATTAATCCTATTCTTTCTTAACTTAATACAGCATATATTTTGTTAGCAACGAGAACAGCATAACGTTTAAACGAACTATCCAGATCCCGGACTTCTTAAAGAACGGGATCTAACTTTTGAGACATCATTAAGGAATGCTATAACAGTAAAACTACTGAAAGACGTTAACTACTTCAGAACTTCTTGCCTTTCATAAATTTATTGTAAAAATTAAGGAACAACTACTCAGCATACGAGAGTCTAGTGTGATATCTGCTTTGTAAAAAAAACATCCCGACTTATAAAGTAATGGGATGAAATAATTTCTTGTCATTTGTTATTTGTAGAGAGTAAATAACTGATGACTAATTACTAATGGTTTAAACTCATGAAAAGTGTTCCTCACAATTTTAGCACAAATCAAGTCCGGCTATTCACTGCGTTAATTTTGACTGGTATTCTATCAGTTAGTAGTGGTTTAACCCTGAATAAGAGTGCGACTGCTTTACCTGCACTTCCGTTACCTACGAATCAAGTTATCAAAGGAAATGCCAAAGAATTACCACGTTCGGTGAAGAACGCAGTAATCAGAGATTTGGCTCGCAGAGAGCGTATTTCTATAAGACAATTAGAAATTGTTCAATATTCTCAAAAGAATTGGCGTAATGGTTGCTTAGAACTAGCACGACGTGATGAACTTTGTACACAAGCGTTAGTTCCTGGTTGGCGGGTTGTAGTCTCTAACGGTAGGCAGAATTGGATTTATCATACCAACAGTAACGGACGTAATTTACGTTTAGTGGCTGCTTCCGCTAGTCAAGTACCTGTAAATGTTCCCAAATCTGTAAGAGAAGCTGTTTTCAAAGATGCGTCAACAAGGTTGAGAATCGCACCTTCAACTCTGACTATTATTCAAGCTCAACAACGTAATTGGAGTAACGGTTGCTTAAATTTACCTCGTCCTGATGAAGTTTGTACTCAAATTTTAATTAAAGGATGGCGGATAGTTGTTGGCGCACCAGAACAAGTTTTGGTTTATCATACCAATGCTACAGGTTCTACTTTCAGGTTAAATGAAAAAGAAAGTGAGATTGCTTTACCAGAGAAGGTAAGTAGTGCTGTATTGCAAGCAGCATCTCAAATCACATCAACTACACAGAAACCACGAATTGTTGGATTTGAGAGAATAATTACTAACGGTTGTTTAAATTTACCTGCTCCTGGGGAAGGTTGTACTAAAATTGCTTTACCTGCGTGGAAAGTTAATGTTGCTGTTGATAAATTCCGTTTAGTCTATCATGCTAAAAACGATGGTTCTGATGTCAGACTGAATGTAGCACAGAGCAATTTACCAAATACTACAGCTAATTTACCTCAAGCGATCGCTAATGCGGTATTACTAAAAGCGTCTCAAGATTCTGATTTATCTGTAAAAGCATTGTCAATTGTGGGATCTAAGCGTACAGGAAAAATTTGGCAAGTAACTGTAGGTGCAAATGAAAAGCGTTGGGTGTATCATGTTGAGAATAATGGTGCGACAGTAAAATTAGTGCAACGTTATACTGAAACCCAGAATGCTATCCTACCAGGGAGTATTAGAGAAGAAATTCTCACAGATGCTTCTCAAAGAGCGCGTTTCAATAAGTTTGTGAAAGTTACAGAAGTATTACGCAGACAATATCCTGATGCTTGTCGTGGTGTGGTAGAGTCTGATAGATTTTGTCCAACAGTTGTGTTGGAAGAATATCAAGTAACTGTCAGCGATGGTCAACAACGTTTAGTTTATCTCGTTGATGAGCGAGGAGAAATTAGCTTCAACGAAAAAGCGAGCCAAATTGCTGATAGCAACGCTTTAAAACCTCTACCCATCCCTACAAGTGAATTACCACCAGCATTAGATCAAGGTATTATTTTTCGGCAAGTTTCCAGTGGTGGTTTTACTGGTGCAACTTACGAAACTATCTTACTTAATGATGGGCGTTTGATGCAACATCGTATCGGTGATAGTAATGACTCATCACGTCGAGTATGGCAAATTTCTTTGCAAAAATTGCAAGAATTCCAAGAATTACTCAGCAATCAGGGATTAGTTAAGTTTGATAATGTTATTTACCCAGCTCCTAATGGTGCTGCTGATTATATTACGTATACCTTGACTAACAAGGAAGGTACAATTCAGTACAACGACGTTTCTGAAAATAATCTACCCGATAACTTACAGGCGATCGTGAAAGTTTGGAATCAAATTAAGAATAGTTATCAGTGATCGGTTTGTAGTAGCGCTGTCTTCTTAAAGATGGTAAGAATAGCGCTACTACAAACTTTTAAGATTTAAATAGTTTACAAAGCTAGATATCATTTCTCAAAATAGGTTGACGAATACGGAACTTATTTTTCATTGCAATAACAATTTTGCCATTAAGCAAATCTTGTCCATGCAATAATAGAGCATCCATTAGCAACATTTTTCTCTCTACACGAGGTAGATTTGCTAATCGTAAAACTCCACAATGACGCTTTTGCTGTTGCCAGATCATTTGTTCAAAATCATTATCAGTTGTGACAATAATTCTTTTTTCTATAACTGCCCATTCTAGAATATTAGAATCTGTCATTTGACGATCAGTATCGCTTACATATATAACATCATGACCTATTTCTACTAACCAGTTACCTAAAATTCTACTAGAATTAACATCAATTAAGAACTTCATGAATATTTTAAGACGCAGCCAATCTGTCTATAACTTCTTCTTTAGATACCAAAAAATAAGCATAGAATAAAGCTGCTTGTATATCTTCTGCTTCTAATTCTGGGTAATCCTCTAAAATTTCTTCTTTAGTGGCACCTTTTAAAAGCAATTCTAAAATCATTGCTACTGATATTCTTAAACCACGAATTAGTGGCTTCCCAGCTAGAATATTTTTGTCAAATGTAATTCGCTCTAGTAAATTGATATTATTCATCTTAATAAACCTTTAAAATAAGAAGTATTGATCTATGGTATTTATTATATAGCACTCCTAAATCACTTGTACAAAATTATAAATTTTTCTTTGTAGTTGGATGGGCAATATCCAGATGGTAAGCTAATTGTTTATTGAGATTATATTACGTATAAGTGAAATTAAATGCAACAAAACGAACCGATGTTTTATTATTTTGCTTATGGTAGTTGTATGTGTCCAGTGGATTTAAAGCGATCGCTTGGTGAAAACACTCATTTTTACATCATCGGTTCTGGATTACTCAAAGGTTATCGACTGGGATTTTACCGCTATTCTTTTACCCGTAAATGTGGAGTTTTAGATATAGTGCAAGATGAAACAACCAATGTTAATGGTGTACTATATGAATTACCTTGTCGGTTAAGTGAACATTTAGATAGACGTGAAGGTCTTAGTAAGAACGGTTATCGTTATGAATATGTAGATATTTATTGTCAAGAAAAACTATATAAAAATGTACGTACTTATACAGTGGTAAGTAAGCTTGCAGAAGAAGCTGCACCAAACGATGAGTACTTTAATATTGTGCTGCGGGGTGCTGTTACCTGCGGTTTACCTGAAGAATATTGTTGGAACTTATTTAATCATATGTATCGATTGCAGCAGAGGTAAGCGGGAGAGGGAGAGCATATGGTAATTTTTGCAGTGAGAGCATTTTCGTCCCTATCTGACAGTTTTAGGCTTCTCTCTGCTTATCATTAATACAGGACTTAAAAGATAAAAACTATATAATAGACATCATTTAATAAAAACTTGCTAACTCAGTATTAATAATTTTGCACAAGAAAGATGTGTTTCTTAGGAGTTATGGGAAGTAATTCCTGGCAAATAAACCTGCATCCACATGAAAATAGTCTGCAAGCGCTTCTGCTTCTGCTTTATTGATAGTGTGACTACCATTAATCATTTCCTGCACAACTTCTAAGGAGCCAACTACACCAGCTAATGCTTCTGGAGTAAGAGAGCGCGCGTCCATCAAGTGTTTTAACATTGAATGTGAAGTACCTTTTGGAATTGGGTAATAGGTTTCTTCAAACTTCTCAATTAACGTCACCAGCAACTCTAAGAGCATATCCTCTTCAGGAGTTCGGTTGGGACGATACTCTAAATCTTGAGCAAGAGCGATTGCTTGTTCATTTTCTTCTTCAGTATTAATTGTTTTTGGTTGGTGTTCAGCTAGCAGTTTACCATAAAATTCGGTATTAAAAGTACGAGTCATTTTTCCATTTATCCCTATCATATTCAGCGTGAGTTAAGACATATTTTATATAAATTCTTTGAGCTTCGTAAACAATATCAACAATTAATCGCTAGTTGTTCGCTTTTATATTAAACACTGTAAAGTTGCCAACGCTTTCAGCGTTGGCATAAATAGACTGAACTTCAACCAAATTTTTCCATTCAGCTTTAGTAGCTACTCTATACCAATCATAAATTGCATCACAGGAATCAGCATGTGCATCACAAAAGTCCCGCAAAATTCTACGGCTAATAACGTGCATTCAAATTTACTCTAATTACGGCTATTAAAATGTTCTTATAATTTAACTAATTAATAAGGTTCATCAGATTCATGCTGTGTTATGAGGTAATACAAAGTAATATAGTATAAAAGAGATTATTTAACATAGTTAACCATCATCAAGGAAACTATTACCTTTCGCTTGGACTCTAAGAAGCGTGATCTAATTGACAAGCCAGCAATTGAGAGAGTGACATAAGAGGGATAGACCTGCCACTCTCTCGTTCTTACCGATAATCTGAACTTTGAATATCCCGTAAGCGAGCAGCATCACGCATACCGTATTCATCCCGACAAAAACGATTTATTTGCGCTTCAAAAAACTCTCTATTTGCTTTGAGATGTCTAGGATTTTGGTCATCCAATGGATATAAAAGCGCAGCTCTTAAAGCTTGAATTACTGCTGAAGTTACATTATACATTGACCGTTGGAAACTGATGCCCAACTGAATCAACATATCTTCTTCTCCACGACAATGTTTTTGATAATAATCAACAAGGTACTGAGGTAAGAAGTGCAACATATCTTGCATCAACAATGTGGGAGGAATACCCGCTGTACCTACAGGAAACACATCTGCGTAAAGAATCCCATAGTGAAAATCTTTCTGGTCATTAGGTACTTGACCTTCTTGAGCATTATAAGATTTTGTACCACGGAATGGCGCAGTCCGATAAAATACAGCCTCTACATACGGTAATGCAGCTTCATAAAGCCAGGTAAAACCTTTAGATTTAGGTATAACTTCGTAGCATTTACCACGAACATACACATGGTGATAGATAGGACGACCAGCGATCGCAAAAATTCCATTCACCAAAAAATTCATTGCATCTGGGACACCCTTAAATCCCCCTTCGTCATAAATATCTGACATCTCAAAGAAAACTGGCGCCATAACTTCCCAAAATAGCCCTAAGTTGGCGTAGTAGGACATTTGACGGCACTGTTCCAGAAACATATCTGGGAAGATTTTATATAATACCAGCATTGCTGGATTATCCTGAAAGTAAGCTTTGATAGCTTTATCAGCATTAGCTTTGTACTCTTCACTATCCAGATATGCATCAAATTGATTGACTGGAGCATACATATGACGATGCCAAAGCATTGCTCGCATACAAGCTTCAGCAAACTCCATATTTACGCGGTCATGCAGTAAATGATGTACCCACTTAGGCATTTTGAAGGTTTCACCCTTCTCCATAAATTCTAAAAGTTCTGGATGGGCAGTTGCGACACCACGCCAAATCCTTAAATCTGCATCATCACCAGCATAATGATTGTGTCGCTGTAAATACTCATCAGAAATGAAGTACTTGAAGAAAGAAAAAGGATTTAAAAATACCTGTTCGGCAATATAAAGTAAATCCCGCCAGTAAAAATCCATCGGTACTGCATAAGCTTTATAAATACCGATTATTTGCATTAAGTTTTCTGGTGTATCTGGTAACATCGAACCACCAGCTTCTAAGCGGTGAATTACTTCTGCAAATTCGTGGGTGGAGGGTGGTAACTTGGTTGCTGGCTTATCTGGAGTTTGTACCATTTTTATCTCTTATGAATTGTCAAGCGATTGTTGATTTAAACCGATATCTCTCTTAGAGAGGACTTACAATATTAGACGGGGAATGGCTAGCTGCTATTACTGCAAGATATTCAAAGCTATTTTTGCAGTTACAGATTTTTCCATTAAGGGAATTGTGGCAACAATAGTATATTTATTAGTCCTCTTTAAGAGGACTTACAATACTAGACAGGGACTTATAGTCCCTGGCTAGCGAGTTACTATTACTGCAAGATATTTAAAGCTATTTTTGCCGTTCCAGATTTTTCCACCGGAGGAATTGTTGCAACCATTGCTGTTGTAGTCGGTTCACTCCAACGTACTAACCAAGTTGGTTGTATTCCCAGAAAGATAATCAATCCAGCTAAAATAAGTGCCGGCATTTTCTCAAACCACAGAACTTTGGGATAGTAAGCTAGTTTGTTGTCTAGCTTTCCAAAGCAGGTTCGATTAAGCAGAATCACAAAATATACTGCTGTCAAACCTGTTGCTACTACACATAATAGTGTTGGTAAAGGAAAGACAGAATAACTACCCTGAAATACAAGAAATTCTGCAATAAAACCTGTCATCCCCGGAATACCAGCACTGGCCATCCCACCCAAAACTAGTAAAGCGCTTGTTAGAGGTAAACCGCGAATTGGGTTCATTAAACCATTAAGAACATCTAACTCACGAGTCCCAACTTTTGCTTCCACAACACCTACAAGTTGGAAGAGAATAGCTAAGATAATTCCGTGACTAACCATTTGAGACACAGCACCCACAAGGGATAAAGGAGTACTAGCAGCTGAAGCTAAAAGAATATAGCCCATGTGACCAATAGAACTATACGCTACCATCCGCTTGATATCCTTTTGAGCGATCGCTACCACAGTTCCGTAAATAGCGCTGACTGCTCCCCATAATGCTAAAGTCGGAGCTAAAGTACTCCATGCTTGTGGAAATAAGGTTAATCCAAACCGTAAAAGACCATAAGTTCCTAGCTTGGCTAATACTCCACCCAAAAGAATCGCAATCGGTGCAGATGCTTCAACGTAAGCATCTGGTAACCAAGTATGTAGGGGTATTATGGGTATTTTGATACCGAATCCTAGAATTATACCGATTAGTAAAACAATCTGTAGAGTTGGTGACAAAATTTGGGTGTTAATAGCGCTGTAGTTGAAGTTACCAGAACCACTGAGCCAAACAATTCCCAAGAAGGTAGCTAAAATCAAAGCTCCGGAAACAGCAGTATAAATTAGGAATTTTATACCTGCATATGCTCGCTTTTCACCACCCCAAATCGAAATTAATAGGTAGAAAGGTATCAACTCTAATTCATAAAACAGGAAGAACAGAAGTAAATTTTCTGCTAAAAATGCCCCGGCAACTCCACCACTAACCAGTAAAATTAACGAGTAGAAAAGGCGAGGACGTTCTGTTTGCTGACTACTACTATAAATCGCAATCCAACTCAGTAGACTGTTTAATATCAGCATCAATATTGAAAGTCCATCAACTCCTAATTTATAGCTTAAGCCAAGAGCTTCATTCCAAGGGAGATACTCTTCTAGTTGCATCTGGGGATTGCTGATATCAAACTTGAATAAGATAAAAAGATTCCACAGAAGAACTACTCCTGCAATAATTTCAGCTAGAAAACGCACCCGATTTGCAGGTAATTTTGCAGGTAGTAAAGCAACCAGAGCAGCTCCCAAAATTGGTAGCCAAATTAATCCACTTAGCATAATTAGTGTTCGATTTGTGTCTTGATATAGATTTGAGTAAATACTACTACTTAACAAAGGTAGGTATAAAGATTACTAGATAGATTTCCTTTTACCTTCTAGCGGTACTTAAAACAATAAACTCATAACTTGATGACCCCAGTGTTGCCATGTCACAATTGCACCTAAAAGACTAGTTGCCAGTAGTACTGTAAAAGCATAAAATTGAGTTTGCCCAGAGGTGCTATATTTCAAACCTTCACCACCACCCATGGAAACTAAACCTACTAAATTAACAATGCCATCAACTACTAAACGGTCAACCATATCTGCAAGACTTGATAGTAGCCATACACTCAGAACAATACTGTTTTTGTAAAGTTCTTTTGTGTAAAAATCCTTAGCAATTAATTTTTGCAAACTTGCAATCGGTAAACGAACTGGCTTAGGAATAATATTCCCGATATAAATTACTCCCCCTAAACTGCAACCAAAAACACTTGACCAAATTACTAACAGCGCAACATCTTTATTCAAAAGTACCCATGTTGGTAGTAATGATAAGCTTTCCAACACTAAAGGCAGATGAAGAACAAAGCCCATTAATATCATCATGGGTAGAACCATCGGCCAATGAACTTCAGGCGATCGCTGACTCATTTGCTTTGGTTTTCCACAAAATATCAAGCCGAATTCTCTTGTTAAGCTAAAGGCTGTTAAAGCATTTACTAACAATAACGCTCCTACTAGCAAAGGTCGAGTTGCCCACATATCATCTGCTAATTCCAGTAATCCCCAAAATCCACCTAAGGGAGGAAACCCAATTAATCCCAATGTCCCAATTATAAAAGCTATTCCTGACATGGGACGACGCGACCATAATCCACCTAGCTGAGTAATATCTTGAGTTATACTGTTCCAAACAATTCCGCCTGTACTCATCACTAACAATGCTGCTGCTAAAGCATGGGTCAATACCAGTAACAATGCAGCATCATCTTGTTTTGTACCCACAGCAATGAAGATTAAACCCATGTAGGTACTAACAGAATAAGATAAACAGCGCTTAATATCTATTTGGGCGATCGCTATTAATGATCCACCGATTGCTGTAACTACGCCAATACCTATAAGTGCAGCAGAAATAACTGGTGATAGACTTAGTACAGGTCTTAGTTTAATTAACACCCACGCACCAGTCGCAACTACCACTGAGTTCCGCAAAATTGTACTAGGAACTGGCCCTTCCATTGCTTCATCTAACCATAAATGCAAAGGAAATTGGGCACATTTACCCATCGGACCAGCAATCAGAGCTAAACCGACAAATCCCATCACAGTCGGGTTAACATTCGCGGTAGTAGCCCATTGAGCTAATTCTGTATAATTCCAAGTACCTGCTAGGGGCCATAATGCTAACACCCCCATCAACAAAAATAAATCCCCTACTCGTTTTGTTAAAAATGCATCTCTCGCACCAGTAATTACCAAAGGTTGACTAAACCATAACCCAACTAGTAAGTAGGTTCCTAAAGTCAGAATTTCCAGAATTACATAGCTGAAAAATAAAGAATTACACAAAGCGAGAGCGCATAGTCCCCCTTCAAACAAACCTAGCAATGCGTAGAATCGTCCCCAACCCCAATCCATTTCCATGTAACCAATGGCATAAATTTGTGCTAACAAATTTAAACCTGTTACTACGGTAATGGCTCCTACACTTACCACTGAAATATCTATTGCTATGGTTAAATCTAATCCTGCGGTCTTCAACCAGGGAATAAATATTTCTTTCGGCAATTGATTCCATGTTGCTGTAAATGCGATGGAACTGTGTACAAATGCCAAAAATGTCATCACCAAATTTACATATCCCGCTGGTCTTGGCCCAGTTCTTCTAATTATTCCTGGAGACCAAGGTAGTGCTAAAAGAGCGCCCAGTAGGGCGTAACAAGGCACAAACCAAACGGTCTCAAGCAGATATTGAGACATTCTTTTACCTCTAAATTTGCAGCATAAATAAAGGGTTGAAACAATGCAGTAAACCCTGATGATTCTAGTTAATGCAAATTAATACTTGCTTAATCTTATTACTTATAGAGTAACTTTATATGGTTAAAAAGGGAATCATAGATTAAGAAAAATAAACGATATCTTGTCTAAATAATTCTTATATAGTAAAACATAGTGTTAATGAATCATAACTATTGATTTTTATATATGGTTTAAATAGATTATAGTGAATAGTACTCATTGACTTTAAACTTGGTTTGGGTAAGTAGACGACCTGATGGGTCGTCTATGAAAGTATTAATGCATATTGACAACTGCAACTACTAATGGTTGACTTTGACTGATAGGTGCAGGTTTCATTTCACCACGCAAGTCTAATAACTGCACTAGAATCAGGTAAGCGATCGCCAAAATGATGGAAATTGCTCCTGTGAGAATTGCAACTAGTTTTCCACGATTCATCAGTGGTTCCCAAACCCTACATAATTAATGGTACAAACCATTAGTAAGTTTGTGGGAACTGATCTGTATGTTGTTAACAGAAAGAATTTTGTCTCAACTCCCAGGAGATGCTTTAGGAGGGTTACGTCATGCCGACACTATCTTAACATCAATCAAGAAAGGCAGCGCACCCATACCAACGGTAGTGAAGGAAAATGACCAATCTATTGACTTTGTAGACTGGGATGTAGCCATTTGTGGTGGCACACTAGGTATTCTACTAGGTTGTGCCTTAGCTTTGCAAGGATGGCGAGTTGTATTATTTGAACGTGGTATTCTACGTGGTCGGGAGCAAGAATGGAATATCTCGCGCCAAGAGTTGAAAGTATTTATAGAGTTAGGTTTACTGACACCGCAGGAATTAGAGCAGGCGATCGCCACTGAATATAACCCAGCACGAGTCAGCTTTGGACTCATGTCGGAAGTTTGGGTAGAGAATGTTCTAAATATTGGGGTAGATCCAGTTTATTTACTGAATACTCTCAAAGAACGTTTTCTAGATGCTGGAGGTAAATTGTATGAAAATACTCCCTTTACTGAGGTAGTGGTTCATCCGAATGGAGTTGTGGTGAACAATCAATTTAAAGCCAGGTTATTAATTGACGCAATGGGACATTTTTCTCCAATAGTACAACAAGCACGAAAAGGTCGGAAACCAGACGGATTGTGTTTAGTTGTTGGAAGTTGTACTCAAGGTTTTCCAGAAAACCACTCAGGAGACTTATTATTATCCTTTACCCCCTTGCAAAATCAATGTCAATATTTTTGGGAAGCTTTCCCTGCAAGAGATGGTAGAACCACTTATTTGTTTACCTATATGGATGCAGATCCACAGCGGTTGACATTAGAAGCTCTGTATGGAGAGTATTTGCGCCTAATGCCAGAATATCAAGGTGTAGAATTAAGTCAGTTAAAATTCCAAAGAGCGCTTTACGGCTTTTTTCCTTCTTACCGTCATCCACTCCACATCCCTTGGAGTCGTATTCTTCCTGTAGGAGATAGTAGTGGTACTCAATCTCCTTTAAGTTTTGGTGGTTTTGGAGCAATGGTGCGTCATCTCAGACGGTTGACATTTGGTATTCATCAGGCCTTGCAAACAAATCAATTATCTACACAAGCGCTCTTACTACTGCAACCGTACCAACCGAGTTTAAGTGTAACTTGGTTATTTCAAAAAGCTATGAGTGTCGGTGTGAATCAAAAAATTGCTCCCGAGCAAATTAACCAGTTGTTATCTGCTGTTTTCTCAGAGATGCAGCAATTAGGGGAACCTGTACTCAAGCCATTTTTACAAGATGTGGTGCAGTTTCAAGCTTTAACCCAAACCTTAATCAAAACTTCTCTATCACATCCTATCTTAATTGTCAAAATTATTCCCCAAGTAGGTTTAGGAACTTTGTTAGATTGGATGGTGCATTATGTCAATTTAGGTATTTATGCCAGTTTATTCTGGCTTAGCCAAAAACTAGAACCATTACTGAAATTACCTCAGGTATGGAAGTATTACTGCGATCGCTTGATTGACGCATGGAAGTATGGCTCTGGTAATGATTATATCAATTAGCTACTAGTTAACCAGTTTGACATACGCAACTGCTAAAGGTGTGATTTTACTTTCTATTTGATTCATTAAAGCGCGATCGCTTAATGACCAAATTCGTGGTTTACCAAAAATGCAAGGTTGGAGAATACCGCTTCTAAAAACCTATACATATCTACCCACAAGTGGACAAATATAGTCACTAGGAAAACTCTACGGTATAAGTTTTAAGC
>Ga0224723_1000869_pt1 | contig 19705 bp, 11 predicted proteins | sample Balambano_FR2_Me_FD_161647 | JGI IMG/M metagenome (GOLD analysis project Ga0224723, IMG submission 161647) | Freshwater sediment microbial communities from Lake Towuti, South Sulawesi, Indonesia - Balambano_FR2_MetaG | ecosystem: Environmental > Aquatic > Freshwater > Lake > Sediment | place...
GTACGGCGCGCTGGCGGAAATCTTTGGACGCGCGAACGGGTTCAATCGCGGCTTGGGCGGGTCGATGCACGCTTTTTTTGCGCCGTTCGGGGTGATGCCGAACAATGCGATCGTCGGCGGCAGCGCTCCGATTGCGACGGGGGCAGCGTTGTTCAAGCGCGTCAATCGTAAACCGGGTATCGTGATCGCCAATATTGGTGATTCGTCGCTGGGGACGGGGGCTGTGTGGGAATCGATGGTGTTCGCCGCGATGGATCAGTTTCGCACGCTGTGGGAACAAGAACTGGGCGGTGGGCTGCCGATACTGTTCAACTTCATGAACAACTTCTATGGCATGGGCGGTCAGCCGGTCGGTGAAACGATGGGAGTCGGCGTTCTGGCGCGCGTCGGTTTGGGCGTCAACCCGGAAGCGATGCACGCCGAACGGGTGGACGGTTACAATCCCTTAGCAGTCGCAGAGGCGACGCGGCGCAAAAAACAAACGCTCCTGAACGGTATGGGTCCTGCGCTCGTGGATACGGTGACCTATCGCTTCAGCGGACATTCGCCGTCCGATGCGAGTTCGTACCGCGAAAAATCCGAAATCGAGTTATGGCGTGAACAGGACGCTTTGAGCGCGTATCGCCGCTATCTGATCGAAAACGGACACGCGGATGCAAGTGAACTGGATGCGTTCGCCGATGACATCACCGAACGCCTGATGCGCGTACTGACGGCGGCAGTGTCGCTTGAAATATCGCCGCGCATCGATGTCCGCATCGATGCGATTGGCGCATTGATGTTCAGCGACCAAGCCCGTGACAGCATGGATGAGACGCGCGAACCGGAAGTCCTGATGCCGGCGGCGCACAGCCGATTGGCGCAAACGCACGCGAAATTTCGCTTCGGGCTGGATGAAACGGGAAAACCGCTGCCCAGGTTGAAATGTGTAACGTATGCCGATGCGTTGTATGAAGCGATGATGCACCGTTTTTATCAGGACCCCACCATGATCGCCTATGGCGAAGAAAACCGCGATTGGGGCGGCGCATTCGGCGTGTATCGCGGGCTGACGGAATGTTTGCCGTATCACCGATTGTTCAATACGCCGATCAGCGAAGCGGCGATTGTTGGGTCGGCGGTCGGGTATGCCATATCGGGCGGGCGTGTCGTCGCGGAGCTGATGTATTGTGACTTCATGGGACGGGCGGGCGATGAAATTTTCAATCAGATGGCGAAATGGCAGGCGATGAGCGCGGGCGTGCTAACCATGCCGATGGTGCTGCGCGTGAGCGTGGGCGCGAAATATGGCGCGCAGCACAGTCAGGATTGGTCGAGTCTGGTGGCGCACATACCCGGTTTGCACGTCATGTACCCGGCGACGCCGTATGATGCCAAAGGCATGTTGAACCGAGCGCTGCGCGGTACAGACCCGGTGATTTTCTTTGAAAGTCAGCGCTTATACAGCGAACCGGAAATCGTGGTTACAGGTGGGGTTCCCACCGATTATTACGAAGTGCCGTTGGGCGAACCGGCTGTGCGTCGCGTTGGCAGCGATTTTACATTCATTACGATTGGGGCGACTCTGTACCGCGCATTGCAGGCGGCGAACACGCTTGAGCAGGATTACGATCTGTCGTGCGATGTGATCGATGTGCGCTTTCTCAATCCGCTCAATTACGACTCCCTGGTGAACTCGGTGCGAAAGACGGGCAAAGTCGTGATCGCGTCGGACGCGACCGAGCGCGGCAGCTTCGCGCATACATTGGCAAGCATCCTGACGCAGCTCGCGTTCGATGCGCTGGATGCGCCGATCGTCGTGATCGGCGCGCGCAACTGGATCACGCCGCCCGCCGAACTGGAAGAAGCATTTTTTCCGCAACCCAACTGGTGGATCGACGCCATTCACGAGCGCATCCTGCCGCTCAAGGGGCATCAGGTGAGCAGTCATCAAACGAGCGGCGAGCTGCTGCGGACCCAGCGACAAGGACGATAGTGCTGGTCGATTGGCAGGGTTCAGCCCTGTATCTGCGCGCGAAAGTAGGTTACACTACTTTTGTAGCAGAACACCGCTCGCGTGGTATCCTGCAGCCGTCACAACTCTGCCCTGTTCAATACGTCATCAACAAAACCTGCATGAGTCTTTTACCAAACAAAACATATCTTGTCTGCGCGACCGAACGCAGTGGCAGCACATTACTCGCCGAAGGCTTGAACAGTACGGGGTTAGCCGGCACTGTCGAAGAATATTTTGAACCCCGCAAGACATTTCAATGGGTCGAGCGCAGGCAGCTGCGTCCTACATCGTTTGTTGATTACGCTGAGTCGTTGATGCGAAAAACGCAGACACCAAATGGTGTGTTCAGAAGCAAAATATTCTGGCATCAACTGCCCGAATATTTTGAACCGATCTTTGTGCAAAGCGCTGATTATGTCGATTTGTCGATGCGCCAGCGTTTGGACAAGCTGTTCTTGCAGCCGAAATATGTCTGGCTGTCACGTCGTGACAAATTGGCACAAGCGATTTCGGAAGTGATGGCGATAGAGACGAACGTGTGGTTGGTCAACGCCCATCCCGATTGGTACAAGGAACGGGTGACACATGTTCCCACTTTCAATTTTGTCACTATCAGGAATTTCGTCGAGCGTTTCAAGCTGTACGATGCTTGCTGGGAACAATTTTTCGCCAGCCATGAAATCGCACCATTTCGGGTCATCTATGAAGAATTCGAGCAGGATTATGAGGGAACGCTGCTCAGGCTGCTGGATTATCTGGAAATTGAACGCCCCGCCGATCTGATCATTCCGCCGCCAGCCATCGCCAAACAGCGTACCGAATTGAACGCACAGTGGGCGGAGCAGTATCAAATGCTGGAATCTCAAGGGATAAGCGACCGCGATGCCGCTATGCTGAACATTGAGACATTACAGGCACAGATACAGCATTTACAGATGGAACTGCGGCATGTGCAGGCGCAAGAACGGATACAGTTTATGACTTTGAACCAGAAATATACAGCGCTGGCTGTTGATGCAAAAGCTAACAATCACACATTGGACGAGACCCGCGCGACCCTGCACGCACTGCAAGCGGAACACGATACGATCAAGCGTGAAGTGGAATGGCGGCGCAGTCTGCCTTACCCATCGGTAGAAATACGGCTGCGTGATGCCTACCGGCGGATGGTGCCATTTGCGGCACGTGCCTTTATTGCTCGATGGTTGTCCGCCGTCAGAAAACCCGACTCCGCTTCGTCACCGCAGCACACGACAACCCACACATGACGACATACCTGCGAGAACTGGTGAATGCGCGCGATTTGCTCTGGATTTGGGTGCAGCGAGAGCTAAAAGTGCGCTACACGACATCGTATTTCGGCATTTTGTGGGTGGTGCTGCAGCCGCTCGCGGTGCTGGCGATCTTCACGTTCGTTTTTTCGGTGCTGCTGCGCGTGCCGACACAGGGCGTCGCTTATCCGATCTGGTTGTTTTGCGGGCTTTCGGCGTGGACGTTTTTCAACAACACGCTCAACAACGCGGCGGGCGCGCTGACAGGCAATATGAATCTGGTCAAGAAAGTGTATTTTCCGCGCGAAATCTTCCCGATTGGCGCGTTGATCGTCAACACGGTCGATTACGCGATCGCAACGCTGATCTTCGGCGTGATGCTGTTCATCGACCCGGCGCCGTTTTACAGCACGCTGATCCTTTATCCGCTCATTTTCGTCATTCAACTGTGCCTGACGCTGGGGTTGAGCCTGTTCCTGTCGTCGTTCATCGTATTTTTTCGGGATGTGCGTTTCATTCTGCCGCTCATGCTGCAAATGCTGATGTATTTATCCCCGGTGTTCTACCCTATCGATCAGGTTCCGGGCAATCTGCTGCCGTTTTATCTGCTCAACCCGGTCGCGGTCATCCTCGATTCGTTTCGACGGGTAGCGCTGTATGGGCTGCCGCCACGATGGGGTTATCTCACATATGCGGCGCTGGTATCGCTGCTGGTTTTGTGGGTCGGTTATCTGTACTTCAAGCGGTCTGAACGCGAATTTGTCGATCAGATTTAGGGAGCCTCTGTTTACATGTCCATCATTCACTTTGAGGATGTTTCCAAGCGCTACCGCTTGAACACCCATGGGCAAAGTGTGTTCAGCAGCGCGCGCAACCTGTTGCAGCGCATGACAGGCGGGCAAATCGCAGATGAACATGTGTTGTGGGCGCTTCGAAACGTCGAACTGTCGATTGAAGCGGGTGAAATGGTCGGCATCATCGGACGCAACGGTGCTGGCAAGAGTACCATGCTGAAGCTGCTTTCCAAAGTAGCATACCCGACGAGTGGACGGGTGGAAACGCGCGGACGCTTGAGCGCGATGATCGAATTGGGAGCAGGGTTTCACCCCGATTTATCGGGGCGCGATAACATCTTTCTGAGCGGCGCGATACAAGGGCTTCGGAAAGCGGAAATTGCCCGGCTGGTCGAGCCGATTACCGAGTTTGCCGAATTACAGGCGTTCATCGATACGCCAGTCAAGTATTATTCGTCGGGGATGTACGCGCGTCTGGGGTTTGCGATTGTACAGCAGATCGAATCGGAGATTCTGCTGATCGACGAAGTGCTGTCGGTTGGCGATGCGTCGTTCCGACGCAAATGTCTGGATCGTATGCGTCAGATGCACGCCGAAGGGCGAACGATCATCCTGGTTACGCATGATACATGGTCGATCACAAGTTTCTGTACGCGAGCGCTGATGATGCACAAAGGGCAGGTCGAATCGGACGGCACACCCAATGAAGTCATCACGCGCTACCGTCAGTTTGAACGCGACGAGTGGCTGTCTCGGAGTCACGACGCGCACGAATCGGTTTCCACCGAACTTCAGATCGAGTCGATTGCCTATCTGACGCTGGAGGGAGAACCGACGACAGAAGTCGATCATGATGGAATGTTAATCCGCGTGCATTATCATGCGTTCAAGCCGGTTGACGAGCCGGTATGCGTGGTACGCATTCGCCGTTTGGATGGGCTGGTGTGTTGCAGTATCGATACCGCAAACATCGACATGCTGACCTTGCCGTTTATCGAGGGGCGAGGGTATTTTGAAGCACGGCTGCCCTTTTTGAGTCTGGTTTCGGATATGTATGTGGCAGAGGCGACCATTCAGCATCGCCGTCTGCCGATGATCTTGGCGCGCGAAATGGGAGAGGTCTTTCGCGTGAAGGGGAAAATCGTTGACGCATCGGTCAATGGCGTGTTCATTCAGAAAGTGTTCTGGTCAGCATCCGTGTTGGAAAATGCGCCGATGGAATGAGCTTCTTTATGACGTATGTTTCAATCGTCATCCCAACGTTTGATCGACCAGATGCGCTCAATGCCTGCCTGCGATCATTGATCGCTCAGCGCGCTGATTTTACGATGGAGATCATCGTCGTCGATAATCACCCGACGAGCGGGATCACTGCACCGGTCGTTGCAGGACACCCGAGCGTGCGTTATGTACCAGAACTGCGACAAGGTATTTCGTATGCGCGCAACACGGGTATTTGCGCGGCGCACGGTGAAATCATCGTCGCTACCGATGACGACATCATCGCGCCGGAGGGGTGGATTCGAGCATTGATCGCGCCGTTCAAACACGCTGAAATCGGCGCGGTGACGGGAAATATCCTGCCGATCAGCCTGGATCGGCGTGCCGAACGATTATTTGAAGCGTATGTCTCGATGACCCGTGAACAAAAACCGCGCGTATTTCGTAAAGCGTGGCTCAACGTCAAAGGTTGGCATTTAGCGCCCATCTGGGAAATCGGGATGACTGCCAATGCGGCATTTCGCCGCAGCATTTTCGCGGATGTTCGGGTGGGCATGCTGGATGAGGCGTTAGGGGCGGGCAGCCCCGCCGGTGCATTCGAAGACCTGTACTGCTTTTACAAAATGCTGCATGCCGATTATACGCTGGTGTACGAGCCGGACGCCTGGTTGTATCATTCGCATCGGCGCGATATGCACGGTTTGTACCGTCAGTTGAAGGCGTATCGACGCGGCGAAAGTGCGTTTTACCTGCTTCTGGTCGTGCGTCATGGCGATTGGCGCGCGCTGACGCAGCTGCTGATTTGGCTGCCTGTGCAGCGCGCTATAGTGCTGGTCAAAGAAGTTCGGCGGCGGTTGAACGGGCGCTATCTGCTGCCGTTCCGGTTGATCGCGCAAGAAAATCTCGCTTATCTGTTGGGGCCGTGGGCATTATGGAAATCGATGCGGCGTGCGAAGCGCATCGGTCGTTCACAACCGCTTACGATTTCGCTCGATACGCCATAATTCAGGATCATCATGTCGATCACACCTGTTTTGTCACACCTCCCGGTCGGTAGGGAAGGTTTTGTCGGGGTGAGCATCGTCATCCCGGTATACAACGCGCTCGATTATGCGGCAGCATGTGTCGAAAGTCTGTATCGCGCGCGCGAAACCACACCGATTGAAGTGATCGTGGTCGATAACGGTTCGACGCCCGTTCAAGCCGAATTGTGGCTGAAAAGCGAACAGGCGCGTTCGCAGTTCTGGTTTGTCCGCTACGATCAGCCGTTGGGGTTCGCGGGGGCTGTCAACATCGGCGTCAAGCTGGCGCGCGGTGAACATGTCGTCATTTTGAACAGCGATACGGTGGTGACAGACGGTTGGCTGACGGCGTTGGTGGACGCGATGCACGACCCGAACATGGCAGTGGTCAGCCCGGTGACGAATCATGCGGGGGGTGTGCTGCAACAAGACCCGGATGCTGTTATGCTGCGGGTCGATCAGGCACAGGCGTATGCACGACAGATCGCCGGACGCCGCGAGATTATCGATACATCGCTGCGGCTGACATTTTTCTGTGTGCTGGTACGTCGCACGGTCTGGGATGAATTGAGCGGGTTGGATGAAGGCTACCGCACGGGCAATTACGAAGATGACGATTTTTGTCTGCGCGTGCTGATGTTGGGTTACAAACTAGGGGTCGTGCGGCATTCGTTCGTGTATCACCACAACAACACCACGTTCAAAGTGAACAATCTCGGTCATGGCGCGTGGATGAGCCACAACGAACGGCGCTTTTATGCGCGCGCGGCGCAGTTCGCACTGAGCAGCACGCCAGCGCCGCGCGATGTGCAGACGCCCGTCACGATCAGCTTGCTGTACCTCGATGATCATGCGGATGCGTCGGTCGAATCGATGGTGCTGGCGTTGAACAGTCAACTGCTGCGCCCGTTCGAGCTGGTCGTCGTCACCCGCGATGCAAACGCGGCGGAGCGCTTCAAAAACGCGACGTTCGCGGTGCAGATCGTGGACAGCGCACCGCGCAACGGTTTTGGCGCTCACCTGAAAACCGCGCTTTCGCGGGCGCGCGGCGCATGGATCGGGTTCATCGATGAGGCGGTGACGCTGTACCCGATGCACCTATCCACGCTGCACGAAGTCGTGACGCGGCAATATGCACAGGGCAGCTATACACGGTGGTGTGCGCTGCGACCGGGCGCCGATGGGGCGGACGAACGCGGCGTTGTGCCACTGCGCCATATCGAATGGTGGAATCGAGCGGCATGGCGATTGGGACACGATATTCGGCTGGATTGTGTGCTGGTCGAACGGTCGGCGTTCAATCGGCTGGGCGTGACGGACGAAGATACGCCCGATACCCTGCTGCGACGGCTGATCGCGCTGGTGACATTCGTGTACACGTTCGTGACGACGTTCGAGCGCCGCGTACCGCCTGAACAGATCGATCCTGAATGGTTTGCGCTGCCTGAAATGCCTGCCGCGCATGGCGCTGTTTCTGCGCCGGCGCCAAACGCACCCGCGCGCATGACGCCGCAGCAGTGGAAACAACGGCAAGCGCGCAAACAAGTCATCGACCGGGCGCAAACCTTTTTGTACCGTTCGGCGCAGCGCGCGTTTGAAATCATGATTCCATCGCAGGAACTGCGCGTGAAAATCAGCAATCGGGTGCGTAAACGGCTCGGTCTGCCGACGATCCCGGCGACTGACCGGATGCTGGTGCAGTATGCCATCTGGGATATGCAGAAGCACATGGCGACATTTACGGCGGATGGCAGTGCCGGGCGCGCGTTGACCGATCAGCCCGATGTGTTCATGTTCAACATCATTGAATGGTCGGCATTGAAACAGCGCCCGCAGCATTTTGCCGAGCAGTTGGCGGCGCGCGGCTGCCGCGTGTTCTGGATCGATGTGCACCTGAAACCCATCGATAATGTGCTGTGGTGGGATTTACAGCCGTTTTCGCAGCCGATCCCCCATGTTCATTACATCGAACTCCCCGGCGAACAGCGCACGATCTATATGAGCAAGGTCGAAGATTTGACGCTGGAATTCATGCTGACCGCTATAGAGGCGATTAAACGTGCCTATGCGGTCGAAAAGGCGGTCTGTCTGGTGCATTATCTGCGCTGGACGCCGTTGGTCATTCGACTGGCACAACAATACGCCTGGAAGATCGTGTACGATTGTCTGGATAATGCGCCGGCATTCGGAGCGATGTACCGGACAGGCGTGGACGCCAGTATGGAACATACGCTGACGCAGCGCGCCCATCTCGTCACGGCATCGGCGCAAAACCTGAAAGAAAGCGTGCAGAAGTTCAACCCGAATACACATCTGATCCGCAATGCGGCGGATTACGACCTGTTCAGCACTGGCACATCACAAGGTCTCCTGGATGATATTCCGACGCCGCGGATCGGTTTTTTTGGCGCGTTCGCGGAATGGCTCGATATTGAACTGATCGGCGCGGCGGCACACCGCTTTCCGCACTATTCGTTTGTATTCATCGGGCGCGAAGTCTTTCCGAAAGAAGAATCGCGCAGTATGTGGGCGTCGGTCAAACGCATCGAAAATGTGTTCGTGTTCGATCAGGTCGATCATCCGACATTGGCAGCGATGACCGCGCAGTTGGATGTGACGACGATCCCGTTTCTGGATTTGCCGATTACGCAGGCGATGAATACCGTCAAAGCATATGAGTATCTGGCGGCGGGTAAACCGGTCATCGCGCGTGATTTGCCCGAAGCGCGCCTGATTGCGGAAGAAAACGGATTGATCACGCTGTACCGCACGCCGGAAGGCTATTTTGAAGCGTTGGAGCGTGAAGTCAGCGCACTGCACGCGCCGGAAGCAGCACAGCGCGTGATCGCCCGCAAGCAGTACGCCGCGACCCATACCTGGTCACAGCGTACCGATATGCTGCTGCGGTTGATCGACAGCCTGTTCGATTAGCGGACGGGCTACATGCCAAAATCGCGGCGCACGCGCGTTTCGAGCGGACTCCATAAGCGATCCCAGTTGTAATGTTCGACGGTGAGCCTCCGTCCACTGCGGCTCAGTTTTTGCCACAGCTCGCGCTGAGACAGCACGTCATGCACCGCATCCGCGAACGCCAGTGGGTCATCGCGGATGAGCAGATGTTCGCCGTCTGCGCCGCGCAAACCGGCTGCGCCGAGCGTGGTCGAAACGACTGGAACGCCAAGCGCCATCGAATCGAGAATTTTCAGCCGTGTGCCGCCGCCGTAACGCAGTGGCACAATCGTTGCGCTCGACTGCCACATGACAGGCGGGACCGAGTCGGGGGAATCGATCAGCGTCATGGCATGCTGCCTGCACACGTCGATGACATCTTCGCGCGGCGTCCGCCCGGCGATCAAAACCTTGACCGTCGGATGACGCCGGCGCAGATACGGCAGAATTTCGCTGGCAAAATAGAAGACGGCGTCGATATTCGGATAATAGTTCAGCGTGCCGAGAAACAGCACTGTATCCGTATCCGGTCGTGCGCGCGGAGTCATGCGCGTGTAGTCGGTACCGTTATCGATCAGGAGCGTATCGTGCGGGCTGCGCCCCGAACGCTGTTCGATCACGGCTTTATCGGCTTGGCTGACCGCCGAAACGATGTTGAAATGCCGCCACAACCGCCGTTCGTATGCGTCCAAACCATCCGCATCGCTGGCGCGCTGAAAGTTTTCGGTCACGCTGGGACCTTCGACTGCTTTGCTCGCTACTTGTTTTGCCAGGTCGGATTCGATGTTCTGCTCATCGAGCATGAGATACGGCGTATCGATATAGGCGAGATATGCGGACATATGAATCTGAAAGAATGCCGCAGCATCGAACATTCGCGTCGGGATATGGCGCACAATATCGACAATATCGACGGAAAAGCGTTCGTGAACGAGCGCCGTCACCGCTTCCATGCCCGGCACAGGATGTTCACCGTGCGATACTGCATACGCGGACTTGAGATACCGTCGTACTTCGGGCAGCGCAATCGTTTCCATATAGATCGGATAAAAGCTGATCAGCGTCAGGTCATGATGGCGACCGAACGCGCGGATGAAATTCCACACACGGATTGCACCGCCAGAAGTGAGTGGATACGGAAAGAACGGCGCGATCAGGAGCATATTCAGGCGTGCTTTGCCCAAAAAACGCGGCGCACGTTTGCTGCCGTCGCCATCGATGCCCAACCGTTGGCGCCACATCGCCAGCCGAAGCGGATTCAGGTAGTCTATGGCTTCATTGAGCGGTTTGCTTTCAGCATACGATACTTGTGTACTGGTCGCCAGATGATACAGTCCTCGCGCATCATACCGGGCTTCATAATTGCGTAACACGCGCATATGATTACGGTAATGGTTCGTCGAAGATGACACACCGCCATCCACTTGACGATACCAGTGCAGCGTTTCGGACAGCACATCGACGCGAAAACCAGCTAGCCCGACGCGCACATGCAGTTCATAATCTTCGTAGCCGATCCCCTTGTCTTCGGTATAACCGCCCAGCGCGTCGAAAACAGTGCGCCGAATGATCAGCACGGGACCACCATGTACATCGTCCATCTGACTGGCGATCAGGTCATTGCCGAGCGGCAGATACAGCATGACGGGCGGGGCGATCATCGCGCCGGTGTCGTCGATCACATACCCATCGTTTTGGAAACGGTATGTAGACGCGATCACGCTGTCATCCCCGCTCGTGTGAATCGCTTCGAGCATCCGCGCGACGAAATGTGGCGGCGCCAGATCATCGGCATCGATGAACAAAAGATAGTCGGCATCGCCTAAACGCGCCGCGTGATTGCGCGCCGCGCCCGGAAAAGCGTTTGCCTGGCGCTCAAATATCCAGCCGCGTTCGGCATATGTTGCGCGCATGTCATCGAATACGCGGCGCGCTTCCGGTTCGGTTGAACCGTCATCGATGACGAACACGCGAAAGTGCTGAACTGTTTGACGTTCGAGCGCGCGCAGAACCTGAGGTAAAAAGGTCGGCTGATTGAAATACGGAATGCACACATCGACCGATGCGGCTGCAAGCGGTGCAGGCGCCTGCACCGCGCGCTGATGATATTCGCGCACGCGCTCGTGAAACGCCAGCCAGCGCCGATTGACCGCATGCGCATCACGCCGGGGCGGTGCAGCATGCGTCGGATCATGCCACGCTTGCGCGATCTTGTCCGCCAGCATCGGCGCATCAGGAAGATAGGCGCCTGCGGACGACTCCAGCATTTCGAGAATGCCGCCTGACGCCGGGTAAATCACATGGAGGTCAGGAATATGTGCGCATTCCATCAGGGCGTAAGGCGTATTGCCCGGCGTTTGTGGCACGATCACCAGCGCGTGCTGGCGCTGTTCGATCAGGTATTGCAGTGCCTGTTCGTGTGTGAGCGTGGTTTTCAGCGTGAAACCGTACCCATACGACAGCTTGATCAGCGTATGGCGCGCGCGCGGCTGTTCCGGGTTTTCGCTGCCCAACAACACGACCGACTCGATGCGCTCCGCAGTATCACGGTGCTGGCGATACAGCGCGCGCAAGCCATCGATCAGATAATCCAGTCCCGATTCAGGATCGAGGCGTCCATAGTAGATCACATGCCTGAACGCTGGCGGTGTCGAAAGTGACGCGATGCTTTCGACAGGGCGATAAGGAACGCCTAAAACATGCGTTTCGGCGGGGAGCGTGCAATCGGTTATCTTTCGGGCGTAATCGACGATGAAGTGACTCGTCGCGGCGGCAAAATCGCTGTGCGCGACGCTGTAGCGCTCCATGAACGCGGTCGCGTGCTGTTCGAGCGTGGCGTAGTACCGTTGTGCGCTGCTGGCTCGCAAACGAGTGCCATCGAGCAGCACGGTCACAACCGTCGGATAGCTGCCCCGTTTGAAGCGGCGTTCACGCAGCAGTTCAAACGCCAGGTTGTGTGCATCGAGTGCGTACACAATATCGAAGGTGTGCAGTCGCTCGCGGATGTGCGCGGAGAGCGTTCGGGCGCGCACATCGGGAAACGTTGGGGCAGGTGCGGGCGGCGTTTCGATATGAACGACCTGCACGCCGTTCGGAATCAATTCCGGTGCTGCGACGACCGGCGATGAAGCATGAAAGATGGTCACGGAGTCGCCCGTGTGCTGGCGCAGCAGCAGCGCCCAATGCAGTGTGAACGCGGTGCGGTCATCGAGCGGTGCTGAACGCAGGTCGAAATCGAGCGTCAAAATGGCGATCTTCATGGGGTCGGGTCAACTTTTCTGCCGAGCAGTTTCATCGCCTGTGCGTGCAGTTTCAAACGGGTTTCGAGAGGGACTGCGCGGCGGTACATATCGCGGATGCGTTCGATGATGCGTTCACGCGCGTTCAAATAGCGCACGGCGGGAATGCGCGCATCCATGTCGGGATTGCTGCCCCAGCCCCGATGAAAGATATGAAAGGGTGTATCGACGATGCGCATATCGGTGATGATATCGACTTTGCGCTGTTCCAATGCCCGAATCTGGTTGTACATCCCGAAGAACGCCCACGCCGTGCCGCGCATCCCGATTTGTGATAACTGTTCTTCATACGCTTCGATGATGCGCTGCTTGGCGCGGTACTGATCGGATGTGCGCGCCAAACCGCTTTCCACCTGACGGTAAAATTGCAGATATTCCGGCACGACATCGGTCTTGAAGCCCGCCAGCGCCAGCCGCGCATGCAGTTCCCAATCTTCATGCTGTGCGCCGCGCCATTCTCGGTAGCCGCCAATCGCTTCAAATGCCGTCCGGCGCACGATGATCATCGGGCTGCCAAATACCATCGGTTCAACCAGCCCGGCGACCAGATTGGCGCCCAACGGCATGTAATGCGCGAACGGCGGCGCGGTGATGTCGCCAGTTTCGATGTCATACGGCAGTTTTTCCCCGACGAACAGGTAGCTGCCACATGTCAGCAGATCGTCCCCGCTTGTGCGAATCGCCTGCAAATAGCGTTCGACGGTGTTCAGTGCCGGAATATCATCGGCGTCGATGAACAGGATGTACTCGGATTTGCCCAGCCGCGCTGCGCTGTTTCGCGCAGCATCCACCCATTGATTTTGCTGGCGAACGAATGTCCACCCGCGCGCTGCATACTGCGCTCCCATACGGTCAAAAATGGCAATCGACTCCGGTTCGGTCGAACCGTCATCGACGATGTACACGGTGAAATCATGTGTGGTCTGCCGTTCCAGACAATCGAGAAGCTGCGGCAGATAATCGCCTTTGTTGTAATACGTCACACATACATCGACGGATGGGGTGGTGTGTGGCGCGACAACGGGCTGCACGCGGCGCGCTTTATCGCGCGCGGATTCGATTGCTTCGCGGTGAAAATCGAGATAGCGCGCGTTCGAAGCGGCGTAATCATAGGGCAGTGGTGTATGTTCAGGTGCAGCAGGCGCATTCAACCGTGTTTCCAGCGCGGCAGCGAACGCGCGTGGGTAGGGTTCGAACGTGAGCGCATCGGCGTGTTCGCCCAAGATTTCGGGGATGCCGCCCGTGCGCGCACACAGCAGATGAATGCCAGGAATCAGCGAGGTTTCAATCACGGTATACGGGAAGTTGTCGGATAAGCTGGGGATGACCACCAACGACTCATGCGCGTGCTGCGCCAGATAATCGAGCGCCTGCGGGCTGGTCTTATCCGCGAGATGTTCGATGCGATAGCCCAGCGCGATTAAAGGCTGCCATACCGGGTCTACGCGCAGCCGATACGCTTCGCTGTAATACGAGCCGACGAACGTCACGCTTTCAAGGCGCGCAGGCAGTGACGGGTCATGCTTTGCCATCATCATCAGCGCTTCGATGGTCATTTCGAAGCCTTTGCGCGTTTCCAGCCGCCCAAAATAGATCAGCCGTTTGTATCGTTCGTCGTGGGGGCGAACGGACTCGCTGCGCGGAGGAGGCAGGATGGGCAAGCCGATCACGCGGGTCTGGGCAGGCAGCCGCCAGCCGTGCGATGCGACCCAATCGAGCATGTATTGACTGGGTGACAGTACAAAATCGCTGTGCAGGGTGGTATAGCGCTCGATGTAATCGGTATTCAGGTCTTCGACTACGCGCGGGAACAGTTGATTACCACCGCGTTCCCACATCGATGCGCCGTGCAGCACATTGACGAACACCGAGCGGTCATCCGGGTTGAACCGTCGCGCGCGCATCGCCTGAAAGCCAGCATTCGCCCAATCCTGCATATAGATCACGTCGAAATCGCGCAGATGCGGCGCGACGAATTCGGAAAGACGCATCTCACGGATGAGGGGCCAGCGCATCACCGTTGGGTACGGCAGATGCACTTCGATGACGTCGATGCCCTGTGCTGCGTAACGCGCTTTCGCATCCGCATCGATGTGTACAGGATGACCTTCCTGGCGCGTCAGAATGATCGTGACCTGCTCATCCGCATTTCGCAGCAGCGTGGAAAGATGCCCGACGAATGTCCCAACGCCGCCCGCTCGCCCATTGATGGTGGGGACATCGTATGAAAGAACTGCGGTTTTTGCCATACCTGCACAATCTATAAGCACGCATCATAAAGATTGTGTTGATTTTGCCAGTTCGTGCGACGCATGGCAAGCTACACGAAAAAATCATGGTCGATCAGCGCGCGAAGCGCGTCGATGACCACGTGTGCATCGTCGCCGTTCGCTTCGATGCGAATATGGTGTTCGCGCTCGATCATCAGCATAAGGAGCTGCACCGGGCTGTCGCCGTTGGCGGGTCCTTTGCGAGTGGTGGTATTCCACACCTGCACGGATGCGCTGTAGCGCTTCACCACTTGAATGAATTGTAGAAGCGGACGCCCGTAAAGCCCGGATGGGTGTCGGATGATGCCAGTGAAATTTGCGTGCATGTGCATAGACTGTATACAGTTCGACAACATCAATATAACCATTCATGATGCTTTGCGACAAGACATTGTGCCTGGTTTCAACCGGTATGCAGTCTTTGTGAAACACGGTACAATGTCAGGATGTGGATGAGCAGATGGGATCATCATGGCACAAGTGGATGCAGTGGTGGTAGGGTCGGGACCGAATGGGCTGGCGGCAGCGATCACGATGGCGCGCGCAGGTTGCAAAACGATCCTGTACGAAGCCCGATCAACCGTCGGCGGTGGGCTGCGTTCGGCCGCATTGACCGAGCCGGGTTTCGTGCATGATGTGTGCAGCGCCATTCATCCGCTCACACTGGTATCGCCATTTTTTCAGACCGTGCCATTGACCGATTACGGCGTAGAGTGGGTGTACCCGTTATCGGAAGTCGCGCATCCGCTGGATGACGGTACGGCAGTCATGACGGAACGCAGCGTCGGCGCGACTGCCGACAATCTAGGGCGCGATGGCGCGACGTATCGCGCGGTGATGGGATGGATGGTCGAACATGCCGATGCGCTGTACCGGGAATTACTCGGTCCGTTGAATGTGCCGCCGCGCGAACTGTTCGCCATGATGGGCTTTGCGCCGTTGGCGTTACTGCCCGCGATGCAGATGGGGAAAGCATTGTTCCGCGAAGACCGGGCGCGCGCTCAGTTTGCGGGGATGGCAGCGCACAGCGTATTGTCGCTGGATCGTATCGGGACGGCGGCGTTCGGCTTGATGCTGACGATAGCCGCACATTCGGCGGGATGGGCATTTCCGCGCGGCGGCGCGCAAAAGATTGCGGATGCGCTCGCAGCGTACTTCGTCGCTCTGGGCGGCGAAATCGTATGCGACCACGACGTCACGTCGCTGGATGCGCTGCCGCCGTGTAAAGTGAAACTGCTCGATATCACGCCGCGCCACTTTGCGGCGATGACCGAAGGCAAACTGCCGGGTCTGTATGCGTATCTGCTCAGGCGTTATCGTTATGGCGCCGGCGTATTCAAAATCGATTATGCGCTCAGCGCGCCGATCCCATGGAAAGCGCCGGAAGTCGCACGTGCGGGAACCGTACATCTTGGCGGCACGCTCGATGAAATTGGCGAAAGCGAACGCACGATGGGACTTGGCGCGCACGCCCGCCATCCGTATGTGTTATTGGCACAGCACAGTCTTTTCGATGATACGCGCGCCCCGTCTGGAAAACATACCGCATGGGTATACTGCCATGTACCGGGTGGCTCGACGGTGGATATGACGGCGCGGATCGAAGCGCAAATCGAACGCTTTGCGCCTGGTTTTCGTGAGGTCGTGATCGCGCGTCATACGCGCAATGCCGTCGAACTTGAAGCGTACAACCCGAATTATGTCGGTGGCGACATCAACAGTGGTGTACAGGATGTATTTCAGCAGTTCACACGACCGGTGCCAAGACTGAACCCGTATTCGACCCCGCTTGAAGGGGTGTATCTGTGTTCGTCGGCGACGCCGCCCGGTGGTGGTGTACATGGCATGAGCGGGTATCATGCGGCAGCATCGGCATTGAAAAAGTTTTTTAATCATTGAAACAAGTTGTGCAATTTCAACGAATGTATTGATCGGGTTTAACAAAAGCGCTACACTTCTTTTCAATATATTCAATTGAATTGTCAACTAGTTTTCATGATTGCTTACCACCTTAACCACAACAAGGCTTATGCGCCATCGATTGCGCTCGAAGCGACGAAGATTCGAGCGCTGACGGCGCTGCGCAATTTTGGCGCGATGTCGCGGACTGACCTGGCGGATCGGATCGGTTATTCGCGTTCGACGATCACGACTGTCATACAGGAACTGATCGATCTCGGCATCGTCGAAGAAACGGGCGATGCAGAATCGAGCGGGGGACGCCGGGCGCGCGTGCTGAACTTTCGCCCGACCTATGGCTATGTGGTTGGGATCGATCTGGGCGCCACGAGCCTTGATCTGGCATTGGCAAATTTCAATAACGAAGTCATCGAACGCGCATCGATGATGCTCGATGTGCGCGAAGGCGCACAGACCACGCTGCACACCATTCGTCGATTGATGATCGACATCATGGACAAGCACCATCTGCCGCCGGAATGCCTGGTCGCGGTTGGGTTAGGCGTGCCGGGACCGGTCGATTTTCAGGCTGGAATGCTGATTACGCCGCCGATCATGCCCGGTTGGGATGCGTACCCGATTCGCGCCTTTTTCCGCGAGGCATTCCCCAATGCCGTCGTCACGGTCGATAACGATGTCAATGTCATGGCGTTGGGTGAATTACGCGCTGGCGCGGGGATCGACCATCAGAATTTCATCTTTGTCAAGGTCGGTACGGGCATCGGTTGTGGGATTGTGGTGCATGGCGAAGTCTATCGCGGCGCGGATGGGTGCGCGGGCGATATCGGGCATATCTGTGCCGACAAAAACGGACCGGTTTGTCACTGTGGCAACGTCGGTTGTCTGGAAGCAATTGCCGCAGGTCCGCCGATAGCGCGCCGTGCCATCGAAGCGGTTCACGCTGGGCGCAGCCCCATTTTGAGCAAATTCTATGAACTGACCGATGGCAGGCTGACGTCGGTTGAAGTCAGCCGTGCTGCCGCCGAAGGTGACGCGATTGCCAACGAAATCATCCGTGAAAGCGGGCGCACGATTGGCGAAGTGCTGGCAAGCCTGGTCAATTTCTTCAATCCATCGCTGATTTTGATCGGCGGGGGGGTGAGTGGGATCGGTCATCAGTTTCTATCGTCTATACGCGGCGGAATCTTACAGCGTTCGCTGCCGCTTTCCACCCGTAATTTACGCATCGATACCACGAGTATGAAACAGGATGCGGGAGTCGTCGGCGCGCTCACGTTGGCGCTGGAACATGTTTTCACGGTGAAGGCATGATGCCGACGACCAAAGAGTGCCTAATCTGTCGAAGGGTGACAGTGATTAGTGCAGCATAATGAACGAACGGTGCAGAGGGTGAGGAGGTCATTATCGACGAATCGTGCAGGAAATTTTCGCAGCAGTTCACCGTGCATCTGTATAGTGCCTGTTTTCTCGAAGGGTGTCTCTTAAGGAGTTTTCGATCATGAAAAGATTGACGATTGGTCTGGTCGTCCTCGCGCTGCTGGTGGTGATCGGCGGGGCGGTTCAGGCGCAGGAAGTGACAGAACTTAACATTTGGTGGGCGGAATGGGACCCGGCAAACTATTTGCAGCAGATCGGCAATGAATACGAAGAAGCGACCGGGATTGCCGTCAATGTTGTGCAGACGCCGTGGGGCAACTACTACGGTCGTGTGACCACAGAATGGGCGGCACAAGGTACCGCGTTCGATATGGTGGTCGGTGACAGCCAATGGATCGGTCAGGCGGTCACGGAAGGTCACTATCTTGACCTGACCGAATTCATGACCACGCCGGATGAGTCGGGCGTAGCGATTGCCGATACCGTGACGCCTGCCACGCTCTCGTACTACGGCGAATACCCGGCGGGTTCGGGCAGCTATTACTCGTACCCGACCGAAGGTGATGCGAACGGTTTCGCCTATCGTATGGACTTGTTTGAAGATGCCGACGAAATGGCAGCGTTTGAAGCGGCATACGGGTATCCGCTGGCAGTGCCGCAGACATGGGCAGAACTGCGCGACATCGCGGAATTCTTCACCCGCCCTGACGAAGGTCTGTATGGCGTCGGCATGTACACGCAGATCGATTATGATGCCATCACGATGGGCTTTGAAAACATCTTCTTCAGCTACGGCGCCGATTGGGCAGATTCCGACCTGAACGTGCTGGATGTCGTCAATTCGCCGGAAGCCGCCGCCGCGCTCGAACTGTACCGCGAACTGTACACCTTCGCGCCTCCCGGCACCAACAATGCGTTCTTCGCTGAAATGAACGACCTGTTCGTCAACGGTCAAGCGGCGATGATCATGAACTACTTCGCGTTTTTCCCGGCGCTCGATAACCCCAGCATCAACCAGTACCGTGATGTAACGGGTTATTTCTCCATGCCTGCCGGACCGGATGGCGACCGTTTCGCGGCGTTAGGCGGTCAGGGCATCAGCGTCAACAATTACATCGATGATACGCGCAAACAGGCATCGCTCGACTTCATTCGTTGGTTCGCTACGGAAGCAGTGCAGGCGCGTTGGGCGGAAGTCGGCGGGTACACGTGCAATATCAACGTGCTGCAAAGTGAAGCATTCCTGACGCAGACGCCGTACAACGCCGCGTTCGCGGAAAGTATGACGTTCGTCAAAGACTTCTTCAATATTCCTGAATTCGGCACGCTGCTGGAAATCGCGCAGCGCAACCTGCACGCGCACATCGTCGGCGGTGAAGGCACAGCCCAGGAAACGATGGACAACATTGCGGCTGAAATGGACGAAGCATTGGCAGACGCCGGATACTACGACTAAGCGGTGAGCAGTACCAGAGGGGCGGGGGCTAACCCGCCCCTCTTTACGACGCAAACAATGACATTGTTGAGGTGGGGTGTGTCCACAACGTCCAGCACAAGCGCGCCAATCGTCAAGGACGGGGCGGCGG
>Ga0224723_1000870_pt1 | contig 19700 bp, 21 predicted proteins | sample Balambano_FR2_Me_FD_161647 | JGI IMG/M metagenome (GOLD analysis project Ga0224723, IMG submission 161647) | Freshwater sediment microbial communities from Lake Towuti, South Sulawesi, Indonesia - Balambano_FR2_MetaG | ecosystem: Environmental > Aquatic > Freshwater > Lake > Sediment | place...
GATAGCGCTGGGGGCGCATCTACTCGGCACAGCCCTACAAGCTTATTACTGGAGGTAGGCGGTAATGCCTTGCAGCAAGCTGATTTCAGCGACTCTGTAATGCTGACTGCTCCTCAATCAGGCGGTAATGTCCGGTCTGAGGAGATTTCGAGCTGGTCTGAAGCTTTGAATGACTCTGTTAGCGATCGTCCCCTGCCGTCGCAAATTGTCGAGAATGCCGGTTGCCCAGACGCAGAACTGCCGATTGCAGAATGCGTTCTCAGCCTGCAATGGCAAGATCTTTCTGACGTTCTGGCAGCAATTACTGTTGAACTGCGCCGCCTAGCCTGGACTCCTGCTGAACTGCACGATCGTCTGATGGCGCGATTTCATAAACCAAACCCAGCCATGCTCGATGACTGGGAGGTGGTGCAATGGTTAATTTGGCTGAGAAGCCAGGTTAGTCTGGAAGGCTGGTGACAGAAATCTCGCGATCGAGTGAGGTGCTATAGTCAGCCCGCGACGGATCGAGCTTTGGATTATCCAGCGTTTCGTCGTCGTGTGCCGAGTCATTGCGATCGGTCGGCTCGTCAGCCCGAGCGGGGTCGATGCCAGCATCAGGATTGAGCAAACTTTCGTTAGGGTATTTGGGGTCGTTTGCGTTCATGGGATGAGTGCTCAGAGTGCAACGTGATCCCAGTGTCGGAAGTTTATGGGACTGTTACATCAGTCCTGAGTGGAGTCTGCTCAGGGCGTAGTAGGCTGAAACACGTATCCTGCTTTAGCTAAAGAATGGTTCACTGCCAAAAAGATGCCCCAACTTGTTTTGATGCCCCAACGTCTCATCCCCGATCGGTTACATCAGAGCCTGCAAATGTTGAATAAGCTGGTCTGCCCGCACCACACCCTCAATGCGATCGACGGGCTGACCCTGTTTGAAGAGCACTAGCGTCGGCAGCGCTTGAATTTGGTATTGCGTTGCCAGATCAGGATAATTGTCGGTGTTAATCTTCACGACTCGCAACTGCTGCTTCATCTCGGCGTTGACCTGCTCTAAAACCTTCGCCATCATCTGGCAGGGTCCGCACCAGGGTGCATAAAAGTCAATGAGCAGAGGCAGGTCTGATTCCGCAATCATTTCCTCGAAGCTGCCAAATTCTTTTTTGGTTGCCATATCACAGGATTGAAATACGTTGAAGTCACGCTTCAATCCTAATCTAAGATTTTGTCGGTTTGCCGAGGGAGATGACATGCTCCCTCAGCAAACCGCTGAGCTGCAACCGTGTGCTGCTGAGTCCCAGAGCGAGTAGTAGGGTGCGTTGCGATGCTACGGGATGGCGATCGAGGAAAATTTGAAGCCGATCGCCAAGGCTAAGAAACCAAATTTGCTTCAGCAGAATTAAGAGATGCTTGAGCATTTATTGATTTCGCATGAGCAGAACTAAGTTTCGCTTAAGCAGAATCAATAAACGCTTAAACAAAACTTATAGAAGAGAACCAATCTCTAATAATTACTTAAGCAAAATCTCAAAATGCTTAAACAAAAATTATGAATGTTATCGCGAGATCAATAAACGCTTGAGCAAAAGCCTAAAACGCTTAAACCAAACCAATGGACTATTGCATCAATTCTCTTTTGCCCCCGACCTCCCAACCCTGGCTAGTTCATTGTTAGCAGTGAGTGAATTGTGCTGCTGACTACCAGCGACGACTTCAGTACCAGATGCCGCAAAGATCTTCGTCCAGACCGAGATACTACTGATTAAGAAAAATGAATGATACGCAGAGTTTGGCTGCATTATCACTGGCGGCAAGGTTATGATCCAAACGACTCGCTGTTCACCTGCCCCAAGTCGGGGACTAGACAGCGAACAGCCGATCACCACCCGCAGCAGCGATGGTATCGAGCTGTTCTGTCCAGTAATATTGTTTGCAATTCGAGCGCTGAGGCACTGCCAGAGTGACAGAAACTCAGCTCAAGGGATAAGTGTGCGTAACTGATTGACAGACAACTCTGTTGTCAGTTGGGTCGAACACCGTGAAACCCAACCGACGAAAGCATCAGGATGTTGAGCGTTTTGTCGGTTAACCAGGTATGTACTCAGTCAAATCTAGTTTCTTAAAAAACGAGGCAGGAAAAAGAAAAAATATGAGTAAAACAGGATTTAACCCTTCGTATGTAGGGCAAAGAGGAGATATTCAAAGATTGATTCCTGAGAATGCAAAGCTTGTTCTTGACGTAGGATGTAGTACTGGTGCTTTAGGTGCGGCAGTCAAGGCGAAAACAGGTGCACAGGTATTTGGAATTGAGCTATCAGAAGAGATGGCAAAGGAAGCTTTCGATCGAATCGACAAAGTTTTTGTTGGAGATGCGATGGAAATTATCATTCAAGGCAAACTCGGTAATCACCTGTTCGACACAATAATTTTTGCCGATGTCCTTGAACACCTGATTGATCCCTGGAAAACTCTCAGTGCAGCAGCAAACTACTTAAATCCGGGAGGTGTCATAATCGCCTCAATTCCAAACATCAGACATATAGACACAATCTATAATTTGGTTTTAAAGGGTTATTGGCCCTACAGAGACCGTGGCATTCACGATCGAACTCATCTTCGTTTCTTCACGAGAAAGAACATAGTAGAACTATTTGAACACACCGGTCTATGTATCGATGTTATTGAAACAAACTACCGGCTTCTGGAAAGACCCCACAAAATAAACCGTTATGCCAAGTTCTTTGCTTTTCCAGGAATTAGAAGCTTCTTTGCTTTCCAATACTTGGTACGAGCTTGTCTAACCCATCGCTCTGCCTGACTGCAACACCGCTCTGAGAGGATGTTTGAGCGGATGTATGAAAAGTCAAGATTGTTACCCGAACCGCCCCCCAAGATGGGGGAACTTAGAGGGCATTTTCAGGGCATTTGATACTTTGCAAACATTCTCTTAGCTCAACTTTATTGCCCTAATTGCCGGAGTCGTGATGACGTTTGCCTTTCAACTGGTACTCAGCAGTCTGACGATCATCACTGGCATTTTTGCCGGAGTGAATCTCGCTGAGGCAGAAACTGACGGCTGGGGAAGATTCGCAAGATTGAAGCCAGGGTCGGCAGTACCACCCTGTTGATTGTCAGTGCTGCTGTGTTTCTCGAAGAATGGAGCGAAAACAAAGCCTTCTGAGAATACTGTCAAGTTGCAACCTTTTGCTCATTTGCATCTCTCGTACTGGCTGCTCCCGAAGTCATCGCCGCTGTTTGCACGCTGCTCGATCAGTCTGAAGACACAGAAGCAATGATTGGCAGCACTCAGTAAGAACGATCGGTGGTAGTGCTAAACAGGTAAGGATGCATTGTAGTGGTGAACAAAGTACCAAATTACCCCGATATGGTTCTCCAACTTCTTGGAAAACGATTGAGTTTGGATGTCGCGAGGTGCGATGTCGAGCCAGAGCAACGGAAGAGACTGCAATTTGAGCGAAAGCAGACAAAAAAGGGACGGTCGCCCGTCCCCTTCTGCTCGCGATTGAACAGTTAAGATGCCAGTCAAAGCACCGAATTATTCAACTGTTACCTGGCTGGTATCTACAGCGGTTGCGCCCCTTACGCTACGGGCAACAGAAACCATTTTGCTGAGAATTTGCTGATTGGGCACTTTGCCTTTGAGCACAACAGTGCTGCCCGTCTGCGCCACATACAGTGTGTCAATATCGTCGATGCTGTCATCATCATCAAACGCCAAAGCAACTCGCTTTGCCAAACCGCTTTCATCGTATTCGCCATTCAAACCAACTCGCTCTGCTGGAATAGAAGCAGTGCTGGTATTGCCAGCGGCTGCCGGTGCGGCTGCTGGTGCCTGAGCAGTCTGGTTGTTCGCCTGAGGAGCTGCCTGAGTCCGATTTGCTTGAGGTCTTTGCAATCCAAACAATCTTTGTAACCAAGCCATAAAACACCTCTTTTTACTATTCGTTAATTCCGGTGTACAAGTGATAATTACAGCATTTTGCAGTTACAGCATCATCTTTCAATAGAGTGAACAGAACCCCCTCTACTCAGCCGTTAGAAATAAGACGTAAGCAGCGTTAATTACTGCTCACAACTGCTCGATCGAAAATACTGCTAATATTTAAGTAGTCAAAGAAAAGCTCATTGAATTGGCTGTAGCAATGTGATTTTTAAGTTTGTTGTTGCCCCAACGTTGACCTCTTGAATTGGTCTATTGAGAAGGTAAAGTCATGAACCAATCTATTGTCAGACTCTTTTTTCTGGTGATGCTGCTACTGCTTGTGCTAGCTCCTTTTGCAGGTTTAGCACCTTTACTGTTGCTGTTGGTTTTGGCAGGGGTCGCCAGCGCAGGTTGGTCACTGCTGAAAGTGCTTTTACTGGGTGAACAAAAACAAAACCAGCAGCAGGTTAATTCACAAGGCATTACTGAATGAGGCAATGCAATCGCGAGCAGGAGACTCGCACTTTTTTATGACGATCCGCTCAGGTGAGCATCTCGCTCTCGTTCGGAGTTTACATATCATTTTTCAATTCAGCAACGCCATTCATAAATCACTGATTTTAACGATCGCAACCACTAATTCTTGAAAATCAAAAAAAGGAGCAAGCGTTTGCTTTGCTCCTTTGTCACCTGTAGCTTACGTCTTACAGAAAATGGTTTGTCAATCCAGGTTACTTCTTACTCAGTTTTCGCCAAATCAGCGCTGCCACCAATCTTCAGGTCGGGGTGCCGCTCAGCGATGTACTTGCTCAGAAAGGTGTTCACAAACGACAGAATTACCGGGCCCAAAATCAGAGCCACCAAACCGCGCACGGCAAATCCTGGAACAAACAGCGACGCTAACCAGAAGCAAAGACCATTGACGACCAGAGAGAAGGTTCCAAGACTCACAAAGTTGAGCGGCAGAGTCAGGGTTGAAAGGATTGGCTTGACTGACGCGTTCACTAAGCCGATCGCCACAGCAGCAATAATCGCGGCTGGAAATGTTGCAATATCAACGCCAGGAACCACCAAGTCAACAACAAGCAGGCTCAGGGCAGTGGCAAGCCAGGTCACAAAGGCTGCAATCATGTTTCTTTCCTCAACTATATAAACTTCAGGGTTCTTACTGTTTTGAATGCTTCCTCGATCGTGCATCAAGCTATTTTTTCAGACCTCTCTACCTGGATAGATTTTGCACTGAGGCAATGAGCTGTGTGGCTGCCGATCGCCGCACTGGGAAATTTCAGCAGGTGCAGGTTTCACAAGCGAAAAAGCTGCTAATAATCCTGAAGGTGGAGGCAATTGGGTTGCTCAAAACAGAAAATAGAAGAAAAGCAAGTTTAGTAAAGCAGAGAGAAGCCGTATGCTCAGACTTATTCTTGGTATCCTTTTGCCTCCTGTGGGTGTGTTTATGACCTTTGGCTTTGGTCCCACCCTTTTGATTAACATTCTGCTCACCATCTTTGGTTGGCTTCCGGGCAGCATCCACGCAGTATGGGCGATCGCCAAGCACAACGAGCAAATTCGTCAAGTGTAGAGCGGTTGTTGGAGCTAGCATTCTGTGAATCTGACGGCGCAGTGTAATTGATACAAAAAGGGCGTTTGTAGCGCCCTTTTTTTGACGATTGAATCACCTTGCCATTCATCCTCACCCCCAGGAAGAGCGAATAATTCTATACAACCATTCAGCTCAGCGACTCACTGCCGCAAACGGGTTCTGTACCAGCGAATGCCGCAGCCCGCCACAATCAAACCGATCGCTGTGGGCACTGCTTTTCCATCGATATTGAGTAGGCTTTCGAGCAGAGGATCAATCAGCAGTCCAATACATACGCCTGTGACCATCCAAAGGACAATTGGCAAAAAATCGCTGGTTGACCAACGGCTATTTGTTGTAGAAAAGCCAATGACCACCATGAGAAAAGCACCTGCCATCAGGACGGCAAGGGACAAAGGATCTAACATAAATTTATACTTGACGAGATTTGTCCGATGGCTGAGATTCAAGCTAGCGCATTCCATTCAAGCCTTCAAAGGATGTATAAGACGTATCACACGCCTTCATTGGCTCCCCAAATATCCCAAATTTGGGGAACTTTGAAAGAGAAGTACTTGAAAGCTCTCCAGGATTGGGGAGTTGTGGGGCAGCTTGGGTATCAAGTTTGACTTTTAAGACATCCTCTCAAGCTGAATCATTCTAGAGTCTCGCTCAGTGGTGATGGGGATGATAGACCGGTGGCAATCTTACTGATGCTGAAAATCATCTCATCAGCGCAACGGCTCTTCAACCAACGGTGCGATCGAAGAGCCGAGGGAATCAGGATGCCTGAGATAATTCGCGTTTATTTGTCCTTATCCTGAAACAGATCGGTGACTGAATGCCACAGATCCTTGAGGATTTGACGCGCCCGCTCTTCCCGTCTTGCTAGAGCTGTACCGGCTTCACCCAGCTTTTGCTCGAACTCTGCGCTTTTTTGTTTGACCTGCTCAGCCTTGACTTCTGCTTGCGGACGGGTCTGGTTGTACCAGGACTTGGCTTCATCTAACCGCTTGTTCACCTCTTCAAACTGTCCGCCATAGCGGGCTGCTAAGTTTGCTTGCAGAATCGCCAGTTGCGCTTGCAGTTGGGCGTATCGCTTTCGCATCAGCGCCACTTCTTCTGTATCTTGTAACGCGTTGATTACAGATTCAACCGTCGATCGAACGCTTGAGTCGGTTTCGCGAGTCGTTTGTTCAATATCTGTCAGGGCAGCGTCAACTTCAGCCTGAAGCTCTTGCTCCTGATTATCAATTTGTGCTTGAAGCTGTCTGACCTCTGCTTGCGTTTTAGCAATCGCTTCTCGTCGGGCTTGGCTCAAGCCTTCGATCGCCCCTTCGATCGATGCAGCGACCTCGTCTTTAGTTTCTTTGCCCCGCTCTTGCAGGTTTTCTAGCACAGTCGCAACGGCATCTCTGACGATCGAACGGATTTCGCCAGACCCTTCACGCAGCTCAGCGACGGCTTGCGATACTGCGCTTTGCACAATTTCTCGGATGCGGTCAGACCGGAGTTTACCTTCTGACCTGGCTTTTTGCAGGTCGGCTGAAATCTGCTCTCGAATGGATTGTGATTGAGTTGGATTAGGCATAGGTCACTCCTGTGATCACGTTTAATCTATGTGCATCAAAAATTAGGCACGGAAGCGTTTCTGTAGCGATCGAAGCTGAGATTGAGCAACTGCAAAAACTGGTATTGGAGCCTGATATTCCAGATGCCAGCGCTATCAAATTCCATCATGGCGCGAGCTTCGCGAAACCTGTACCGTCTTTAGGCAGAAACCGGCGGTTCATCATTAAGAGCAGATTTATTGCAGCGAGGAGAGCAGCGGCTGTGGCTTCAGCGAGAACATCAATATCAGTTTGGCAAGCAACGACAGCGGCAACGAGCTACCCTCAGCTCACGCGACACCTCGCGATGGATGTGGCGATCGTCGGCGGCGGCATTACCGGATTGACCACAGCGCTGCTGTTCAAGCGGGCAGGGCGATCGGTGGCTGTGCTTGAGGCACTTCAGATCGGCGAGAGCGTGACCAGCTACACTGTTGGATACGTTGCAGAATTGCTGAGCCTGGGCTATCGAGACTTAATTGCCAGCTTTGGAGAAGAAAGTGCCCGGCTTGAGGTGCAGGCGCGTCGAGCTGCGATCGATTGCATTGCCAAATTTGTGCAGGAAGAATAGATCGACTGTGGTTTTGAACGTCTACCAGGCTATTTCTATACCGAGTCTTACAGCCAGATCGATCGACTTGAGGCAGAAGCGAAAGCAGCGCGTCGGCTCGGAGTGAATGCGATTGCTACGACCGAAGTGCCGCTGCCCTTTCCTGCCCCAAAAGGCATTTTGTTTCCCAATCAGGCACAGTTCAACGCGCTGGCTTATTTGCAAGCGTTGGCGAGCGCGATCGACGGTGACGGCAGATACGTGTTTGAGCAAACTCGCGTGCTCGATACCAATGGCGACCCAGCGCGCGTCTCCACTCAGCACGGAACCATTTCTGCTCAAGCAGTTGTTTTGGCAACTCACACCCCAATTCATGACATCACTCGCCTGCAAGACATTTACCTGACAGCGACGATCAAAGTGATTCCTTATCAGTCTTACTCCTCTTCTATCACTTTGGGTAAGGAATAGCTAAAACCCCAAAAATTCGTTGGACATGACCTGAATCAAATCAGAAAAAGTGAGCTTTGACGATGCTGGCGTTTATTGTCTTCCTGAAGTATGAAAGAGGGATATTTTAGGTCGAAGCTTTCTGAATGTGTTCAGGGCTATAGGCTGTAGCCAATACAGCGTCATGTCACCAGGAGTTGCGTTTTGAGAGATTACTGGGCAAAGCGCGACATCACCCCTCATCTTCTGTTGGTGTAGTTGGCTCACCCGATCGATCGCCCCACGCTGGCGAGGATTCTGCTGCCCGATGGCGTTGACGAGCCGATATGTCGTAAGGAGTATCTTGAGCACCGTCAGACGGCACGAGTTCGAGCTGTCGCGATCGAGCATACCGCTTAGCATCAGGCTGGCTTCTGCGCCGCCGCGACACATTCTCCTCGGTCGTTTCTTCTGCTACCACTTCATAAAGGACTGCGGTCTTTCGTCCCTGACCTTTTCGCAGCACGCGCCCCAACCGCTGAATGTATTCTCGCGTGGAGCCAGTTCCCGACAGCAAAATTGCCACGCTTGCTTCTGGCACGTCTACACCTTCATTGAGCACATGAGAAGCCACCAGCATTTTGTATTTGCCCTCCCGGAAGTTTTGCAAAATCTCGTGGCGCTCTTTGACCGGAGTTTGATGCGTGAGAGCCGGGATCAAAAACTCCTGGGAAATGCGGTAAACTGTGGCGTTGTCGTTGGTAAAAATCAGCGTTTGCTGTGGATAGTGCTGCGCCAGCAGATCTGCCAGCACACGCAGTTTGCCCTCGGTGCCCAGGGCGATCGATCGCGATTCTCGATGTGCCAGCATGGCTCTGCGTCCTGCCTGCGACTGAGCGCTAGCCTGCACAAACCGCTGCCAGCCCTGAATCGTTCCCAGCCAGATATTTGATTTTTCTAGAAAGGCATTGCGTGTCTGAATCAGCGCGTCATAGCGTGTCCGCTCCTGGGGCGACAGCTTCACCTTAATCTGGACGACCTCGTGATGTGCCAGCGCTTTTCCTGCCAGGTCTTCAGCGGTGCGGTAGTAAACGACAGACCCCAGCAGCGTATCTAAATCGACGTGCCGACCGTCTGTGCGATCGGGCGTTGCCGTCAAACCCAGACGGTAGGGGGCGATTGTGTATTCGGCAATTACCCGGTTAAAGTCGCTTGGCAAATGGTGACACTCATCGCAAACCAGCAGCGCATAGCGGTTGCCCAGGCTTTCAGCGTGAATTGCCGCGCTGTCGTAGGTCGCAACCAGAATCGGCGATCGATCGCGTGAGCCACCGCCCAGCAGCCCAATCTCTACATTGGGGAACGCTGCCAGCAAATGCGCGTACCACTGATGCATCAGATCAAGCGTCGGCACGGTGATCAGCGTACTGCGCGGCGTTGCCTGCATTGCCATTTGCGCCAGATAGGTTTTGCCTGCTGCGGTGGGCAAAACTACCACTCCTTTGCGCCCAGCTTGAATCCAGGCATCAAGCGCTTCTTGCTGATGCGGATAGGGTTCGCGTTCCAGACTGGCAGTGAGGGCGATCGGCTCAAACGCTTTTGCCTCGTCGTTAAACGGCGTTCCTTCTGCCTGTAAGGTTTCTACCAGCGCCCGATACTGCATAGCAGGAACGCGAAATCGCTCAATGCGATCGTCCCAGGTGGCAAAGTCTACCCAGGCTTTGCCTTTAGGCGGTGGATGCAGCACCAGTGTGCCGCGATCGAACTTTAGAGTGGCAGTACGAGCCATTGCGTTTCTGCTGATGCATTCACCCGTTTATTGTAGAGGTTTCAAAAGTGCAGTTGAAAGTTGCGATGAAATGTGAGCTTAGGGCGATGAGCACTGCTTCTGAATTTCGGCTCTCGTGGCAAGCCACTCCTGGACTAACTGAGTTTCAGTGCGGTCAATTTGGCGACCTTCCAGTTCAGGATGAGTCATATGGAAGACCTGATCCGTTGCTTGAATTAAAGGTCGATCGCAGTAGTCCAGCAAATTCAACTTTAGGGCAGGCAACGCTTCTGCAACGCGGGGTGGTGCTGGCAGTTGTTCGATAAGCTGGTCAGTAAAGGCATATAAACCTCCCAAAAGACTGCCTAAAAGGCTGCTTTGACTCATAAAAACAATCACTATCTTACGAGAACCCATATTGCTCCTCAAATGAGAAACTGAAAGAGTTTTGAGAAATTTAATTCAGTGGAACCAGAGATACAATGCCTTGAGCACACAAATGATTTGAATCAGTAGCAAGTTCAACCTTTTGCACGTTAAGCCAGAACGATGAGCAGCAGCAGCAGGACAGCGATCGCTCCAAGAACGCCGCCTCCACTGTTTGACTCTGCCTGTGAAAAATCGCGCTTAAAGTCACAGATCAGGCATTGATAAAGCTGGTCATTGCGTTTCACCAAACCTGTTTTGCCACACTTTGGACATTCGGAAGTGCCTGCCATTGTTGATGCCCTAATTGAGGAATTTAGAGTTCTTCAAAGGAGAATTTCATCCTTTTCTTTACTGTGGCACAGGAATTTTCTATGAGACTTCAGACAATTCCAGTCTTTTTATGGCAAAGAATAAAACTGAAGTTTTAGCAAAGTTCAGTAAAGTTCAGCATTGTTCAGCGTATGCTGTCACATAAGCATCTACCGCTGCACAGGTGAATCCTGAATGGACGTTGATGAAGCTATAAGGTTCGTAGATGATTTGCTGGCTCAAAACGGCAACAGAAGGCTCAAAGACATCGAGAGAATTCTGTTCCGGGGTGCTTGGTTGGGCAAAGCCTACAAGGACATCTACCCGGAATGCAAAAACTACAGTAGTTTTGGCAACTTTCAGAGAAACGTCGCCCCCGATCTCTGGAAGCGACTGTCAGACGTTCTGGGTGAGAAGGTGCGAAAAGAAGATTTACACGGCCCGATCGATCGAGCCTTTAAGGCAGCAATCACTCCCTCCGTTTCCGAACCACCGCCAGCTATCGACGCTTTGCCTCCAGCCAACACACTGGAACCCGAAGAAGATTGGACGGTCAGCAACAGCAAGCGTCAGGCGTGGATCACACCAGATGTTTCTGGGCTTTGCGGGCGCGATCGTGACCTCAATGAGCTAGAGCAACGCATTCGCATTGATGGCTGTCGCTTGATCACCTTTTTTGGAATGGGGGGTTCAGGAAAAACAGCGCTGGCAGTCGAATTGGGGCAACGAGTTTGGGATCATTTCGACTTGAGAATCTGGCGATCGTTGCGGGTCTCTCCGCAAAAAGTGTTGGAGCATCCGCCGCCGCTGTCGGCGCTATTGGCAGATCTGACACAGTTTCTATCCGATCAGCGTGAAACCAGTTCAACCTGGTCGTCGCTGCTGCATTATCTGGTCAACTCCCGCTGTCTAATTGTGCTTGATGGGTGGGAGTCGATTTTACAGAGTGGAGTCCATGACGGTTCTTATCGCAGCGGCTATGAGGGTTATGGAGAATTTTTAGAGCAGGTCGGCAGAACAACCCATCAAAGCTGCCTCATTGTCACCAGTCGCGAAGAACCGAAAGAAAGCGCGGCGTTAAAAGAGGAATTGCGCGGTGTCTGTTCGTTTCTGGTGCGAGGATTGGGTGAATTAGGCGGGCAAGAACTCGTTAGCACTAAAGGTAAATTTTGGGGATCAGAGAGCGATTGGCGATCGTTGATTTGTCTTTATGATGGGAATCCCCTGGTGCTCAACACAGTCGCCGCCAGTATTCGAGATGCGTTTGGCGGTGATATTTCCGGGTTTTTGCAGCAGTTTCGCCAGGACAGCCTGCTTTTCGCAAGCATTCGCGAACTGCTAGACGAACATTTTGCCCGACTGTCAGAACCAGAACGGCTGGTAATGGCGTGTTTGACAAACCGAGATGAGCCAGTTACATTTCAGGAGATCGTGTCAACGGTTGCCCGAGCGATCTCGATTTCACAGCTCGAAGCCATGCTGAGGTCGCTGCGCCGACGAGCGCTTGTGGAAGTAAGTGGCGGGCGGCATTTTTTGGGTCGGTTAGTCAGGCAGTATGCGATCGATCGTCGCATTGGCAGGGAGGGAGAAAGCAAACGCTGAAGCCAGTGAGTGGTCAGCTCAGATGCTATTTCTGTAAATTATTGTTTCCTGTACCGCCAGCCACAGACTTTTTTTGCCAGCACCTGTCTGTAAGCGTAAAAAATTACATGAATCACGAAATACATTGTTATCCCTTATGAATTGCTGCCAAACGTTTTGTCAATTAACGTTTGCGCTGTCCAAGGTTTCAGGCTTCAGGTGCACTCCGGTAGGGCATTTACCATGTCAAGCTATTCTTATGATGCTTTCGAGGCGGATGTTGAGTGCTTATATAATCATCTACAAGCGATTAAGAAGATTGAGGCTCAAGACAACCTTGTTGATCGCTTTCAGCGCCTGTTTGTTGAAGGAATTGGCTACCCTCAACCCGTCATTCAATCAGCGATTTATCGGATTGTTGAGTCGCCCTGGGCAGAACAACAATTTAATCTAATTCTGAACCGCTGCTTCTATATTCTGATCAACTACTGGTGGCGGCTGCCCTCCGGGCGCGAAGCAACCGCTGATCTGGTTGGTTTGTTTGAAAACTTGCCCGATCGCACTTCAATCTGTTTGGTGATCCAGCGACTGCGAGAACTGGTGCAGCAGTTTACCCAGAGCAAAGAATACGCTGCGCTTCAGCGCTGGGTGTGGGCAGCCAAAGAACCTGCAAACCTAAAGCAGGAAACGCAAACCCGACCGATCGGTGAGCTGATTCATCGCTACCCAATGCTCTATCCACACTATTTGCTGGAATACAACAGCAGTGAGTGGGGCGGATACGTGATTAAACAGCGACAGGTCGAACGTGAACAGCAGTTTGAAGACAGCCTGTTGCAGTATGCCCGGCATCGGATGCGACAATCTGCTTTGCGACGCTCTGGAGATGCTGCTCGATCGCCAGTGCTGCCTGAAATTGAGAATCCAACTCTGCTCAGCGATCAGGCGCTCGAAGCTGCAATTCGGCAGTTTGCCGGTAAAGGCATTGATTCTCGCACTTACCGTGATGCAGCGCGACTGTTGATGATCAAAACGAGTCAAGCCCAAACTTATGTTTCGTTCAAGCGACAGCTTTATACAGAATTGACCGCTTTTGTTCGTGAAGCCTACTGTTTAAATCATGAGGGCAAGCGATCGAACTATGACTATGGGAGACATTACTTCAACAACTGGTTGAATGAGCAATTGAGTCATACCCTGCCAGAATGGGATACCTTAAAACTCAACGCTTCGTTGCGGGTGCGAACCTGTGCGCGTCTTCTCGATCTATTGCTGGATGTTCCTCGCGATCGAGCGACACATCACTTGATCTTTATTGATTTAACAACGAATCTGGGAGCGACTTTAACGGTTGGCTTGCTGCTTAAAATTGTCTTGCTCTGCTACGACGAAAAACGCAACTTAGAAGCAATCAAATCCCACTTAGCTAGCCGATTTGCCTTGCTGTTTAAGCATTATGAGCTAAGCGTCCGAGACGGAGTTAACTGGTTAATTGATTGTCTGGAAAACTGGATGATTGCTGTCAGCATTCAGTTTGGTAAAGCCGGAGACTCCTGGTGGACAACGCTCGTTTCCAAGGCTCCAAATTCTCCCTAGTGCTGCGGCATCCATGAACGGTCAGCTTGCGGCATCAGCCATACCGCGCCCGCCCAAAACCCAGGCTAGGGGCTGTCGTTCCATCATCAGGATTCTGGCTGGAATGGATGACAGCCTTTAGCAATCGAGCAATTGCAGAACGCATTCCGATCAGGAACAGCCTTCGATGAAGTTGACTTCAGGAAGCCGACCCGCTCGAAACTGGGTGACACGATTATTCTCAGCGCTGTCTGTTTCAAACACAATTCGGTAATTGCGATCGGCTGCATCTCTGGGTACAAAGGTCAGGTAGTGTCCATCGGTGTATTCATGGGGGGTGACTTCGATCTGCCCCGGAAAGCGGGCGATAATTTCTGCCTCGGTTGAACCAATGCCGATGCCGCTAACGGTTTTAACTGGGCTGTCTTGCCAGACATCGACTCTGGCAATCACACCGTCGATCACCATAAAGCCAATTTCGTCATCCTGACCTTGAGGATGAACGTAGGAACACCCTGGTGTGCCGCTCTCGCCCGACGAAATCAGAGCAACACCAGCCGCGCGAGCCGCTGCTTCGACGGTCATGCCCAAGCGCACAGGTCCGATACCATGAATCGTCACCGCAGAGCGATTGCTCAGCCGTTCTAGAGGGCGGGGTGTTGCGATTGCTGTAGGCACAGATGCTGGAGGAGACGATTCAGCCGGAGTATTCGCCGCTGGAATAGATGGTTCAAGCGATGATGCGACTGCCGAAATTGGCGCTGGTTCGCCTGAGTCGCCTTGGGGATGATTGATAGCAGCGATCGCCGCTCCTACCACTGCCGCAACCGCAATCACAATTGGCATGATCCAGTAAGCAGGCTTCATAAGCAGGAGACATAATTCTCTCGATCGTAGACCGATCGAGGCGCAATCGCCAACCGCAGCAGGAAAGAGGTGCAGCCAATCGAAACAGAACTCGTGCCCAGAGAACCACCAGAGAACCACCAGAGAACCACCAGAGAACCACCAGAGAACCGATCGCCAAAAAACTTAGCTTTGCCTGAGGGGATTGCCTTTTAGAATGTAGAAAACGGCGTGAACTTGAGACTCATGAATTTGCTTCGCAGCATTCTCAAAGGTTTATTTTTCCTACTTTTATTTAGTCTGCTAGCCCTGGTCTACGTTGGTCTTCAGGGTGAAGTGCTGGTCTAAGCGCCGTTCGTACTCAAGCACGCTAAACCTCGGAGCTGGGGCTGTTTGAGGATCGCCTTTGAAAGGAATTGAGTGAACAATTTTCAAGTTTCCTGATACAGCCTCGATCGACCTGGGTAGGATGAAAGGTAAGCGTAATTTCTAAGATGCAAACGGCTGCTTCCTGTCTCCATACTCCGCTGCTGCTGGCGCTGCTCGTCTCAAGATTTTCTAACAGCGACAGCTCTGACAGTCTGCATCGTGCTCAAAAGCTTGTGCAGCCCATTGCCCACCTGCTGTCTGCTCAAGCAACCGCCTCACTGGCAGTGCTAGCAGTGCAACCTCAGCATCCCTCATGGCGCGATCGATTAAGAACAATGCCTGCTGCTCCTGATGCTCTAGTTTCAGCAGCGTCAGCTACATCTGAAGTCGCTGCTGTCAGTTCGGTGGCTGCAAACGCCGATGTGGCAACTGATCCAGCAATCACCTCTGGCGAAGCATCGCTCGAAGCACGCTTGGTTGCTCAGATTCGGGCAGCTCTGCCTGAGGATCTGCTGATGGCTGTCAACGTTGCTCAGGGGCGACCGGCAGCCACAATTCTGCGTTACGCTCAGCAGATTCAGGCAGGGCTAATCGCTGTTAGCAGCCATCCTGCTGGTGGAGCACGAGAGCTGATGTTGGGCAGCGTTGCCACTACGATCGCCCGCTATGCGCCCTGTCATGTGCTGGTTGATTCGGGGAGGCGTGATCCGCAGCAAGAACCAGACTGGCAGCGGGTGCTGCTGGTTATCAATCGCGTCAGAGCTGTGCCCGGAGCGGCGTTTGCAGCCGCCGAACCGATCGCCCTGGCGCGGCAGCTCGTGCCCCTGGGTGTGCGCCACGTTACCATTCTCTATATTCAACCTTTGCTCAACACGCGCTACTGGTTTGGTCCGTTTGCGACCCCGACTCCCAATTGGCAGTTTAGCCAGTTGTTACTCGCCGCCCAGCAGGAACAAAGTCAACGGCTGGTGCAGCAGGCAGAAGCAGCGCTGCTTCTGTCCGATGTTGAAGTCACGACGCTGGTACAAACGGGTGAAGCCGGTTCGCTGATTTGTCAGGCAGCAGTTCAACAGCGGGCGGATGTGATTATTCTAGAGAGCAATGTTAGCAGACGTTCTAGCTTTTCAGACCGATCGCCTCTGGGACCGCGACGGCTCACTGTGACCGCTGATTATGTGCTGCATCATGCACCCTGCCCCGTGCTGCTGTGTCGAACACCTGCGCTAGCCTCTGTCTCGAAACCGCAAATACTCAATTCTTCCATGTCTCCGACGGAACATCACAGCTCAGAAATTCCCGGAACACGATAATCTATAGAAGAACTAGGCTATGAATAGATTGGCTGCAACAAAACTGATGCAGCTTCCTGTCTCGCCGTTCTGCGTTCGGGAATCGATCGCTGTCGCCAGGTTGATGAGGACATCAAAATCCCAACGGGTGTGCGTGCCGCACCTCCAGCCAGCGGCTGCGCCCCTACACCCCATCAGCGAGAGAGCGACGGCGATACTCTCCCATTGCGGCAAGGCTGGAAAACTGCTCAGGTCGCTGCCAAGATCAAATAAGAACCGTCAGCCGTTCTCTTGAACTGTGACAAACAGCCTCTCTGGGCTCACGCTGGCTGTGCTGCACGATCAGTAAAGAAAGTAGACCTGGGAAGACCGCATGGAGGCATTGCCAAACCTATCTGCTGATTCCGAAGCGTCTTTACAGCTCTTGTTGTTTGTAGACAAGCGTCCATCTTCGAGTGAGAAAATGCGCCAGATTCGCAGCCACTTGAAGAAACTACAGGCTTCCTATGCGTTTGACCTGCAAGTGGTTGATGTGGGTGAGCAACCTCATTTGGTCGAGCACTTTAAGCTGATTGCGACTCCTGCCCTGATTAAAATTCACCCGGAACCCCGGCAAACTATCGCAGGCAGCAATTTGGTCGCTCAGCTAGAAAACTGGTGGACGCGCTGGCAGCGATCGGCAGAGGAATACAATGCCCTACACCGGGCTGAAACAGAAGCAGCCGTCGAGGACTCAACGCCAGACACAAAAGGAAAGACAATTCGATCGATCGCCCAGTCGGCAGAACTCTTGCAGCTCGCTGACGAAGTCTTTCGCCTCAAGCAAGAAAAAGAAGAGCTACAGGCACAGCTTCAGTTTAAAGACCGTTTGATCGCCATGCTGGCGCATGATTTGCGAAACCCACTGACTGCCGTATCGATCGCACTCGAAACGCTGGAGCTGGGCAGCGAACCGAAAGAAGACGGTCGCGGCTCGCGGCTGACTCCAGCTCTGACGGCACAGGTGCTCAAACATGCCCGGACGCAAACCAAAGCGCTCGATCGCATGATTACCGACATCTTACAGGCAGCACGAGGAACGAGCGCTGAGTTACGAATTCGACCGCAAAAGCTCGATCTGGGAGACCTTTGTCAAGAAGTGATGCAAGGGTTGAGTGAGCAGTTTCAGTCTAAGCTGCTGCAAGTGACAGCAGACATCCCCAGCGATCTGCCCACAGTGCACGCTGACTCAGAGTGGGTGAGACAGGTGCTGATCAATCTGCTCGACAATGCGATCAAATACACACCCGAAGGTGGCGCAATTCAAGTCTTCATTTTGCATCGCACGACGCAGAAAGTGCAAATTAGCGTTTGCGACGACGGTCCTGGCATTCCCGATGAAAACCGGGAACGCATTTTTGAAGAACGCTTCCGGTTAAAGCGAGACGAAGCGAAAGAAGGCTTTGGCATTGGGCTTGCCTTATGTCAGCGGGTGGTGCGTGCCCACTACGGACAAATTTGGGTGGACTCTGCGCCCAATCAAGGCAGTTGCTTTAACTTCACGCTGCCTGTCTACCGATAATCGCACCTGAAAAAATATTTTTCTTGAAGGTGACACAGCCAGGTTAGGGAGCGATGCCTCTAACTCCAGAGAGAAGACGATCGACTGTTCCTTGAATACAGTTTGTATTGCGCTTCATTCGAGCAGGTGCTCAGTAGTGCCCGGTCGAATGAAGGCAGAAAATCGCTGCCGATGCAAGCGGTTTCTAACCTAGATAAATGGAGGTTCAAATGAATCAGATGTTTACCAGGCTACAAAATTTTGGATTACGTCGAGTTGTTACTGTCTTTTTAACGGCGATCGTATTTCTAATTGCTCCCATTTTCAGTCATCCTCAACTGTTTTCAGCCCGCGCTGATTTGCCGGTGATTCAATCAGATAAAGAGCCGCTCAATAAAGGCACTATCAAGCGTATTCAGCAGCAGGCTGAAGATTTGGGTGATAGCCCCGATCGCCCGATCGGTGATACTGGTTTAGAAAACATCCGTGAGCTGGGTGAAAATATTCCCGAAACCATTGAGCTAAAGGTGCGCCAGACGGGTGAGATGTTGAAGGGCGACGATGTAACTGCCAAAGATTTAGAGCGAGTCAGAGATAAAGTAACCAGAGACTAACGCGGCAAAATCGAGTTGCATTGCCCGTTTCGCTCTTGAGTCAAACTGTGTTTCATCCTGGCATAAGTAACGCGCTGGTCGTCCTGGATTATCTGTTTTTTGGGCGCTTCGCGCCCAGAAAACATTTCCTCAACCATTACAATGCAGGACGACCAGCGCGCGCAGGACCACCAACGCGTGATTGTTAAAGTATCTCGTCCTCGGCGTTGAGCTAATTCCTGTGGGTGTTTGACTGCTTCGCTGTATCGCTACAATTGTGGGCGCACTGCATACCTTTCCCTGAACTCGGCATCTTCGAGAATCTCAATTGAGTTCGGGAATTGGCATACATCACCTGAGCAGCAGCACAGTATGCTTGAAGTATTGCTGGCACAGACATCACCCCCTCAGCGTGCCCGACGAACCTGTGACCACATCTTCTAAGCCACTGCCCCTGGTAAAGGACCCCGATCGCCTCAAAGCGCGATTAAAAGAGATTCCCCAAGAGCCGGGAGTCTATTTTATGCGTGATGCTAACGACCACATTCTCTACATCGGCAAGTCCAAGCGGTTGCGGGCGCGCGTGCGATCGTACTTTCGCGAAGATCACGATCGCAACCCTCGCATTGCGCTGATGGCGATGCAGGTGGTTGAGATCGAGTTTATCGTCACCGATACCGAAGCCGAAGCGCTGGCGCTAGAAGCCAACCTGATCAAGCAGCACCAGCCCCATTTCAACGTGCTGCTCAAGGATGACAAGAAGTATCCTTACCTTTGCATTACCTGGAGCGAAGAATATCCTCGTATCTTTATTACGCGCAAACGGCGGGGCGGCGCAGAAAAAGACCGCTACTACGGTCCTTATGTAGACGTATTTGCGCTGCGGAGCACGCTGCGTCTGGTCAAGCGAATTTTTCCGCTGCGGCAGCGTCCTCATCCCTTGTTCAAAGACCGCCCCTGCCTCAACTACGACATCGGACGCTGTTTGGGCGTGTGTCAGGGATTGGTGTCTGTCGAAGAGTATCGCAAGATGATGCAGAAAGTGGCGATGATCTTCCAGGGACGCACCAAAGAGCTAGAAGAGATTCTCACAGACCAGATGGAGAAGGCAGCCGAAGCTCTGAACTTTGAGTATGCGGCGCGCCTGCGCGACCAGATTAAGGGGCTGCAATCGCTGAGCGCTGACCAGAAAGTGGCGCTACCAGATGACACCATCTCGCGCGATGCGATCGCGCTTGCCGCTGACGACCAGCACGCCTGCATCCAGCTTTTCCAGATCCGGGCGGGGCGGCTGGTGGGACGGTTGGGCTT
>Ga0224723_1000871_pt1 | contig 19700 bp, 13 predicted proteins | sample Balambano_FR2_Me_FD_161647 | JGI IMG/M metagenome (GOLD analysis project Ga0224723, IMG submission 161647) | Freshwater sediment microbial communities from Lake Towuti, South Sulawesi, Indonesia - Balambano_FR2_MetaG | ecosystem: Environmental > Aquatic > Freshwater > Lake > Sediment | place...
TGGGAGCAACTGCATTCGGGCTTGGTGCTGTTGACCTGGCGACATCAGAGCGATCGGGCGAACAGTTGGATTCACGACCACGGTTTGGGCTTGGGAACGCTGCATCCTGCCCCAATTCAGGCAAATCAATCGACCGTGGGGCGATCGACGGTTGAGGCGACTCAGCGCTTCAAAATCATCGAACGCATCGCCATGCTGCCGCCCGATGACGCAGCACCGGGAGTCTACAGGCTGGAAGCAACGTATCTGAATGCTCATACTGGAGAAACTGCTGCGATCGCCGTGCCGCCGGTGAGCGTAACGATCGATCCTGCTGCCCCAGTTCTGACGACGATCGCAGAGCTGGATGCGGTGACGCGACTGCGACTGTTGGCGCGTCACCTGCCCAAAGGCGCGGCGAGACTAGAGCGCATTGCTCACAAAATAGGGCAGTTCAACATGTATGACCCGATTCAGAGCTATGTTGTTCAGGCAGAGAAAACCCTGGCATATCGGTTGCAGCAAGATCCAGCGAACCGGAACTATGCATATGGACTGGCATTGGCTCACGCGCTGCAACAGCAGACCGAGGCGGCGATCGATGCGCTCCAGCACGCGATTCAGTTCGATGACCAGAATCCCAATGCCTATGCTTATCTGGCAGCGCTCAACCTGTATGCTTTTCGTCCGCAGGCAGCAGAAGTCGCCCTACAGTCAGCGCTGGCGATCGACCCCGATGCTCCGGAACTACAAGCGCTGAGCAGCGTCACTGCCCTGATGCGGGGCAATCTCTGGCAGGCATGGCAAACCGGACGCATCGCTCTTCGCACCTGGGACACGATCGACGGTGAGTGAGCACCCAGCCCAAGGTTACGGCATCGGATCGGGGCATCGATCGCTGCGGTTTGTTCGGGATGCGCGTTGCGAAGTTGCAGTAGGCGATCGAGTTCGGTACGGCTGTTTCTGGTGAGCACAACTGTCGCGTCTCTCGATAAATAACGTTGATCTCGCGCTCGTTATTGTGTGGAGACTGAAATGCTGACTCCGCCCTGGATTTTAAGAAAGTTGTTGCAGAAAGCCTCCGCAAATAGCTCCTGGACAACTCATCCAATTAGGTGCAGCCAGACAACAAACCCGGGACAGGCTGCCTGTATGAATGGAGCTGACGGGAGTCGAACCCGTGTCCGCTTCAGGTATTGATACTTCACTCGTTCACAGGTTTAGCTTCTCTAATCCTCGAAGCGGGAACCGTCCCTTATCCCAGACGGTGGGATGCTCTGGTAGTGTCTTAGCCAGCGATCGACCAGAGGCAATTCGCTGGAGCATCCGTTGGGGTTTTGTCTACAGCCCTTAACGGAGTCGGACTATAGACGCTCGAACCTTTGAGAGGTTAGTTAGGCAATAGCAACTGCCTTACGAGCAAAGGGTACGATGTTGTTCGCATGTACTCATTTTGAGCCTTGATTTACGAGAGGTGACTCACTCTCGACCTGCATCACAAAGTAGTGTTCGCTAAAGCGTCGAAGCCGTTACAGCCCCTCGAACTTACTCAGTGCTCTCATTATAGCGATCGATGCAACGGTGTGTCGATGGAAAGGATGAAGAAGTAAAAGGATGCCAAACCCTACGCTAGAGCATCCACTCCAGCACAATGCCCACCTGACTATCTTTGCTGTCGGGCGAATTCTGTTGCTGTAGATCCGTAGACAGGCGCAAGTCTGGCGTGACGGCATAGCCAAATGACAGCGTCGAGATCCCCACTTCTGCATCTGTACCTGGCGCAACCCAGCTTTGAGAAAACGACACATCAGCGGCTCCCGTGCGGGAGAGCGACAGCAGCAGCCGGACTCCCACGTTGACCCCCGCACGGGTCTGGTCATCCACCTCTAGGTGCCGATAGCCGATTACAGGAGCGACGTTAAGATAGCTGCCTAAGGGACGGACATAGTAGCGCAAATCTGCGCCATACGCGGTTCGATCGCCCTCCCCTGTTTCTTGATACGCGCCGCTCACGGTGAAGCCAGTGCGTCCCACAAACACATCTTCGATGCCCACCGTGAAGCCATCTTCATGATCATCCGCATGAGCGTAGCCCAATCGCAGCCGCGTGCGAAAGCTGGGGTCACGGCGAATCTCAGACTGCACGTCAGGAATTTCCTCTAGCCAGCGTTGCAGCACCGGGCTGTCTTCGACAACATCGGTAGGCAAATCAAGCTGTTCTGCGGATGTTGCAGGTTGAGCACTGGGAGGGATATTGGTAGCGGGTGCGCTCGTCGGAGGAGCAGGAGTGGCGGTGACAGCCTGGGACAGTGAGATGGGGACGATCGCCATCATCCCCACCCAGGCGAATACATTGCAGACACTCATGGTTAAACTCGCAAAAAAAGCGGCTCTGGCTAGAGCAGAACCGCTACACCTGAGGGGTAAAGGGGGCTAGCGAACGGTTCCTTGCTGAGCGGCGGCATCGATCGGCTTCATCAAATAGAGCCGCAGCAGATTTACAGCGGTAGAGCCGTAAAGCGGCAGCTTCTGGAAGAATTGCAGGAACCGGGGTAAGCGAGAGCTGGCGATCGTACCCAGCTTTTTGTTGTTCTCAGTGCACTGCTCGAGCAGACGGAAGAAGACGGGATGATCCACGTTGAGGATCACAGGAAACACGCGCGCTGAGGTTTCATTGGTCTTGCGGATCACATGAATGTCATATTCGCGGGCATCCAACCCCAGCGATCGGTAGAAGCCCGATCGCTGAATGTCATTGAGATACATGGTGGCAAACACGGAGAGCAAAAAGAAGCGACACCACAGTTTTGCCTTCCAGTCATTCAAGAACTGCGGCTGTGACTTCATAATGGCATCGAAGAAGTCGCCGTGCCGGTTTTCGTCCTGGCACCAGTTCTCGAAGAATTTGAAGATGGGGTAGATGCGATTTTCGGGATGTGAGTCTAAATGGCGGTAGATCGTGATGTAGCGCCAGTAGCCAATTTTCTCTGATAAGTAAGTTGCGTAAAAGATGAACTTGGGCTTGAAGAAAGTGTAGCTGCGGTTCTTGGTCAAAAAGCCAAGATCGAGCTGAAGGTTAAAGTCTGACATCGCCTTGTTGAGAAACCCAGCGTGACGCGCTTCATCTCGCGACATCAGCAAAAAACATTCTGCCAGCAGCGGATTTTTATCTTTCAGCTTGCGAGCCAGCTCTTTGTAAAGCAAAAAGCCAGAGAATTCAGCGGTGCAAGACCGTTCCAGAAACTCAATGAATAGCTGCCGCGTTTCGCCATCAATGTGTTCCCAGGAGCGGGCAAATTCTTCGGTTCGCACGAAATGATGGCGATTGTAATCTGCCCGAAACTCTTCCAGGATTGCCTGCAGCTCTTCTTCGTTAACCGAGATGTCCATTTTTGCCATCTCGTCAAAATCTGTTGTGTAGAAGCGGGGGGTAAGAATTGTTTCTTTGGCTGGAACCTTGGTTTCAGGTTGGGTTGTGTCAGCACCAGGCTTTTTAAGAGAATCTACCATTGCTACTTCTACTCACTGATAACCGTATGCGTCTTACATAGCCAGTCTGCGCTGCGACTGTTAATTGGGGAGCAATCGTTTCGATCGCGGTCTGCGTCGAGCCAGCACAAATGGATTACGTCCTTCAGTCTATCAGGCTGGCGATCGGCTCAAAAGGGGCAGACATTAAGAGTTGCAACACCGCGTCAGCTTTTGTAACGATTTGGGTGTGCTATCCCAGATAGCCCCATTTGCCGTCGCGCTTAACGGCGGCTCGTCCGCCACAGAATGAACTGGCATCCTCAAACTGTAAATTCACCACAAACTCACCGGTTTTGTCGATAAATCCCCACAGATTACCGACTTTAACGGCTGCTACGCCTTCTGAGAAGGGATAGGCATCCTCGAACTGGAGCGGGATCAAGAGGTTCCCCACTTTATCAATAAAGCCGGACTGGTTCTGGCTTCTGACCAGCGCCAGCCCTTCTGTAAAACTGTAGGTGTCCTCAAACTGAGGAGGAATTCGCACAGCGCCAGTGCGATCGATGTAGCCATAGCGTCCGTCGATTCGCACCCGCGCCAGCCCCTCACAAAACGTATGAGCAACATCGAATTGCGCTGGAATGACCAGCCTGCCTGTTTTGTCAATAAACCCAGATTGGCTGTCGATCGTGACTCGCGCCAGTCCTTCACTAAAATCATCGGCGCTGTCAAACTGCGGATTGATAACAACCCTACCCGACAAATCGATATAGCCATACAAATGGTCAATTTCCACGCCTGCCAGCTTTTCTGCAAAAGCGGCGGCAGCGCTTTCAAACTGCGGTGCAATCACGAATTTGCCAGTGCGATCGATAAAGCCATATTGATGATTGACTTCGATTCGCGCCAGTCCTGCGGCAAAGCAAGCTGCGCCGTCAAACTGCGGTGCAATCACGAATTTGCCAGTCGGGTTGATGTAGCCCCAGTGCGAATCGATCGCTACCGATGCCAGCCCTTCTGCAAACTGGTATGCCCTCTGACGAAATAGACGAACCGGATTGCAGTCAAACTGGGGCACGATCGCGAATTTGCCCGTGCGATCGATGTAACCCAATTTTTGCTCGGTGACAACGGCTGCCAGTCCTTCTGAGAAATTGAGGGCAGCGTCAAAGCTGGCAGAAACGATGACTTCACGAGTGCGAACCGTCTTTTCCCACAAACCGCTGAGGCTCATCGTTGGTTTAGCGGGTGAGAAAGCGGTCAGGTCTGCTAGCGCATCGGCGGCAGATGAATAGCGCTGACTCAAGTCAACGCAAACCATTTGGTCAAGCAGGGCAGCCAATTGTGGGGAGACTTGCGCCTGGTCGTGCCACTCTACCGCCTGAGCATCAGAGCGCGGAAGCTGATTGGGCAGATATCCTGTCAGCGCCTGAATGCCAATCATTCCCACGGTATAAAGGTCGCTGGCTGGCAGCGGCTGACCAGCAATCTGCTCTGGTGCGATGTATCCTGGTGTGCCGATCGCCTGCGCCAGCGACACGTTGCCTTGTGCATCGATTTGCAGGTAGCGAATGGATTTGATGCCACCGAAATCAATCAGCTCCAGCTTTTTGTCTTGCCAGCGCCGAATCAGATTTTGAGGATTAATATCCTGATGCACAGCTTGCCGGTCATGCACAAACGCCAGAATCTCTAGAATCTCGCGCAGCAGCGCGATCAGCTTTTTTTCATCCCATCGATCGCCCACGACAAATGACTGCCGCAGGTCATGCCCGTCAATTAATTCCTGGATGGTGTAAAACTCGCCGTGTTGCTCAAAGTGAGCGAACAAGCGAGGAATTTGGTCATGCGTCCCCAATTCATACAGCGTCTGTGCCTCTGCTTCAAACATGGCTCTGGCTTTTTGCAGCAGCGCTGGCAGCTTAGACAACGGCTGAATTTTCTTGACGACGCATTTTGGTCTGCCCCGCCGATAGGTGTCTTCTGCCAAGTAGGTTTTGCCAAACCCACCGCGCCCCAGTTCTCGAATGATTTCGTAACGTCCGCCGACTAACATCTCTTTTCCTCAATTGCAGCGCTGCGTCACAGCAGTGACTGTATTTACACAAAAGCTCATTTGCTGATATCTGTTGATATCTGTCGCGATCGTCCAACCGACATCGCAGCAGGCGGCTGGCGTGAGTCCAGGAGATCTCCGTGGCAGCATTGCCTGACACCTCAGTATGCCCTTGTTAAAACGACACACTCCAGGCGCTTAAAGCGTTCCTGCCGTTGTCATACCGAGCAAATCTGCTTCGACTGCTGGAGATGCACACAGATATCGAGCAGTTCTTCAACACCCGCAGCGAGAAAGATCGGCGCATTGAGCTGCTGTGCCAACGCAGCAACGGTCATGTCATCTAAAAATCGGGTGTCATCGTGCTTGAGCATCAGCGTCGGCAGCAGAATGCCGTCTCCACAATCTCGCCCCTGAAGTGCTGGCAGCAAGTCTTGTCCCGTTAGCAGCCCGGTCACGCTGATCTGCTGCCCCCAATACTGACTGGCAAGCGCCACCATTTCTACGGTCAAGCCTTCGACCTGATTGAGCCGATGCAGGATGGGCTGAAACGCCTGCTCTACTGCATTGCCCACAACCCAGGTGAGCTGTCGCGGCGGCGTAACAATTGGCGGCAACCGCTTTGTCGCTGTCTGAAACTGCTTGAGAAACTGGCGAATCGAACCTACTCCGTTGCCGATCTGCGGATAGTCTTCGTAGTGAGATTCTGGCGGCAGCTTTTGCTGCCCAATTAAAAACCATTCGTCCGCCAACCAGGCGAAGGTCGAGCCAAACTGCTGCTGAAACTTAGTTTGGAGCGTTTGCACCTGAGCAATCACTTCCCGCGCTTTTGCGAACGTGACGGGAGTCAGCTCATCTGCTGCTGGACGGAAGCGGGTCAGCCCAACGGGAACGATCGCCACTGAAGCCACAGTCGGCAGTTCTCCCTGGTGAAACTGAGCTAGGTCTTGCAGGGTGCGATCGAGATGTTCGCGGTCGTTGATACCCGGACAAACGACGACCTGAGCATGAATTTGCAGCCGATGCTGTTGAAACCAGCGCAGTTGCTCTCGTATGTCCGCTGCTCTGGGGTTTTTGAGCAGGCGAGTTCTCACTTCTGGCTCAGTAGCGTGAACAGATACATAAAGCGGGGACAGCCGCATCTGAGCAATCCGGTTCCACTCGCGCTGCGTCAGATTGGTCAGCGTTAAATAGCTGCCATAGAGAAAGCTGAGACGGTAGTCATCGTCTTTCAGATAAAGCGTTTCGCGCATTCCAGGCGGCTGCTGATCGATAAAACAAAAGGGACAACGGTTGTTGCACTGAATCAGTCCGTCAAACAAGGCTGAGTCAAATTCCAGTCCCAGGTCTTCGTCGTAGTCCTTCTCGATCTCAATGTGATGCGTTTGTCCTTTGCCATCCAAAACTTCCAGCTCTAAAAGCTCGTCTGCACACAAAAACTGATAGTCAATCAAGTCACGCGGAGCCTGCCCGTTGATGGTCACAATTCGATCGCCTGCTTCAAACCCAATTTCGGCGGCGATCGAGTCGGGTAAGACGTAGCGGATCAGGGCAGGGCGGAGCATGGATAAGGATAAGAAGGTGTCCTTCTCTATTGTGCAAAAGATTGAGGGCGATGAGTCCAGAAGAAATCGCTGGCATCGATCGTGCCGCCAATTCCCAACATTCATTTGGCTGCTGGATAGACGCTCAGCGGACAGACTAAAGCCAGTTTGCCGCAATCGCGATCAGCAGAGCTGCGCCTAACCCCAGTCGATACCAGACGAAGACCCAGGTGCTTTGGCGCTGCAAATAGCGCAGCAGCCAGGCGATCGACAGATACGAAAAAATGAACGCTGAAAGAATGGCGGTGAGTAGCGGAATTGCCATGTCGCCGTTGTTAAGCGCGTCTTTCGCTTGTACCAGCGTGGCGATCGTCAGGGTGGGAATGCCGAGCAAAAATGAAAATCGGGCAGCCGTGTCGCGTTTGAGTCCCAAAAACAGCGCGGTGGTCAAAGTCGCTCCCGATCGCGAGACTCCGGGCAGCAGCGCCATCATTTGCCCCAGTCCCACCAGAACGCCATCGGCAATTTGCAGTTGGTCGAACCCGCGCTTCCGGATGCCAATTTTTTCAGCCAGCCCCAGTAAAAGCGACGCGACGATCGCTGTTATCGCAATCAGCAGGGGTTGATCGAGTTCAACGCCCATCTGCTTGAGGGCAAGCCCACCTGACAGCGCTGGAATCGTTCCGACCGCGATGCCCATTAAAATCTTCCATTCGTCCTGCTGCCAATCTTGGCGTTGCAGCGCTGACCATGCACCGCTGAGGATTTGCCGAATGTCTTTGTGGAAGTACCACACGACGGCGATGACGCTGCCAAATTGGATTGCATCGAGGGCAGGTTTATCCCAAACGTTTTTCCAGTTCAGGATGTCTGTAAAGATGATCAGATGGGCAGTGCTGCTGATAGGCAGAAATTCCGTGATGCCTTGGACAATCCCCAGGACAATGGCTTGCAAGACGGCGATGACGGTTTGCAAACCGTTGGTTCCGGCTGCGAGGCTTTCGCCAGTTTGAGCGGTAGCCAGCCAATAAGTGAGCCAAGCGGTTTCCGTCCAAGCCATGCCTTCTGCTCCTAAGAAATGAGAATTCAATAACATCGGCTTTTGTAGGATGTGTTTGGCGTTAGCCGTAATGCATCATCCCTCGAATTGCATGAATTACGCTGCGCCCACCCATCCTACGTCAGAATTTGGAGTGATCAAATTCACGATCCTAAGCGAACGATGAGCTGCGATTGATTCTGGTCTAGCCTAATCGCTCATCTGCCTGAACACAAGATTTCTGTGGTCACTTCTGCAAAGCTTTATTCAACATTGTTGACAGCAGATTCCCAGTCAATCTCGCTTACCAGAACCAGAAACTGAGGCTGGGGGATCAAATTTAAGTTAGAGTTTTAAAAAAATGCTCCCCTGGGGGATAGGAGTGTGATATGTTAAAAAAAGTGAACTAATTTAATAGATTAGAAATATTTTGTCCTCCTACACCCCTCCTTCAACAAGTCTTTATTCCACTGCGCTAGAAACCAGCCGTTTTCAGAAGCAGACCCACATCACTTCCTGGGCTACCAGCCTGGTTGCCAGAAGGTGGCTGGTGCTAGCCGCTGCCGTGTTTTTGATTTCTGTGCCCATCTTCGTGCAGGCTCCGCTGGTGCGAGCGCTGCCCTGGTTAGGTTTGGCAAGCACTGCAGGTTGGTTAGGCGTGAGCGGCTGGCTGTGGATGCGACCGCAGACACGGCTTTGGGGAGATTTGCTATTTGGGTTTAGCTGGACCTGGTTCACCGGATCAATTTACTGGGGCTGGTTTCGCTGGGAGCCTTTTTTGCACCTGCCGATCGAAGCGATCGGTCTGCCGTTTGCGGTGTTCTGCCTCTTGCGCCAGCAGGGCAAAGTGGGCAACTGGTTTTACCTGGGTTCGCTGTTTGGCACAGTTTTGACTGACCTATATTTTTATCTGATGAATCTGATTCCTTACTGGCGGCAGCTCATGCAAGTAGAGCCAGGTCTGGCAAAGCCAATTTTGCAGGCAGCCGTCAGTGAAATGCAGACCCCTCGGGGTCTGGGGTTTGCTGCCATTATGGTGACGATTTTGCTGGTCGTTGGGCTGCTGCCGCTGCGATCGTCCCAGCTCCACTGGTGGGCGTTTGGCGGCGCGGTGTTGAGTACGCTATTGGTGGACGGATTATTCTGGCTGGCTGCGACGACTGCCTGAGTAGGGCTATGATTTGTGAAGTAAGTTAAGCGAATCAAGCGATGCGGTCGTCTGAGGGTTAAATTTACAGACAATGCCCGCAATAGATTAACATGAAGGTTCTGAGTAAGCAGATTCAAGAACCTTACACTGGCTATACATGAGATGCGTCAGGTGCATCATAGGGAAAGATTCGCAGTTTCTTAGCCTGTGGTGACTTCACAACCCGTTCCCCATTTGATACTTCGGACTGAGTCAGGTAATCGCTATCTCTCGCTTGCAGGCAGCAACTGCTGGACGATTGGTCGGGGTGATGACAACAATTTTGTGCTGCCCGATCGCTGGATCTCCCGCAACCACGCAATGCTGCAACGAATGGAGATGGGTGAGTTCTACCTGATAGACTTGGGCAGCCGCAACGGTTCCTTTGTCAACGGTCGTCGCGTCAGCGTGCCTGTGACGCTGCACAACGGCGATCGACTCACGTTCGGGCAAACTGAGCTTGAGTTTTACTGCCCTGCGGTTGAGCATCTGACTGATCCCTCGATCGGTATGGACTCGCAAGAGTTCACAGCAACCGCAACGCTACATGTCCGTCGCTTGATTTCGGTGCTGGTGGTCGATATCCGCGATTTCACGGTGATGACTCGTCAGATCGACGAGAAGGTGCTCTCTGAAGTGATCGGCACCTGGTTCCGCTGCGCCGGAGACATCATTCGCGAATATGGTAGTTGGGTTGATAAATACATTGGCGACGCGATCATGGCAGTGTGGATTCATGGCGCACAAGGTGTCAGCCATGATGAAATGATTCGCATTGCTCAGGCACTCAGCGCTCTCCATCAAATGACCAGCAAGCTTCATGAGCGCTATCCACTGCCGTTCCCGCTGCGGGTCGGGGCAGGGTTGAATACGGGCTACGCGATGGTCGGCAACACCGGTACGGGCGATCGACCCGACTATACCGCCCTGGGAGACACGGTCAACGCAGCGTTCCGCCTGGAGTCTACCACCAAGCAAATTGGCACGGATGTCGCGTTAGGAGAAACAACTTACAAATACCTGTCTGACACGGGCGTCAGCTCCAAGCTGTTCAAGCAGTACACCGTCAGCATGAAAGGCTACGACACGCCAATGGTGACTTATGCCGGCTCTTTTGCCGACCTCAACGACTTCCTGCGCGGCTGAGCAAACATCAGCTAAAGGAAGGAATTTGGCTGCTGGTTCGCCCATCGCCCACCGCTAACCGCCGCTCAAGCAGTTTAGGCTTGACGGTGGCAAATTGACACAAATCCCACTTCGGTTAAGGAAGTGGCGAACGAAAGTGGTAGGCTCTAACTAAGAGCTGTGTTCAGTTTGAGTGAATTTAGCGTGGGAGGGATTCAACCGATGAAACGACTGGTTGGCGTGCTAGCAGTTCTGAGTCTTTTATGGGGTTGCTTGGGATGGCTGGGACTGCCGCAACAAGCGACTGCCGCAACCTTCGATCGCCTGAGCTTCAATCCGCAGTTGGTGCTGGCAGCCGAAATTCGCAACGCGATGGACGACAAGCTGGCAACCGAGTTTGGCGAAAAGATCGACCTCAACAACACCAACGTCCGGGCATTCTTGCGCTACCCCGGCATGTATCCGACGCTGGCGCGCATGATCGTCAAATATGCGCCGTTTGAAGCAGTCGAAGATGTCTTCGACATGCCTGAATTGAGTGAGCGTCAGAAAGAAGTTCTGCAAGCAAACCTGAACAACTTTACGGTAACTCCACCCGAAGACGCGCTGGTTGAGGGCGGTGATCGCTTCAATAATGGAATTTACCGCTAGCGCCGATTGCGGTGCTCTCTCAAACAGCGAAAGAGCAAGCAGGTAAGACCCAAAACCCTGAGCATCTTCTTCAGCAAGTCTGCCGTTCAACGATCGCTCTTTGTAAAGTAGGGTTAATGCCATGTTATTTGCATAACACCTACCAACAGGGAGCGATTTTGCATTGCTGTTAAATCCTGATTCTGCCAGTCCTGAAATGTTGCCTGAGTCGGTTGACGTGCTGGTCATCGGTGGCGGCGCAGCAGGACTTTATGCTGCTCTGTGCCTGCCGAGCGATTTGCAGGTCGGGCTGGTGACTAAAGACGCGCTTTCCTTTTCTGCCAGCGATTGGGCGCAGGGCGGAATTGCCGCAGCGATCGATCCCGAAGATTCGCTACAGCTTCACATTGAAGACACCCTGCGGGCAGGGGCAGGGCTGTGCGACCTCAATGCCGTGAAACTGCTGGTCGAGCAGGCTCCTCGATGTGTGCAGTCCCTGGTGGAAATGGGGGTTGCCTTCGATCGACACGGGAATTCACTGGCACTGACGCTAGAAGCTGCTCACTCCCGCCGCCGAGTTCTTCATGCGGCTGACACAACCGGACGGGCAATGATCGCGACGCTGACCGCACAGGTGCTCAGCCGCAAAAACATTCAGGTGATTTCGCAAGCCTTTGTACTCGATCTGTGGCTGAATGCTCAAACCCATCACTGCCAGGGCGTGAGTTTGGTGCATCAAGGGCAGTTGGTGTGGCTGTGGGCGAGCGCCGTGGTGCTGGCAACCGGCGGCGGCGGACAGGTATTTGCTCAAACGACGAATCCAGCGTTGAGCACTGGCGATGGGGTAGCAATGGCATGGCGGGCAGGTGCAATCCTGCGCGATCTAGAGTTCGTCCAGTTTCACCCCACCGCGCTCACCCGACCGGGCGCGCCGCGATTTTTAATTAGTGAGGCAGTGCGAGGCGAAGGCGCACATCTCGTTGATCTGGAGGGACGGCGATTTGCCTTTGACTATCATCCCAGCGGCGAACTTGCCCCCAGAGATGTGGTGAGCCGAGCCATCTTTAACCACTTGCAGGTTGCTCCTGATCCTGCGACCGCTCATGTCTGGCTGGATCTGCGATCGATCGCCCCTGAAACGATTCGGCACCGCTTTCCTAATATCATTCAGGTCTGCCAGCGCTGGGGAATTGATGTCTTTCAAGACCCGATTCCAGTCGCTCCTGCTGCCCACTACTGGATGGGCGGCATTCTGACCGACCTCAACAGCCGTACCTCGATTCCGGGACTGTATGCTGTCGGTGAAACTGCCAGCACCGGCGTTCACGGAGCCAACCGGCTGGCTAGCAACTCGCTGCTGGAATGCCTCGTATTTGGTGCCCAACTGCGGGCGATCGAACTTCCGCCGCCTCCCCAGGTGTCGCCTACTCTCCGGCTGCCGGTTCCTGACCTCCAGAATTGGGCAGACCAGCACTCCCTAACCGCTGCCCTGCGGCAAGCGCTGCCCCGCTTAGTCTGGCAGAGCGCTGGCATCAGTCGCGAACAGCGGTCGTTAACCAAGGCGATCGATTGCGTAGAAACCTGGCGACAGGAATTGGCTGACTTGCCAATTAGCCAGTGCTTGATGCAGCTCAAACCCAATCACGCCGGAGCCATTCCCCTCGATCGCCCGGATGAACAGATTCGATTGTGGGGCGAAACTCGCAACCTGCTGGACGTGGCATTGCTCATTCTCAAGAGCGCAGCCTTCCGCACCGAGAGCCGAGGCGGACACTATCGATCGGACTATCCGCAGCCAGACCCTGACTGGCAAGTGCACACGCTCGTACAGCACCAGCACTGGTGGAAGTCAGGCATTCAGAGGTGAAGGCTGGGAATCAGGAGTTACGCTTGCTGCCCATTCCTGATTCCCACACCTGACAGCCGCATCAGGCTTCGATCACCACCCGCAAATTGCCTCGTTTTTTGACGACGCGGCAGGCAGTGGTAGTACCCGATCGCTCAAATTCCAGATCGAGCAGGGTTTGTCCGACCCGCAGGTTGTGCAACGACAGGCTGTTGATTGACTCTGGCAAAGCCGGGTCAATAATCCGCAGATAGTTGCTGGGAGCATCTGGCACCAGATTCACCATCATATGGAGCAGTTGATAGATCGTGCCGGTCGCCCAGGCTTGGGGAGAACATGCCACCGGATACTGCACCGGACCGCCATCGCCGTTGCGCTCGTAGCCACAAAACAGCTCAGGCGGACGCTGGTAAGGCTGCTGGAGCGTCATATCGATGATGCCCTGCCCCAGTTCTAGCGCCTGATCGACTAAACCGAGCGACCGCAGCCCCATGGCGATAATGCCATTGTCGTGAGGCCAAACCGAGCCAATGTGATAGCCCATCGGGTTGTATGCCGGAGACAAACTGCTGAGCGTGCGAACGCCCCAGCCGTTAAACATATCGGGCGCTTGCAAACGCTCTGCAACACTGTGAGCTTTGTCTGGCGACAGAATGCCCAGATGGAGGCAGTGACCAGGATTAGACGTAATGCTGTCAACGGGCTTGCCGTCACCGTCGAGCGCCAGGGCGCAGTAGTCCTGGTCTTCCATCCAGAAATCGCGATTGAATCGCTCTTTGAGGTCATTGGCTTCTTCGAGCCAGCGATCGGCAAGGTCAAGCCGTTTTTTCAAGCGGGCAATCTCGCTCAAGCGCACTTTGGCAGCGTAGACGTAAGCCTGGACTTCGCACAAGGCAATGGCACCCTGCGCCATTTTGCCCTGGCGATCGACAATGCAATCCCCAGAGTCTTTCCAGCCCTGGTTGACCAGACCCCGCTTCGATCGCCGACTGTAGCTGAGATAGCCTGTCTCCTGACAGTTATAGTCAATCCAATCCATTGCCGCGAGTGCATTGAGCCAGAGCCGCTCCAGGATTTCTCGATCGTGCGTCCAGGCGTAATATTCGGCGTAGAGCATCAGCCACAGCGGAGTCGCATCAACCGTGCCGTAGTAGGGCGTATGGGGAATTTCGTGGCATCGCGCCATCTCGCCCAGACGCAGCTCATGCAGAATTTTGCCCGGTTCTTCTTCACGCCAGCTATCGTCGGTTTTGCCCTGATAGTGTGCCAGCACGTTGAGCGTATGGCGGGCGATCGTGGGGTCGAGAATCAGCGTTTGCGATGCTGCAATAATCGAGTCTCTGCCAAACAGCGTGGAAAACCAGGGCACCCCAGCCGAGAGTGCCTTATCCTTGCTAAACGTTTGACGCAGCAAAAAAATATCTTGCTCTGCCCGCTCGATCACCTGATTAAAGGCTTTATTGTCAGAGCGAATCCGCGTCACCTGCTGGCTCCATTCCTTTTCTTCCAGCAGTTCTGCGGCTTTTGCCTGGATCAGCGTGACCGGTGTATTGACGGCAGAAGTCGATCGCCCGTTGGTGAGCATTTCCAGGCGATATCCCAGACGCTGCGTTTCATGAGAGCCAAGCGTCAGTTGCCAAACAGCGGTGTATCCCTTGATCACCGTCGGCTGATGATGGAGAAACTGAATTCGCGATTCCATCAAGGAATGGTCTAAGCCCCGATAAGCCAGCACCAGTTCCTTGGGAGTCATGTTTTTTTGTCCATTCCACTCCATGCTCTGAGCCTGGACGATCGCTTCGGTAATGGTGACATCCGTCGGATAGTCGCTCGTCCTCACGCCAGCCGGAACAATTGCTGTCACTTCATCTACTCCGCTCTCGGTTGCCAACCGCAGCAGTTGCCCACGCTGGTCGCGCACGTTTCCCCGCACTTCAAACAAATCAACGAAGTCAGCAGCAAAACTCAGACTCAGCTCAAAGCTGACGGGGTTGGTACTGTAATTGGTAATCGTGAGTTCCTCAAACAGCCCACCATTGAGCACAATTTCGCGTTGAATTCCCACACTTTCTGCGGGAATTCGATCGTCTACCTGTGGATTCGCGCAGAGCACTGACAGCACAAATCCTTTTTGAGCGTTGCTGCTAAGCAGAATGGGCGATCGCCCTTCAATTTGAAGTTCGAGCCGACTGAGAAATCGCGTGTCGCGACAAAATAAACCCAGGCTGGTCTTTGCGCCTTCCTCCAGACATCCAGAGATATTGCCCAGCGTGTCTGTGATCAAAAACAGGTCATCGTCTTTTAGGGTGAGAATGGGCTGCGGTCGTTCGCTAATCACGCAGGGCCATTCGTAGGTCGGGAGTTGCTCAGCAGGGATGAAGGTACGCCCATCCAGTTCAAGCGTTTCTGGCATCATTCAAACAGGTTCTGTTGTGAGTAGGGGGCAGGTTTCGTCGGTAGACATAAACCTATGATGCACACATCAAACCAGCGATTGCACAGCGATTAACTGTAACTTTAAAAATGCAAAATTCCGCCTCGACTATCCATTCGATCGAGGCGGTATTTGAGTCTAGCGCAGCCGTTGAGCGATTTATCGCCAGCGGTTCATCGCTACACTATGGGCTGTCATCGATTGCCGCCAGAACCCCGATGATAGAAGAGCGACAGCCCCTAGCCTGTTTTTTGAGCGGGCGCGCTCAGGCTGATGCCACAATCGGTTGACCGTGCATTGATGACGCACCCTAGCTGGCGGAAGCGGTCGTGGACAAAACGCGACTGGGAACATGCCCATTGCGAGAAAACCGTTCGCGAATTAGCTGCTGGTAAACGGCTTCATAGCCATCTACCATGCGCTGTACGCTGAAGCGGTTGATAACGTGCTGACGGCAGTCTTGACGGCTCAACTGCGCGACTTTATCGATCGCCGCCACACATTCATCCACATCATTGCAGAGGAAGCCTGTCTTGCCATCAGCAATCACCTCAGTCGTAGAGCCAAGCTTCATGGCAATCACAGGCGTGCCTGCTGCCATTGACTCGACCATCACCAGCCCAAAGGGTTCGCGCCAGGTGATGGGAAACAGCGTTGCTACAGCCCCACCCATCAAAATGTTCTTCTGCACATGGTTGGCTTCTCCCAGATATTCAATTTGCTTGCCGTCAATGTGAGGCTTAATCGCGGTTTCAAAATACTCCACATCCACCACGTCAATCTTGCCTGCCAGCTTCAGATGCCAGCCCGATCGCTTAGCGATGTCGATCGCCAAATGCGTTCCCTTTTCTGGAGAGATCCGCCCTAAAAACGCCAGATAGCGCGGTTGGTCTGGCTGGGGGTAGAAGTTGTAGCTGTCAACGTCGATACCGTTGTAAACCGTTGACACATAGTTCAATCCTAATCTCGGTTCGCGCTGCGTGTTAGAGATGCTGACGTAAGGTTGTTTACAGGCGTGCCGGAACATTTTCTCGTTGTCGGGCGTGAAGATGCCATGCAGCGTGTGCACAACCGGCGTTTTGACGAGATTGCAGTAGGGTAGCGCAGCGCAGCCCATGTGGGAATGAATAACGTCAAACGACTGGGCTTGCTCGAACACCCGGCTCATTTGCAGCATCTCGTAGATGCCATATTCTCTAACGTTTGGGTCTAGTCGCAGTGCCTGGGGGTGAACCGCTTCAAGCTTCGCCAAACTAATCGAATCACCCGATGCAAACAGCGTCACTTCATGACCGCGACGGACGAGTTCATCTGTGAGTAGACCTACGACTAGCTCAATACCCCCATAGGCAGGGGGAGGAACTCGCTCCCAAAGTGGTGCAACCTGGGCAATCCGCATATCTAACTCCTGTTGATAATGAGAAGATAAAAATAGAAAATTGTTGCCACATTTTACAAATTGCCTCTGGTCTTTGCATCCGGCTAGAGAAATAAACTATTGGTAAAATTTCAGCAAAGTTTCTTAAAGTCACTCCGAAAAATCTACCAGTAGCAGCATGCCTACGCACAAAAAATTCTGTCGTTGGATAGAAAACAAGAGCACAGGCAAAACAGCGTCTAAAAAACCACCTCAAGCGATCGAAGTGCTGACAATCCCGGACCACTGCACCTGCTTGAGCCGATCGCGCCGGTAAGAAAAAAAGTATTGCGAGTGCTGAAACGTGCAGTAGGGGGCGATCGCAATCTGGTCGGGTTGAATGCCTGTGTGCTCAAGCTGTAGCGCATTGATGCGACGCACATCCAGCCGTGCTCGTCCGGGTTCGGGGTCGTTAAGCAAGGGCGACTGGGGCAATTGGCGCAGGGCATCGAGCACCGTTTCTGGCTGGCTTGACACTGCGTTCGGAAAAACAGTTGCCCCGACTTCGGCTGCCACCGTCGTCGAAACCTGATAGACCTCACCGGCAATTGCTGGACCCAGCGCGATTTGCAAATCTGCCAGGTGGCTGCCTTGAGATTGCAGCCGCGCAATCGCCTGAGGCACGATCGCCGTGGCGGTGCCGCGCCAGCCTGCATGAACCGCAGCCACCTGTCCGGTGCGGCGATCGGCAATCAGCACAGGCACACAGTCAGCGCTGCATACCCAGACTGCCTGGGCAGCCCGCTCTGTCAACAGTCCGTCGGCTGCTGGCAACGGCGGCGAACCGTCGGCATCGATCGCGGCTTCAGCCTCAGCCACGAATTTTTCGATTTCTGAAGGAGTCAGCACCACATTGCCATGCACCTGACGGACACGGTAGGACTGTGCCATCGGTTGCAGGACTTTGATGAGTTCTGCTGGCAGGCGGGGCGAAAACTGCTGTGTGAAAAAGCCATGCGCCCAGGGCTGCAACAAGCTACAGGTGAGATAGGGAAGCCCTTGCCAGGTGTGCCAATGCCAGGTGTGCATGGAGTCGTTCAAGATGGAGAATCAAAAAGTCAGGTGGGGAACAAAACCGTGAGCATCGCCGAACGATGCAACGGCAGCCCAGAAGATCTTATGCTAAGTTGAGTTTTCGATCGCTGCCAGGGTGGCTGTTTTGGTTGACTCATCCCGCCTTACGGCTGCGCTTCAGCAGCTTGTCCCTCCAGAGGTGATTGCGAATCCGCATCTCCCCTCCTTAAGCATCCGCTCATACCGCAATCTGCTTTCGACAAATCAGACACTCTGGGACTTGCTCGATCGCGGTGCAGCCGCAGGGACTGTTGTGATTGCGGCTCAACAGCAGGCAGGACGAGGACAGCGCGGCAAACTGTGGCAGTCGCTGCCGGGTGGTTTGTATCTGTCGATCGCCCTGACTCCCAATGTGGCAGCCACCGCCGCGCCTCAATTAACCCTTTGCAGCGCCTGGGGCATTGCGGCTGCACTGCGAAAACATCAAGTTCCCGTCGAGCTGAAATGGCTGAATGACTTAGTTGTGCAAGGGCGCAAACTGGGCGGCATTCTCACAGAAACTCGCGTCCAACAAGCGCAGATCACGCAGGCAGTGATTGGAGTAGGTGTGAATTGGGCAAACCCGGTTCCATCACCAGGCATTAATCTGCAAACGATCGGTGCTCGGCAGCCGCTGACGATCGCTTCGCTAGAAGAGCTGGCGGCGATCGTTCTCTGGGGCATTTTGTCAGGCTATGGGCGGTGGCAGCAGCAAGGCATCGCCGCGATTTTGCCTGATTACCACACACTCTTGACGAATCTGGGACAGCGGGTCGTGGTTGACCAACGCCCCGGACGGGTCATCGGTGTTGCTGCCACAGGCGATTTGCGCGTGCGGCTGTCTGGCGATCGTGATGCGGCAGAGGCACTGGAAATTTTTCTTCATCCCGGTACAATCAGTTTGGGCTATGGTTAAAAACTGCCACCTGCCTGCTTCGGGAACCGATCGACTGACGCTGACGACTCAAATCCATCAGATCAAGCAACCGCCAGCGTCTGCATCAGCCTGATGATCGGTGACTCCGATCAGGTCTACAGGTTGCATCCCCTCAGCCAAAGACATCGCACGTCGAGATTGTTCATGACTCAACACCATACCGCTATTCGTGTTTTGCTTCGTGCCCTTCACCCTGCTGATCCGGGCTGTAAGGGCGTTTTGGAGGCAGCCGCTGCTCGAACCCGTCAATCAACGCTGCGACGATCGCTGCTGCTAGGGGGACTGAGCTGGATTAGCGGCATCAGTTTTTTGAGTGCCGATGTGGGCTTGGCTCAAACCACTCCCGAAGACACTGGCGGAGTTCCCAGCGCTCAAGATTTGCTGCCTGCCCCAGCCAGTGTGCCCGTTGCACACCCTCCTGCCGCTCCTGAAACTGTACCCCTGCAAAGCAGCGCTTCTGAAGCAATCGTTCCGGCAGCTCAGCCAAATGCGATCGAGCCTGCGGCGCTCCCGATTCAGACAACCCCTGCGATCGAGCCTGCGGCACTCCCGATTCAGACAGCCCCGATTCAGACAGCCCCCGTCAGGGAGACAATTCCACCCAGCTCGAACGAAGGTTACATCGACACAACTGATTACAGCATTGGAGCGACCCAGTCCCTTGATCAACCCGCTGTGGTGCTGTCAGAGCGATCGACCGGCTGTCAGGTAGTGCTACAGCGAGGACAGGGCGTTCCAGCGAGTCTGTGTGCTAGTTCACGACCGCCGGTTGCCAGTCTGCCCGCTGTGGGTGTTGCTCAAGCGCGATCGGTGAGACCAGCACGCTCAATGGCGATCGGCACCGTGCAATCCAGTGTGAACGGCAGACGCACAGGCGGCATTGCGCCGCTGGCACGAAACTTTTACAATCTGACGCGCCGCCCCGCCGCCCGCCTGGGCAACGGCAACATCAGCCCGTTGTTTCCGCTGTCGATTCCGGT